>Ga0208244_100207_pt1 | contig 74318 bp, 69 predicted proteins | sample SubbioCR12Aug_5A_FD_184828 | JGI IMG/M metagenome (GOLD analysis project Ga0208244, IMG submission 184828) | Serpentinite rock and fluid subsurface biosphere microbial communities from McLaughlin Reserve, California, USA - CR12Aug_5A (SPAdes) | ecosystem: Environmental > Terrestrial > Deep... | reverse complement strand
AGGAACTGGCTCTTTGTTTACCCTACAAGTTCCCTTCCTCGATTATTACTGAACCATAAACTGGGTTACCGATGTATTGACACATCTTAAAACCAATTCTGGGTAACCTATGTTATGGCATTTGGGATCTAAACTCTAAATCTAAATAATTTTTCATGGCCACCTGGCCTTCCACAAAACATGAAAATGGATCTATGGTATACTGTCTCAAGTTATCTCCATGGAAGAAGGTCGGTTCGGATTTGGTGCCAACGAGCCCGCAAATAATTGGACCAGGATGTCTTGAGGCACCCCTAAATGTTACCCCCGCGCTGCCGGGGAGTACGCCACGTAAACTCTTCGATCGTGAGACATCCCCTGGAGACAACGAAGAAAGGAGACAGGGATGGAGGTTATTTACAGACGGTGCTGCGGGTTGGATGTTCACAAAAAGATCGTTGTGGCTTGCGTATTGATTTGGGAGGAGGGGAAACTTACAAAAGAGATTCGAACGTTCGGGACGATGACCTTTGAGCTTCTCATGCTTCACGATTGGCTTTTGACCCATAAGGTCACGCATGTCGCGATGGAGAGCACCGGGGTTTACTGGAAGCCGATCTTCAATTTGCTGGAAGGAAATTTTGAGGTCTTGTTGGTCAATGCCGCCCACATTAAGGCTGTGCCGGGACGTAAGACCGATGTGAAAGACTGTGAGTGGATTGCCAATCTGCTTTGCCATGGTCTGCTCAAGGGAAGTTTTATTCCTCCTGAACCCATTCGGGATCTTCGAGACCTGACGCGGTATCGCAAGTCCTTGACCGATGAACGAGTCAGGGAGGTGAATCGGTTGCACAAGCTGTTGGAATCGGCCAACATCAAGCTTTCCTCGGTGGCGACCGATGTGATGGGCGTTTCGGGTCGAGCGATGTTGGAATCGCTGACTTCGGGGGGAACGGATCCAGAAGTGCTGGCAGAGTTGGCCCGAGGGAAGTTGCGCAAGAAACTCTCTCTCTTGAGGGAGGCATTGAAGGGGCGTTTTCGTCCCCATCATGGCTTTCTGTTGAGGCAAATTCTCTCGCATGTGGACTACCTGGACGAAGCGATTGAGCAACTCAGTAAGGAGGTGGAGAATCAGATCGCCCCTTTTTCGAAGCAGGTCGATCTTCTGAAGACGATTCCCGGAGTGGATCAGAGGGTGGCTGAGGCGATCGTGGCTGAGATTGGGGTAGATATGAACCGCTTCGCAACCCATCGCCATTTGGCCTCCTGGGCAGGCGTCTGTCCGGGCAACAATGAGAGCGCAGGGAAGCACAAGAGCGGCAAAACTCGTCGGGGGGATCGATGGTTGTTCAGGGTCTTGCTGGAAGGGGGCTGGGCGGTAACTCGAACCAAAGATACCTATTTGAATTCTTTGTATCACCGATTGGTGCCTCGACGAGGAAAGAAAAAGGCTATTGTGGCCCTGGTCCACTCGCTTGTTGTAATCGTCTATCACGTTTTGAAAGACGAAGTACCTTATCATGAACTGGGTACCAATTACTTCGATCAAGTAAACGTAACTCATATTAAGAACCATCACATCAGGCGATTAGAGAGCCTGGGGTTCAAGGTCATTCTCGAACCCTTTCAAAAAGCAGCCTGAGAACGAAGGCAGTTATTTTCTACGTAAATACAAAATCTAAAAGTTAAAATTTTTATTTTTTTAAGTTTTGTGTTTTGGACATTTGAGTTTGTTTAGAGTTTAGAATTTCGAGTTTAGGATTTAAATGATGACTCCACTCATCCTCCCTATCTTCCTTCCGCATCTGGGATGTCGTCAGCATTGCCTCTTCTGCAATCAAAAGGCAACAGCCACAGAGGTTCCTTCTCCTCAATCGGTCCGGGAATTCATCGAAGCTTCTCTGCGTCATTTTTCCTCCCGCCCAGGGGAACGAGAAAGACAGGTTGCTTTCTACGGGGGAAGTTTTACGGCAATGAGCCTGGAAGATCAGGTCTCCTATCTGAAAGAGGTTCAACCCTTTCTCTCTTCGGGCCGGATCGACTCGATTCGTCTCTCCACACGGCCAGACGCTCTGAACGAAGAGACGCTTGCGACACTCAAGAAATATGGAGTGAAGACCGTCGAGATTGGAGTCCAGTCAATGCTCGATGAGGTCCTCATCCTTTCGAAGAGGGGCCATGGTGCAAACGACTCTGCCTCTGCCATTTTACGTTTGAAGCATTGGGGGTTCGAGGTGGGTGTTCATTTGATGATCGGCCTTCCGGGTGATACCTGCGACTATTTCCTCCGCTCCCTCGACCGGATCGTTGACCTCCGGCCCGATTTTGTGAGAATCCACCCCACACTGGTACTCCGAGGCGCTCCGCTTGAAGAACTCTGGAGGAATGGGGAATATTCTCCCTTATCCTTGGATGAGGCGATTCAGTCGCTAAAAAAGGGAATGCTTAAATTAGAAAAAGCATCGCTGCCGCTTGCCCGGATTGGCCTTCAGCCAACCAAGGAGCTGGAAGAACATCTTGTTGCAGGCCCCTTTCATCCCGCCTTGCATCAGCTCGTCGATTCGGCCATCTTTCACGATATGGCGGAAGACCTGCTACGAAATCACCCGAATGGGTCCAAGCCTGTTTTCGTCTGCCATCCGAAGGATCTCTCAAATCTGAAGGGGCAGAGGAATGAGAATCTCCAGAGGCTAAAAAACCGTTTCAAGCTCAGCGATATTTTTATTTTCAGTCACAAGGATGTCGGAAGAGGGGATCTCGGACTTCAAACCAAAGAGGGAGAGGTTTTGATTGAAAGAAAGTGGCTTGATTAACTATTTTTTTTCTCACGGCTTTTGACGACGCAATAGATTCCCTCGCCATCCAAACCGGGTTTGAAACAGAGATTGTCTGACCGGCATTCTGCTCTTCGCCGGTCGCCTGCTTTCCAGCGATTGACGAGATCCGGTTCCCTGATCAACGGCCGGCTCATGGAGATATAATCAGCAGTCCCATCCTGGATGAGTTTTTCAGCCACATTAAAAGATCGCATGCCGCCGACCAGAATCAACGGAATACCAGTCTCTTTCTTCATGGCGCGCGCGTCTTCCCTGAAATAGGCTTCTTTCTCTTCTGAGTCGATTCCCGACCTGCTGGGAGAGAGTTTCCCGCCTGTAATAAAACCGCCGCTCAGTTCGATAGCATCCATGCCTGCGCGGGCCAGTATCTTGGCAATTTGCAGCGAGTCCTCCAGACTCAAACCGTTTTCTATAAAATCCCTGCTGTTCAACTTAATCAAAACAGGATAGTCTTGGCCCACCACCTTTCTGATGGCTTCGTATATTTCGAGGTGAATCCTCGCCCGATTTTGCACATCTCCTCCGTATTCATCCTTGCGCCTGTTAAACGCGGGAGAGAGGAACTGGCTGAGAAGGTAGCCATGGGCGGAGTGAATCTGGACCCCGTCAAAACCGGCTGATTTAGCCCTCCGGGCCGCATCCGCAAAAGAGCGGACCATTTCCCGGATACCCTGTTCGGTGATTTCCTTCCGGGGTGATGAGGCCAATCCTTCGAAATCAGATACGACAAGGGGAGGTTGCCCGGTCAAGTGTTTGGCCGCAAAGTTTCCGGCGTGCGCCAATTGCATGATGATCTTCACGCCGCTGTCATGGACCGCGTTTGTCATTTCTCGCAGTCCCTGGATGAGGTCGTCCTTGTAAATGCCAAGCTGCAAGGGGCTCGCTTGGCCCTCCGGTCGGATATAAGTGTGACCGCTGATGATCAACCCCACTCCGCCCCGGGCAAGGGCAATCATTGTTTCAATCAGTTTCGAGGTGACCGCTCCGTCAGCAGCGGCCATTCCCTCCCAGGTGGCCGATCGAACAAATCGGTTCGACAATTCCATGCCATTAATCCTACTCATTTCAAAAAGCTTGCTCATATTTCTCCCTGTCAATGTCAATCAACTAAAGTGCCCAGCGGGGTCACCCAACGGGGTCAGGGCTTTAATCTTGATATTTTAAGTTTCTCTCGTTAATCAACCTGCTTACGGTAGAATAATGTAGCCCTAAATGATCAGCCACCTCTTTTTGACTATACCCCCAGCGATCAACTGCATCCGCAATCCCTCTATTTCTTTTACCTCTTTCTCCTTTTGTATCCTTAAAAATATCTCCAAGACTTGGCCTGTTCATATATCTCTGGCCTTTCGGAATCTCCTTTGACTCCTCACATCCTCTCACATAATCAATCAATTGATCCACAAAATCTTCTTCCCCAAGGATACTCTGGCCTTTAATATCATCCCATATGGTTCGCTCACTTATCCCATTATGCACAAATCCTCTATACTTTCTCTCGGCTTCCCTTCTCCCTGAGGCGAATTGCTCCAACAGCCACTCTGTTGTAAGGCAAGGATGAGGCTTCTCTATCCCTGCCATACCCCGGTAACTGCTCCATCTCCATCGCTCAGGGGACTCAACTACTTTGGCCCGGACAGGATTCAGCGTCACATATCGGCAGACCTCAAGCAAATGAGTCTCTTTTTGCACAAGAATGGCCTTGTATCTTCCCTGAAAGACATGCCCTACGGTATTATGCCGTTTATTAAAACGAATGGTATAGACACCGTTTAATTGTCGCATCCCCTTTGAAAGATTCCCATCCTGGGTCTCAATAACAAGATGATAATGATTGTCCATAAGACAATAGGCATGACAGAGCCAATGATATCGATCCTTGACCTCCTCCACAATATTGAGGAATACCTTCCGGTCTCTATCATCCTTGAAGATGGCCTTCCTTGCATTCCCTCTGGAGGTGATATGGTACACTGCCCCCGCGTATTGAATCCTCAGTGGCCTAACCATAAAGCAACTTTACTCCACTCGAAATAGAATGTCAAGATTAAAGACCTGACCCCAATGCGCCTTTAGAACCCCGTTCTTTTTTGCTTGACAAATTTTTTGGGTTGTTCTATTGAATAGGGGCAAATTAAATATTTCACAAAGGTTTAACGATCACAACGAGGATGACAGATCGTATGATCTTATTAAACCTTCATTTTTTTTAGGAGAAGATCACAATGAGAATGACCATCAACGGCAGAGCTATTGAGACAGAAGAAGGCGCAACCATTCTTGAGATTGCCCATCAGAACGGTTTCCGCATCCCAACGCTGTGCCACATGGAGAGCCTTATTCCAACGGGCTTCTGCAGGATGTGTGTGGTGGAGGTTCAGGGTCTTGAAAACCCTGTCACCGCTTGCAACACACAGGCCCTTGATGGCATGGTGATCGAAACCGATACCGCGAAGATTCGGGAGATAAGAAAGGAAGTCCTGCAGTTCATGCTGGTGAAGCATCCCCTCGATTGTCCGGTCTGTGACAAGGGAGGAGAATGTGATCTTCAGGATTATGTCTATGAATATGGGATTCAAAAGGCGGATTATCAGGTCGATGCACCGGTCAAAGAGTATAAGACCTATTCCACGCCTGCCATCAAGTATCATCCGAACCGCTGTATTCTCTGCAGTCGATGCATCCGGACCTGCAGAGAAATCGTGGGCAGGGAGGTCCTCGATCTTAAGGAGACCGGTTTTGATACGCGAGTCGAGGCCGTAAAACCCGAAAGATGTATCTCCTGCGGCGAATGTCTGGCCGCATGTCCGGTTGGAGCCCTCACAGAGAATGTCAGCTCGATCAAAGGAAGGATCTGGCAAACGAAGCGGGTTTCTACCGTATGCGGCTATTGCGGGGTGGGTTGTAATCTCGAAGCGAATGTGGTCGGAAACCGGATGATCAAAGTCACCACAAAAGAAGGCCTGGGGACAAATAATGGAGTCCTCTGCGTAAAGGGAAGGTTCGGTTATGAATTTGTAAATAGCCCGGAAAGGCTCCGCACCCCCTTGATCAGAGACAATGGCAAGTTGAGAGAGGCGAGCTGGGATGAGGCCTTGACCTATGTTTCGAGGAAGCTAAGGGAGATCAAAGAGAAGAATGGTCCTGACAGCATTGCCGGTCTTGCCTCCGCAAGGGTCACCTGCGAGGAGAACTATCTTTTTCAGAAATTCATCAGGGCGGCCATCGGAACGAACAATATCGATCATTGCGCCCGTCTCTGACACTCCAGCACGGTGGTCGGTCTGGCCACCACACTGGGCTCCGGAGCCATGACCAATTCCATCGCTGATTTGAAGGAAGCAGATGTCCTTCTGGTGACCGGGAGCAACACCACTGAAACCCATCCTGTCATCGGAATGTTGCTGAGGAATCGCGCCCGTTTCCATGGCGCCAAGATCATCGTCGTCGATCCGAGAAAGATCGATCTGGTGGAAGAGGCTGACCTCTGGCTTCAACCCAAGCCCGGAGACGACATTGCGTGGTTAAATGGATTGGCCCACATCATCATCAAAGAAAACCTCTATAATAAACCATTTATCGACCAGCATACAGAGAGTTTTGAGGCCGTAAAGGAGAGGGTTTCCCGCTACACTCCTGAGTTTGTGGAGAAGATCACCGGAATTCCAAAAGATCAGTTGATCAAAGCGGCGCGGATGTATGGCTCGGCCAAAAATGCGGCCATCCTTTACTGCATGGGGATCACCCAGCACTCAAAAGGAACGGATGGGGTTAAGGCGATCTCAAACCTTGCCCTCCTCTGCGGCCAGTTGGGAAAACCGGGTAGCGGCGTCAATCCTCTTAGAGGCCAGAATAATGTGCAGGGCGCCTGTGATATGGGCTGCCTGCCAACCGTCTATCCGGGATACCAGGGAGTGGCTCTAAAGGAATTAAGGGATAAATTTGAAAGCCACTGGGGAGTTTCTCTCTCAGAGAAGCCGGGATTGACTGTGGTCGAAATGAGCGAGGCGGCTTATGAGGGAAAGATTAAAGCCGTCTATATCATGGGTGAAAATCCTATGGTTACGGATCCTGACCTTTCTCACCTGAAAAAAGCCTATGCCAAGTTGGAACTGCTTGTGGTTCAGGATATCTTTCTCACCGAATCAGCCCAGGTCGCCCATGTCGTCCTTCCGTCTCTGAGCTTCCTTGAAAAGGACGGCGCCTTTGTCAACACCGAAAGGAGGGTTCAGAGGGTGAGAAAGGCGCTCAATGGACCGGAGGGAGCCAGAGCAGACTGGGAGATCATCTGTGACCTCTCCTCAACATTTGGATATCCGATGAATTATGGAGGTCCGGAGGAGATCTTCGAGGAGATCAGGAAGGTGACTCCACAGTATGCCGGCATCACCTATTCACGACTGGAATCCGGAGGCATCCAGTGGCCATGCCCGGATACGAATCATCCGGGAACGCCTATCCTGCATAAGGGTAAGATTGTAAGGGGGAAAGGACTCTTTGTCCCTGTCGATTATACTCCTCCCCCTGAAGTGCCGGACAAGGATTACCCGTTTATTCTGAGCACAGGGAGGGATTATTACCATTATCATGCGGGCAGCATGACCAGAAAAGTCCGGCTCCTCAATGAGATGTGCCCTGAAAGCCTTGTGGAGATAAACCCATCCGATGCAGATAAGCTTGGAATCAAAGAAGGGGACCAGGCGAGGATTGTGAGCAGGAGGGGTGATTTTGTTTCAAAGGTGAAGATTACGGATAAGGTATCAAGTGGGGTGGTCTTTGCCAAATTTCACTTTGCAGAAGCTCCTGTCAATCTTCTTACCAATACGGTGCTTGACCCTGAATCGAAGATTCCGGATTTGAAATTTTCAACAGTGCGAGTAGAGAAATTTAGCGGGTAATCAGCAGGGCAACGGCCGATAGATCAAGTATTATTGCAATGGAACAAATATAATGTTAATTATTTCACGAAGTTTTTAAGGGTTTTTTATTTCGACATTTATTGAAAACAAAATAATTAATGAAATCAATTCATTAGTTGAATAATAGAAATATTGCTTGATCGATCATTTCAGGCAAAATTTCTCTTGACAAAAAATAGGCGATTTTGTAGTTTGTTGCACGGATGAAGAAACTTTTCACAAGGGGGGCATGATGCTGATCGATTATTTTCCCATCCTTTTTTATTTCGCCATTGCCGTCATCTTTGCCTGTTTTGCCATTACCGCCTCCTATCTTCTGGGCCAGAGAAAACAGACGCTCATCAAGGAAGCGCCTTTCGAATGCGGCATGACCACTTACGGTTCCTCTTTCCGCAGGATCTCGATCAAGTACTACATCATCGCCATGCTTTTCCTGATTTTTGATATCGAAATCGTTTTCCTCTATCCGTGGGCAGTGGTCTTTAAGGAATTAAAGATCTTCGGCTTTATTTCAATGTCTATATTCGTCGGGATTCTCATCATTGCCTATATCTATGTCTGGAAAAAAGGAGCGCTGGAATGGGAATAGAAACCTACCTTGAAAAAACACCTTTGATGCCGGTCCTCGATAAGGTGGTCAACTGGGGCCGGAAGTATTCGATCTGGCCGGTCACCTTCGGCCTTGCCTGATGCGCTCTGGAGATGATCGTCACCAGTTCGGCGACGTGGGATATTTCGAGATTCGGTTCAGAGGTTTTCAGGCCGTCTCCACGGCAGGCGGATCTGATGATTGTGGCGGGAACGCTGACCAAGAAGATGGCTCCCATGGTCAAACGCATCTATGAACAGATGCCGGAGCCCAAATGGGTCATCGCGTATGGGGCCTGCGCCTGCTCGGGCGGGATTTTTAAGACATATAGTGTCGTCCAGGGCGTGGATCAGATTCTACCGGTGGATGTCTATGTGCCGGGTTGTCCGCCCAGACCGGAAACGCTCCTTACGGCGATCTTAACGCTTCAGAAGAAGATCGAGAAGGAGACCCTTGCGGATCGGAAGAATGTCCGGCTGATCAGGGAAGAGACTGATGAAAGGATGGAATGATATGACTGAAGTTCATCCTGCCGTAAAAAAAATTCAGGGAAAATTTCGCTCTTCGGCAATAGAGACGACGACCTTTAGGGGGGAAGTCAGTGTGGCTGTGCCGAAGAAGGATATCTTTGAGATTTGCCGATTTCTCTATGCCGACCCCGATCTCCAGTACCATATGCTCACCGACCTCTGCGGGGTGGACCATTTTCCCCAAAGCCCCAGGTTTGAGGTAGTCTATCTCCTTTACTCGTTCAAGACCAATGATCGATTGAGACTGAAGGCGAAGGTCGGAGAAGCTGAATCAGTGGCGAGCGTTGAATCGATCTGGAAGTCGGCCAACTGGCTTGAGAGGGAGGTCTATGACCTCTTCGGAATCCCCTTCGAGAAACATCCGGATCTGAGGAGAATACTCCTCTGGGATGGCTACGAAGGCTATCCCCTGAGAAAAGATTTCCCGGTCGAAGGACCGGATTTTGACAAACCCTTTGTCCCCGAGGTCTGAAATGGCAGAGACACGATTGATGACCATCAACATGGGCCCTCAACACCCGGCCACTCACGGGGTGTTGAGGCTTGTGTTGGAACTGGATGGAGAAATTATTGTAAAGGCAACTCCCCATATTGGGCATCTCCACCGGGGGGTTGAAAAATTAGCCGAGGCCAGGACCTACCATCAGGTCATTCCTCTCACGGACCGGTTGGACTACACCAATGCGATGGGAAATAATTTGGCCTATGTTCTGGCCGTTGAAAAACTGTTGGGCATTGAGGTTCCCAAGAGGGCCCAATACCTGAGAGTGATGATGGCCGAGCTTCAGAGGATTGCGGCGCATCTCATCTGGCTGGGGACTCATGCACTGGACATCGGCGCCATGACGCTGCTCTTCTACAATTTCCGGGAAAGGGAGGATATCCTGAGGATTTTTGAAGAGGTCTCCGGAGGGAGGTTGACTCCGACCTACCTGAGAATCGGCGGGGTTGCCAAAGACCTTCCGGAAGGGATCGAAGGGAAGATCAGAGCGTTTGTTGAAGCCTTTCCGGGCCATATGAAGGATTACGAAACCCTTCTGACGAAGAACGTGATCTGGCTGAAACGGACCAAGGGAGTCGGGATTATCTCGAAGGAGGATGCGATCAACTGGGGCGTAACCGGTCCGACGCTTCGCGGCTCCGGAGTGAAGTGGGATGTGAGAAAAGCATTCCCTTATTCGAGCTATGAAGATTTCGAATTCGATATTCCAACGGGTTCGGTGGGCGATGTCTATGACCGGTACTATGTCCGGTTGAGAGAGATGGAGTGGGCAAACTCGATTGTGAAACAGACATTGGATCGCTTGCCAAAAGGGCCCATCCTTGCGGATGATCCAAAGGTCGTGCTTCCTGAAAAGGAAATGGTTCTCACGGATATTGCCTCCCTGATCCGGCAGTTCAAGATCGCTTCCGAAGGTTTCCAGGCTCCGAAAGGGGAGGTCTATGCGAGCGTGGAGGCGGCGAAAGGGGAGCTTGGGTTCTATGTGGTGAGCGATGGGTCGAATCGGCCTTTCAGGGTGAGAATCCGGCCTCCCTCTTTCCTCAATCTGAGCGCCCTTCCGAAGATGATCGAGGGAAGTTTGATTGCGGATGTGGTCGCCACGATCGGAAGCATCGATATTGTGCTGGGAGAGATAGACCGTTAAAAGAAAATTTCAAATGTCAAAGTTCAAATTGCAAATTAAATCCAAAGTTCAAATTTTTTTAAATTTTGAAATTTGACATTCCTTTGACATTTGGATTTTGAAATTTGAACTTTTATTCTTCAAAGGGGTTCTTATGACAGACATCCTTTTTAGCAGTTGGGGTGGAGCGGTTGTGGATAACCGGGGAAAACCGGAAGCAGAGAGGGCGCCCATACCCAATCTCAATCTTCCTCTTGAATTTGACAAGGAGAAGAAGGTCAGAGCCTTCATCGGTTGGGACGGGATTGCCATCCGCGACCCTGAAGTCAATTTGATCGATCTGATTCGGGCGTACATGGAAGCGGTTCAGAAGGAGTCGTGCGGAAAGTGCACACCCTGCCGGGTGGGAACGCGGATCATGTCATCCATCCTTAACCGGATTGCAGGGGGTCAGGGGAAAGCAACGGACTTAGACCAGTTGAAATATTTAGGCGAGACGATTGAGAAGAGCTCAAAATGCAATTTAGGACAGACCGGGCCCAAACCCGTGCTCCATGCCCTCGACCATTTTAAAGCACAGTTTTCCGAAGTGATTCAGTCAAAGAAGAAGATCCCGCGTGAAGAGTATAAAGTCAAGGTGACCGCTCCGTGCGAAAGCGCTTGCCCTTCGCATCTTCCCATCACACGCTATGTCGAATTGATCAAGGAAGGCCGGTATATAGACGCGCTCGCCGCCATCCGTGAGGCGACCTGCCTCGCAGGCGTTTTGGGAAGGGTCTGCATCCGTCCCTGCGAGGACAACTGCAGGCGGCAGAACGTGGATGAATGCGTCTCCATCAAATGGCTCAAGCGATTTGTGGCTGATTATGAATTGGACAAAAGAAGAGAACCGGAGGTAACCCGGGTTCCCACCCGTTCCGAAAGGGTGGCCATCATCGGAGCTGGTCCCGCCGGCCTTACCTGCGCTTACTACCTTGGCCTTAAAGGTTATCCGGTCACGATCTTTGAGAGGCTGGGGGAGCCGGGAGGAATGGCCGCTGTCGGAATTCCGGATTACAGGCTCCCGAGGGATATCGTAAGATATGAGACAAGCCTCGTGGAAAGGATGGGTGCGGAGATCCGTTACAACACTCAGGTGGGAAAAGATATCACCCTCTCCCAGATATTTGAACAGGGATACAAAGCCATCTTTATCGGCGTGGGGGCCCATACCAATACGCCCATGGGTGTTGAGGGAGAGGACAAGGGATATAAGGGGTTCATCCCCGGAGTTTATTATCTCCTTGAGATCAATCTTGGAAGAGACCCCTATCCCGAAGGAAAGAGAGTGGTGGTTGTGGGCGGCGGGAATGTGGCAATTGACTGCGTACGCTCTTCCTTTCGCATCGGAAAGGCCGATGTGAACCTGGTCTATCGGAGGACGAAAAAAGAGATGCCTGCTGACCGGGTGGAAATCCACGATGCCGAAGAGGAGGGCGTGAAATTCCATTACCTCTGCAATCCGGTCCGGATCATTGAAAAGGATGGGAAAGTGACCGGCATGGAATGTATCCGGATGGAATTAGGCGAGCCGGATGAGAGCGGAAGGCGCAGACCTGTCCCGATTAAAGGTTCGGAATTTTTCATCGAGGCCGATATCGTAATTCCCGCCATTGGCCAGGCGATCGACCTCTCCTTCCTCGACGAAAAGGACGGGGTGAAGACGACAAAGCGCTCCACCATCGCAGTGCAGGAAGGAACATTTCAGACAAACCGTGCAGGGATATTCTCTGCGGGTGATTGTGTGATCGGTCCGGATGTTCTCGTCCGGGGGGCGGGCCATGGAAAGAGGGCCGCCGAAAAGATTGACGCCTTCGTTCAGGGAAGAGAGGTGAAGGAATCCGAGGACGAACGGCTGGAGACCCTGGTTGAGAAGATCAAAGTTTACAGCAAGGATGAAAAGATCGGAAACCCGGGCGGGCAGAAGAGGGCGATGCTGGAACTTCTTCCTCCTGATTCAAGAAAGTGGATCTTCGACGAAGTGGAGAAAGGGTTTTCGATTCCGGTCGCACAGAAGGAAGCCGAGCGCTGCCTCCGGTGTGTGAGGGTAGGGCTCTTTGCGGTTTAATTAGGAAATAGAGACGAATAACACGAATTACAGCGAATGACACGAATATAAAACGATCTTTTACTATTCGTGAAATTTGTCATTTTCATCATTCGTGGGTGCCCTCCGGGCATGGGGAATTAGTTGAAAAAAGGGGTTAGAGGAGAAGCAGAATGCAGGTCGTATATCTTCTCATTGAGACAATTGTAAAATGTGTGGTGGTCTTTGCTTGCCTGATGCTCTCCGTGGCCTATCTGACCTGGCTGGAGCGGAAGGTCCTGGGCCACATCCAGATCCGTTTTGGCCCGAATCGCTGCGGTCCCTTCGGACTGCTTCAGCCCTTTTCGGATGGCATCAAAGCCTTCTTCAAGGAGGATCTTGTTCCGGGGAACGCGGATAAGGCGGTCTTTGTCATTGCCCCGATGATCTCTATCATTGCGGCCATCAGCATGTTTGCCGTGATTCCCTTTGGAAACCAGTTCACCATTCCGGGAACGGATTGGGTGGTCAAATTGCGAATCGCTGATATTGACATCGGACTTCTCTATGTTTTTGGTATTGCCTCCCTTGGAGAATTTGGGATCGTCCTCGGAGGCTGGTCTTCGGGGAATAAATATGGCCTGACCGGGTCGCTTCGGGCGGCGGCTCAGATGATCAGTTATGAGGTGGCCCTCGGACTTTCCATCGTCGGAGTCATCATTCTCTCTCAGAGCCTCAGGCTAACAGAGATCGTTACGCTCCAGGCGGGGGGGTTCTGGAACTGGAACATCTTGTATCAGCCTGCTGCTTTCGTCTTTTTCATCATCTGCGCCCTTGCCGAGATTAACCGGACCCCCTTTGATATGCCGGAGTCGGAGTCGGAATTAGCCTGTGGATTTAACATCGAATACAGCAGCATGAAATTTGCCCTCTTCTTCATGGCTGAATACGCCCATATGATCACCGTAGCTGCTGTCGCCGTGACGCTCTTCCTGGGAGGATGGCAGGCTCCACTGCCCCAGCTCGATTTCATACCCGGGGTGTTCTGGTTTGGGGCGAAAGTCTTCGTGCTGATTTTCTTCTTCATCTGGCAGAGAGGAACCTTTCCGAGGCTCCGCTACGATCAGATCATGAAGTTTGGTTGGAAGGTTTTATTTGAATTGACTCTCGTCAATATCTTTATCACCGCCTTGGTCGTTTTGCTGAAAGGTTAATAAGGGGTTACGCATGATCATTCCATTACTAAAAGGTCTGGCCTTTACATTGGGTCGGTTCTTCTCCAAGCCGATCACCATCCAGTATCCGGAAGAAAAGGTGCCTCCTGCAAAACGCTGGAGGGGAATCCAGTATTTTGAGAAGGATGAGAAGGGGAAGACGAAGTGTGTGGCCTGCGGCCTCTGCATGGCGGTCTGTCCTTCCCAGTGCATCTACATTGAGACCGCCGAGGATGAGGAGGGAAAACGCTACCCCCTCACCTACGAACTGGATGTCCTGAGATGTATCTTCTGCGGTTATTGTGAAGAGGCCTGCCCGGTCAATGCCATCTTCGTAGGAAAAAATTACGAATGGGTGGAGAGAGAACGCACGCCCTTTCTCATGAACACGGAGAAACTTTTAGAGGAGAAGAAGTATAATCCGTAATAGTATTCTAAATACGAAGCACGAAATCCGGGCGAAGCGTCCAGCAGGACCAATTCGAAACAATATCGAATGACCAAAATTGAAATGATCGAAACAAAAAATAGTTTGAGACATTTGGATTTTTGAAATTCGGATTTCGGATTTATTAAACACAAAAAGCCTGTTTAGTTCTGGCTTGGCTAAGTTAGGAGTAAAACAATGGCTGAAAATTTCGGAATACTCTTTCAGTGGTTGATCTTTCTGGGAGTAGCCTTCGTCTCGATCGTCGCCTCCCTGCTGGTCATCACACGCAAAAACCCCATCCACAGCGCCCTCTTCATGGTGCTGACCCTGCTCTGTGTGGCCGTGCTATATGTGTTGCTCCACAGCCCGTTCATTGCCATCATCCAGGTCATCGTCTATGCGGGGGCGATCGTGATGCTCATCGTCTTCGTCATCATGCTCCTCGACCTGGAGACGGAGCTCCGTTCCAAGCTGAAGATTGTCTATTCAAAGGTCATCGGAGGGTTTCTGGCCGTTCTCTTCCTCTTCGGGATCCTTTACACCGTCGTGGCCAAATTCCCGACCGGCCAGACAGGCTCCTATACCCCCGAAAAGATGGCCACCAATGTGAAGGCCGTGGGTGAGGCGCTTTTCACGGACTATGTTTTTCCCTTTGAGATTGCGGCCATCCTGTTAACCGTTGCCATCATCGGCGCAGTGATTTTGAGCAAGAAAAGGACATAAGGAGAATCGATTATGTGGGTCGTGCCAACCATTCCCCCTGCCCTCTATCTTATGTTGAGTGGAGTACTCTTTACGATCGGTGTGATTGGGGTGTTGACCCGTCGCAATGCGATCGTCGTCTTTATGTGCATCGAGCTGATGCTCAATGCGGTCAATTTGACGTTCATCACCTTTTCCCGCTTTCTCCAATCGATCGACGGGGTGATCTTTGTCTTCTTCGTGATGGCCGTGGCCGCGGCGGAGGCAGCGGTTGGGCTGGCGATCTTTGTGATGCTCTATCGTTCAAAAGAGACGATCAATGTCGATGAGATCAATCTATTAAAGTGGTGATACAAATGCGGAATCCGGAGTGCAGAATGCGGAGTGAAATTCCGAAATCCGCACTCCCCGCCTGCCAAAGAACTTGTTCGGCGGGCAGGCGAAATCCGAAATGACAAAAGGAGTTCCTCATGCTTGACAAGGTGTGGTTAATCCCTCTATTTCCTGCCATCGGATTTTTGATCAACGGGTTATTGGGGAAGCGTCTGGGAAAGGGCGTGGTCAGCGTGGTGGGCCCCTCCGCGATCGGGCTCTCCTTTCTCACCTCCGTCCTCATCTTTTTAGAACTGATAAAGCTTCCTCCAACAGAGAGGCTCTTCGAGAAGGTGATCTTCGACTGGATCGTTTCAGGCTCTTTCCAGACCGTGATCGGTTATCAGATCGATCCCCTTTCCATCCTCATGGCCCTGGTCGTGACCGGAGTGAGTTTCTTCATCCATATTTACTCCGTGGGATATATGCATGACGACCCAGGTTTTACTCGATTTTTCACCTATCTCAACCTCTTCGTCTTCATGATGCTCAACCTCATCCTGGCCAACAACTTCCTTCTAATGTTTGTAGGTTGGGAGGGCGTGGGCCTCTGCTCTTATCTTCTGATCGGTTTCTGGTATGAGAAGGATTCTGCGGCCAATGCGGGAAAGAAGGCTTTTATCGTCAACCGGGTGGGCGATTTCGGTTTCATCCTGGGAATGTTCCTCCTCTTCATCAACCTGGGGACGCTTGATTTCACTGAGGCCTTCACCACCGCCAACAAACTCGACACAACGACCGCCACTGCCATCGCGCTCCTGTTCTTTGTCGGCGCCTGCGGAAAATCGGCGCAGATTCCCCTCTATGTCTGGCTTCCGGATGCAATGGAAGGTCCCACACCGGTCAGCTCCTTGATCCATGCGGCCACCATGGTGACGGCAGGCGTCTATATGGTCGCCCGGTGCAATGTCCTCTACAACATGGCGCCCATTGCCATGGCGGTTGTGGCGATTGTGGGCGTGGCCACCGCCATCTTTACGGCCTCCATTGGTTTCTGCCAGTACGATATCAAAAAAATCCTGGCTTATTCGACGATCAGCCAACTCGGGTACATGTTTGTTGCCGTGGGTGTGGGAGCGTATGCGGCAGGGATCTTTCACCTCATGACCCATGCCTTTTTCAAGGGGCTCCTCTTTCTCGGGGCGGGAAGCGTGATGCACGCCCTGAGCGGAGAGCTCGATATCAGGAAGATGGGAGCCCTGAGAAAGAAGATTCCCATCACCTTTGGAACCTTCTTCATCGCCACGCTGGCGATCGCGGGCGTGCCCGGCCTCTCGGGATTTTTCAGCAAGGACGAAATCCTCTGGATGGCCTTCTCCAGCGGACGCGGACATTTCCTGCTCTGGCTGGTGGCTGCCATAGCCGCGGGGATGACGGCGTTCTATATGTTCAGGGCGCTCTTTATGACCTTTTTCGGAGAGTCGAGGGTGGATCACCATGTAGCGCACCATATCCATGAATCGCCGAAGGTCATGACCGTTCCTTTGATGGTCCTGGCCTTTCTCTCCATCGTGGGAGGTTATGTAGGTGTTCCCCATGTCTTAGGCGGAGCCAACCACATCCATGAATTCCTGGCGCCGGTGGTGGGCGGAAGCGCTGAGCCTGTAAAAGCCCAGGCCATATTCTCTCTCATCTCCGAAGCCTGGGCCGCAGGAGGAGGGGCAGGGGGCCATTCCGCCGCTCTGGAACTTTTTCTGATGGCCGGCTCCGTAGTGATCGCCCTCATCGGGATTGGAATCGCCTACTTTTTATATTTGAAGAACCCGGCCCTACCCAGGATGCTGACTGAGAAATGGAGCGGGCTGTATCGACTGGTCTCCAATAAATATTATGTGGACGAACTCTACCAGTTCCTCTTCGTCAACTCCCTGAAGAGACTGGGCACAGGGCTCTGGAAGGGGTTCGATGAGTTTGTGATCGATGGAACGGTCAATGGCATTGCCTATTTCATCGGATGGCTGTCCGGCGTGATGAGGAAGATGCAGACAGGATTTGTTCAGAACTACGCCTTTTCGATCGTTCTCGGCGGACTAATCCTGGCCGTCTACTATATCATGCGGGCCTTCTTGTAAATCCTCAAATCCCCCCTTTAATAAAGGGGGGTGAGGGGGGATTTTAAGTTAAAGGAGTTAAAACTCATGGACATCTTGGGAATTCCCATTCTATCCTTCTTGATCTTCTTCCCGCTGGCAGGGGCGATCGTTCTCCTCTTCATTAAAAAAGAGGAGATTATCCGATGGACGACCCTGGCCATTGCGCTGGTCGAATTTGTGGCCTCGCTGCCCCTGTTCTTTAAGTTTGATTCCACCACTGCGGCCATGCAGTTTTTAGAGGACTGGTGGTGGGTGGAGGCCTATGGGATCAGTTATAAAATCGGGATCGATGGGATTAGCCTCCTTCTCGTACTGCTCGCTACCTTCCTGACCGTTCTCTGTGTCCTCTGTTCCTGGACGGCAATCACCTTCAGGGTGAAGGAGTATATGATCTCCTTTCTCTTTCTCGAGACCGGAATGATCGGCGCGCTCGTGGCTCTGGACCTCATCCTCTTCTATGTCTTCTGGGAAGTGATGCTCATCCCGATGTACCTCCTCATCGGCATCTGGGGGAATCCACAGAGACGGATCTATGCGGCGATCAAGTTCTTCCTCTTCACCATGGCCGGAAGCGTGCTGATGCTTGTCGCCATTTTGGTCCTCTATTTTATCAACCTGAAGGCCACGGGGAGAGGTACCTTCGATGTGCTTGAACTTTACAAGTTGGGAATCCCCATGGGCACCCAGCACTGGCTCTTCGGCGCCTTTGCCCTGGCCTTTGCCATCAAGGTGCCGATGTTTCCCTTTCATACCTGGTTACCCGATGCGCACACCGAGGCGCCAACTGCAGGCAGCGTGATTCTGGCCGGCGTTCTTCTGAAGATGGGGACTTATGGATTCATTCGGTTTGCCATGCCCCTTTTTCCGAATGCGGCCCTTGACCTGATGCCGTTGATCTCCATTTTGGCGCTCATTGGGATCATTTACGGAGCGCTGGTCTCGATGATGCAACCCGACCTGAAGAGGCTGGTTGCCTTTTCGAGCGTCAGCCACCTGGGCTATGTCATGCTTGGGATGTTTGCCCTGAACACACAGGGTGTTCAAGGATCGATCTATCAGATGCTTAACCACGGGATCAGCACAGGCTCTCTCTTCTTGATCGTCGGAATGATCTATGAGCGGAGGCATACCCGGATGATCTCCGATTTCGGAGGCATCTCAAAGGTGATGCCGGTTTTTGCAGTATTCTTTATGATCGTCACCCTTTCCTCCATTGGACTTCCCGGGACGAATGGTTTTGTGGGGGAATTTCTGATCCTCTTGGGGGCCTTCCAGGCCAATATCGTCTATGGCGTCCTGGCTGCGGCCGGAGTTATCCTGGGCGCGGCCTACATGCTCTGGATGTTCCAGAGGGTGATGTTTGGAAAGATCACCAATCCAAAGAACGAAGGGCTGAAGGACCTCAATGCGCGGGAGGTCATCACGCTCATTCCCATGGTGGCCCTCATCTTCCTCATGGGGATCTATCCCAAACTCTTCTTCAGCAAGATGGATTCGAGCGTGGAGAAGTTCCTGAAGGACTTCAAGGGAAAGGTTGAAATGAAAGCGGATCTGCCCGCTCCGAAGGTGGCAGAGGTTAAAGAGAGATAGGGAGATAAAGAGTTAGGGGGATGGGGAGAAAAAGGCATAAACCTCACCCCATCTCCCAATCACCCTATCCCCTCATCATTTTTTAAAGGAATTTGGAGGCTTTTAAATGAAACTGCCAGATATTGATCTCTATCTCATTGCGCCGGAAATCATCATCGCCGCCTTTGGGTTTTTAGTTCTTCTCGTTGACGTCTTTGCGCCCAAAGGGGAGAAGAAGGGATATCTCGGAGTCCTCAGTCTGATCGGCGTGGTCATCGCCTTCTTTTACACCCTTCCTCTGGCGGGGGCGGCCAAGACCGGGTTTGAAGGGATGTTTACCTCGGACGGATTTGCCATCTTCTTCAAGATCACGATCCTCATCATCGCTTTTCTGACCGTCCTGATCTCGATGGGCTATGCTACGAGGGAAGGGATCGGGTTCGGAGAATACTATGCCCTCATCCTTTTTGCCACGCTCGGGATGATGCTCATGGCTTCCGGCACCCATCTGATCGTCATCTTCCTCGGCCTGGAGACAATGTCCATCTCCATTTACATCCTGGCCGGAATGCTGAGGGAGGACCGGAAGTCGGTGGAGTCGGCTTTCAAATACTTCCTGCTGGGCGCCTTTGCCACCGGTTTTCTCCTCTATGGAATCGCTTTCCTCTACGGGGCCACAGGCTCCCTCTATCTGAAGGATATCGCCTCTTACATCGCCTCGAAAAAACTTCTTGATAATCCGATGCTTCTGATGAGCCTGGCCTTTCTCACCATTGGCTTTGGCTTCAAGATCGCCTCTGTTCCTTTTCATATGTGGACGCCCGATGTTTATGAAGGAGCTCCGACTTCGATCACCGCCTTTATGGCAACGGGCGTGAAGGCCGCAGGCTTTGCCGCCCTGATCCGAGTCTTCTTCACCGCTCTTCCGGAATTCCGTCCGGACTGGACCTCGATCATGTGGCTCATCGCGGTTGTGACCATGACCGTCGGAAACATCATCGCCATCTCCCAGAACAACATCAAGAGGATGTTAGCCTATTCGAGCATTGCCCATGCCGGATATATCCTCGTGGCCTTTGTCGCCGGCAACAAGTCAGGAACCTCCGGAATTCTCTTCTACCTCATGGCTTATGCCTTTATGAACCTGGGGGCTTTCACCTGCGTGATCCTTCTCGGCAAGAAAGGCGAGGAGAACATCCTGGTCACTGATTATGCGGGAGTGGGTTTCAAGTATCCCCTTCTGGCTGCCTCGATGACCATCTTCCTTCTCTCGATGGCAGGCATTCCTCCCCTGGGTGGATTCATGGCTAAATTCTATATTTTCAGTGCGGCGGTGGAAGCGAAATTTTACTGGCTGGCCATTCTCGGCGTACTCAACAGCGCCATCTCCGTTTACTACTATCTGCGGGTGACGGTATTGATGTATTTCAGGGAATCGGAGCGGGAAATCACAGGCCTCCAGTTTTCACCGGCGCCGGTGATCGCATTGATTTTGGCCCTGATCGGAACCTTCTACATGGGAATCTTTCCTTCGAATGTCCTCTCCTTTGCCCAGAAGTCGATCGCAGGATTGATGTAAGAAAGTGGGGAGAGGTTTAGAAACAGAGGGGGGCGTCGGCTGATAGAGCCGGGCGCTCCTTTTTTTCTTTGCATCTCTTTAAATATCCTTTTACAATCTAATCCGTCATATTTTCCCCAAAATCCCTCCCCCGGGTGGGATAGGCTTCCAGCCTGTCAACACGGGCAAGATGCCCGTGCCACCTGGGAAGGTGAGCCTGCCTGCCGACAGGCAGGGGTGGGGGTGGACAGGCTTCCAACAGGAGCATTTCCACAGAAAAAATCTTTCCACAGAAAGGGGTCAACATGAGATACCATTGGGTCATCATTTTAGGGTTTCTAATTTTTTCAAATCAGGCCATAGGAGAAGAAAAGGGGGCGCCTAAAAACCAGAAGGATAAGGTGAGCTACATCATCGGGATGGATATCGGGACAAACCTTAAGAAACAATCGATTGAAATCAACCCGGAAATCCTTCTCAAGGGCATCAAGGATGGCCTTTCAGGAAATAAACCCTTGATGACCGATCAGGAGATGAAGGATACGATTGCCTCTTTTCAGAAAGAGATGCAAGCCAAACAGGAGGAGGTAAACAAGAAAATGGGAGAGAAGAATAAGAAGGAAGGAGAGGTTTTTTTAGCCGAAAACAAGAAAAAGGAAGGGGTAGTTACATTGGCCAGCGGCCTGCAGTATAAGGTCATTAAAAAAAGCAGCGGGAAAAAACCAAAATCGACCGATACCGTGACCACTCACTACAAGGGCACGTTGATTGATGGAACCGAGTTTGACAGCTCTTATAAGCGCGGGCAGCCTGTGAGTTTTCCCGTCAATGGTGTGATTGCAGGCTGGACCGAGGCCCTCCAGTTGATGGAAGAGGGCGCGAAGTGGCAGCTCTTTATTCCCTCTCCGCTCGCCTACGGGGAACGGGGCGCAGGACCCCAGATCGGACCGAATGCCACCCTGATCTTCGAGGTAGAGCTGATTTCGGTTCAGGAGAAGAAGTAAGCCTCCCTTAGTGGCCTTTTCGTGTCCTCGGGAAATCGAGAGCTTTGGACTTTTTATCGCCTACATAACGACCTTTTCTGAGAGGATTACTCCTTCTATCGGAACTTATAAGTCTATTGACTTCCCTCCTTGCCTTAAGTAATATTTTTCCTGATTTGATGAGAATCCCATGAAAAGAAAGGGGGCACTTATGGATGAGAAAAAGGTTCAACCAAAAAAACTTACTGTGGCGAATACCAAACAGGAGATGCTCGAAGCCTATCAGGTGGTCTTGAAGCAACTGGAGGCTCAGAGAGAAGCTGAGCTCAAACCCGAAAAACGGCTCGAGGAGAAGAAAGCGAAAGAAGTGACCCATGTGGCGGAATCGCTTTCTTCCGAAGGAATTGCGAAGGAAGTCAGCACCCTGAAAATAGAAACGGGAAAGATGCTTGCACAGATCTCCGACCGGCTTGAGGAAGAGATCGGCAAGTTTAAGGCGGTTCAAAGCGCCATCACGTTGAAGGAGAAGGAACTTCAGGAGCTCTATGAGATTGAAAAGTCGTCCTTGACCCTGGCGGCTTTAATTGAGTCGCAAAACCAGAAGCGGGAATCCTTCGAATCGGAGATGGCCGAAAAGAAGGAAGCCCTCACCCGGGAGATCGAATTTCTGCGTGCAGAGCGGGAAAAGGCGAAAAAAGAATACGACGATGAGATAAAAGAGCGGGATGCCGCCGAGAAAAAGAAGCGTGAAAGAGATAAGGAGGAATATGACTATTCCTTCAAAAGGGAGCAGAAATTAGCAAAAGATAAGTTCGAAGACGAAAAGGGAAAACTGGAAAGGGAGATCCAAGTCAAGAGGGAAGAGATGGAAAGAGATTTGCAAGAAAGGGAGAAAATGATCGCTTCCCAGGAGAACGAACTGGCCGAATTGAGGAAAAGGGCCGCTGCTTTTCCGAAAGAGATGGAAGCAGCCGTCGGGAAAACCGTCAAAGAGACGACTGAGAGGCTGAATCTGGAATCCAAGAATAGGGAAGATCTACTGAAAAAAGAATTCGCGGGCGAAAAAAATGTCCTGACGACCCGGATTGAATCCCTCGAAAAATTGGCAAAAGAGCAGGGCGAACAGATCGCCAGGCTTGGTCTGCAATTGGAGAAAGCCTATCAACAGGTTCAGGATATCGCCCTCAAAACGATCGAAGGAGCGTCAAGCGCCAAGTCATTAGCCAATCTCCAACAATGGGTCGCCGAGCAGATCAAAAAACCGTCATCGGAGAAATGACCCTACACAGTTTTATTTCGGACCAGCAGAGACCAGATTGGCATGAACAGGGAGGCCGATTACATCATCAAGAAAGCGCAAGGCTATGAGAGCCGCGTTGTCCTGATTAACGGGTTAATCTTTTTCTCTACGTAAACTGGGGACGCCTAAATTTTGGACCCGGAAGACCAATTGACCGTTTGCCTTGCGCAGGATGGGCAGCGGTAGACTTAATGAAAAAGAAAATGACGATAACATCTTACACGTTAACAATCTCTGTCGCTTATTTTAGAATCTCGGAGAAATAATCCATGGCCGCCTGTTGGTATTGTAAAACGAAAAAGGGGAAGAGGTATTGCGCCCCGATTGATAATCTTCTTTGCCCCGGTTGCTGTGGCGAGAACAGACTTAAAAAGATAGACTGCATGGAAGATTGCAGATACCTTGAAGGCGTGGCATTTCAGAAGAAGCGGGAGGATGAAAAAGCTTTTTCAAAGTTACTAGAAAGTGTTCCGCATGGCCAATATGATGATATATTTCATGACCTGGGAGTGGCCTTCATGGCGGGAGAAATAGAAGCCTTTGTTCGCGATATTTATGTGGCAGGGAACATTCGCATTACCGATCAGATCGTATATGAATCCTATAAACGGATTTATCAGATTTACTTTAACAATCATCCCCCGGAAGAAGGCCTTGATGAGTTCACTCAAGAATTGATGAAATTTTATTCGAGTCATATAAGCCTGTGGAAATTCAACATGGAAAGAAATAAAATCGGCCAGGTATTTTTGCGCTTAATGATTTCAGTAAAAAAAATGAGTGGAGACAGGTTTGGAGAATTTGGCTATTTGAATTATTTAAAAAACAACCTGGGAAATATGAATTCGAAAGGGCAATTCATAGCCGAGGATAAGTTTGGAAATAAAATGTTGCGTAGTATTCAAGATTGAAGTCCGCTTGATAATCTATCCATTCAATCCTCTTTCCGGATATTTCGTTGGATGACCCATGAAGAAGATAAAGAAGAAGAGGAAGAGAGGAAATCTGTTCATTAACGCTTCGCCGGAGATTAAGATGTCGGAGCTCATTGGGGAGTATGCTTCCGATTACATTAATATGGGAGAGACCATGGAGGAACGCCAAAGCTACCTGAGTAGTGCCTGTAGAGCTTGGAACATTGCCGTTTTACCTGAACGCTTACGTAAGGAGGCGATTAGGCGCAATATCGAGGAATATAAAAGAATCAATCCAGGGATCGACGATGCGGACAATCTTGCCCATGATCTGCGAAAGCTTATTCAGAAAAAACTGAAAATGGTTCCGGGTGTGGAAAAGGTGATCATCGATGCGGCGCTTGAGCCAATCAGTGATACAAAGTATCGGATTTCCATAGTCTCAACGGATCAACCGGAGCAGCTTAGAGAGATGTTACCCAAAGCGCCTATCTTGACGAAATAATCTGGTCTCCGGTTTATGCAAGGTAGCTTATCTGCGGTAGAGACGCCCGCCTTCTCTATTCATATTGCGTTCTCCAGAAATAAAAACAGGATGCCAAAAGAATAAACGAAGCCTTTTGCTCTGGAGATTTCCTCAATGAGTTTGGCGTCAGCAGGTTTTTCCCTCCTAAAAGGAAGTGGGCACAAACACTTTCTAAGATGTTTAGAAAAAGTTATAATAGATCATCTAGAGGGTGTGAGGAAGAAAAAATGACAGAAAACGAGATGAATGAAGAGATCAGTTTTGAGGAGCTTTTGAAGGCCAGTTCCGAATCTCCGGGCCGGAGGGTGCGTCCCGGAGAGAGGATTTCCGGGAGGGTGGAGAAGATCGGCAAGGATACGATCTTTGTTGATCTGGGAGGGAAGAGCGAGGGCCTTGCGGATATTGGGGAATTTTTGGACAAGAAGGGGAACCTGACGATCAAACCAGGAGACCGGGTCGAGATGCGAGTGGCCTCCACCAGAGATGGCATCCATCTCACCAGGGGAATGAAGATACAGGGTGCGGATACCCTCGATATCTTGCACGAGGCAAAAGAAAATTTCATTCCTGTTGAAGGGAAAGTCGCGAGTGTCGTCAAAGGAGGTTTTGAAATCGACCTTTCCGGCATTCGCGCCTTCTGCCCTTTGAGCCAAATCGACCGGATCTTTACGGAAAAACCGGAGGACCATCTCGGAGCACGATACCCGTTCCGGATCATGGAGATAAAAGAGAAAGGGAAAAATATCATCGTATCGCGGCGCGCGCTTCTGGAGGAAGAACAGGAGAAGTTATCGAAGGAGACCTTGGAGAGGCTGGAGCCTGATCTCGAATGTGAAGGAAAAGTGACGAAGCTGACCAACTTCGGCGCTTTTGTGGATTTGGGCGGGGTTGAAGGAATGGTCCACATTTCCGAAATCTCCCATGGAAGAATCAATCATCCCTCGGAAGTCCTTCAAACCGGCCAGCAGGTCAGGGTTAAGGTGTTGAAAGTTGAACCGGACAAAGAGGGAAAGCCCAAGATTTCTCTCTCCATCAAAGCCCTCGAACCAGATTCCTGGGAGAAGGGGCTTGGATTAGAGGAAGGAGAGATCATTCGCGGAAAAGTTTCCAGAATCACAGACTTCGGCGCCTTTGTGGAAGTGGCGCCAGGCGTCGATGGCCTGGTTCACATCTCTGAAATCAGTTACGAGCGAGTGACCCATCCCGGCAAACTTCTTCAGGAAGGAAATCTCGTTGAGGCGCTCGTTCTGGGAATCGATCCCGAAACGAGGCGTATTTCCCTGTCGATCAAAGAAGTGGGTGTAAAGAAAAAGATCACAGAAGAGGATGGGCCGGATAAGGTGCGTCTGGAGACGGGGCAGGTCCTGAGAGGGATTGTTGAAGACATCAAGCCTTACGGCCTCTTTATTCGCCTTCCCCAGTTTGGAAGAAAGGTAAGAGGGTTGCTTCCCAACGAGGAGTTGAGATCTTCCGAAAAAGGGGATGTCAAAAAGAGGTTCCCGAGAGGGAGAGAGATCCAGGTGGAGATTGTCTCCATCGATGAAAAGGGAAAGATAAGGCTATCTCAGAAAGCGATGGAAGAGAGAGAGGATCGGGAGGACTACGAAAAGTTTCTGAAGAAGGAGGATCGAAGCGGGAAGCTCGGAACCCTCGGAGATGTTTTTAAGAATTTGAAAATAAAAAAGGATTAAAGAACCCCACAGCGCAGCTGCGAGTTCTTTACTGCCTTGAGGCCTTCGTGAATTGTTCCATAAAATTGCGCTTGGCATGGATCAATGCCAGAATCTCAATCTTGGTGGGAAGTATTTCATAGATGAGACGGTACGAGTAAATGAAGAGTTCCCTGATATTGGGATCTCCTATCTCAGGAACAATTCTACCAGCTTCAGGGAAGGAATTGAGTATTTCCGACTTTTCAACGATTTCCAACGATACTTTTTCTGCATAGAACCTTGAGTCTCTTGCGATGTAATCACGGATTTGCTTTAGATCGAGCCTTGCTGGTCTTGTCCACCTTACCACGATTGTATCTCTTTCTTTAATTCCTCGATAGAAATTGAATCTCCACGTTCGGCTGCCTCTTTACCCTTGTTCACCTTATCAATGACATAAAGTTCATACATTATGTCATCGATATTTGCCGATTCCGGCAGTTTTGAAATCGCCTTTATTGCATCTTGTTTCAAGGTCTCCATACCAACACCTCCTTGTTGCTACTATTTGCATTCTGATCTTCAATATAACACTCAATGCCTAATTGTTCCAAACAAACTATCATAACCGGCGAAAATGTCAATTTGTTTTTGAGAAAAATCTGAAAAACTACTGCACGCTCTCTTGAGATAGCCCGGATGTCAATTCATGCCGTTTCCTTGAAAAAAAAGGGGGTTCGTGTTAGTTTGAACTTAATGATACAGGTGTTTTCCGTCTCGAAGACTTATCCCAGCCAGATTACCGCCCTTTCGGATTTTTATCTCGAGGTTCCGGCAGGGGAGTTTGTCTTCATTACAGGTCCGAGCGGATCGGGCAAGAGCAGCCTTCTTCGCATCCTTTTCGGGGCTGAAAAACCGAGCAGCGGCGAGGTGATTGTCAACGGAATCCGTCTCACCCAGCCCGGTTTTAAGAAGGTTTATCAGTTGAGAAAGACGATGGGAATCATTTCTCCGGATTTTAGACTCCTGAAGGATCGAAATGTAAAAGAGAATATTGCCTTTGCCCTTGAGGTGACAGGTCATCCGTCGAAAGAAGTCCGTGAAAGAGTTTCTGAGACGCTAAGGCAGATGGGCCTTGAGAAGAGAGAGAGAGATTCGATTCATTCCCTTTCCGCAGGAGAGCAACAGCGAGTGGCCATTGGCCGGGCCCTGGTCAAAGACCCTGCCCTGATCCTGGCTGATGAACCCACCTCCATTCTGGATGACGAGATGACCGGAAGGGTAATGGAGATCTTTTCCGAACTTCATCAGAAAGGGACGACCATCGTCTTTGCCACTCAGGATGCCAATTTGATTCAACGCCATCCCTATCGAGTGATTCCGCTCATAGAAGGGAAGAGAGGGGATGAGGAAAACAATGAAGGGGTGAGATCCGAGGGATGCTCTCTTTTTTAAGCTATGCGATGAGAAGGGCCCTCCGAAACATGAAGGGAAATCTTTTCCCCAATATGACCACCATTGCCATCACCGGCATCTCGCTTCTCATCTTTTCATCCTTCTCGCTGATCGCCTTTAATCTGACCTCCCTTCTGAAGGTCTGGGAAGAGAAATTCGAGGTGATCGTCTATCTGAAGAAAGGGACTTCCTTGGGCGAGGTGGAAAGCCTTTTGAAACAGATCCGGCAACTCGAGGGAGTGGAGACCGTCAATTATCTATCCCCTTTTGACGCCATGGCTTTTATGGAGTCAAGGCTGGGCCGGCAGAAGAATCTCCTTGAAGGCATTCAGCCGGCGATCCTACCCTCTTCAATCGAAATTCGATTGAAGAAAGACTACTGGGGACAGACGAAGATCGATGAAGTGGTGGCCCATCTGAAAGGAGTTCCGCAGATTGAAGAGATTCAGTATGGCCAGGAATGGATCGAGACCTTCTCCGTGCTGGTCCATCTGGTCCGGCTCACCCAGTTGATTTTGGGAGGGCTGTTGCTTGCTGCGATCATCTTCATCGTCTCCAATACGCTCCAGCTCACCATCTCTTCACGCAGGGAGGAGATTGAGGCGATGCAGATGATGGGGGCCAACCCGGCCTTCATCCAGGTCCCGTTTTATATGGAAGGCCTGATTCAGGGACTGTTAGGAGCAGGAATGGCAACGGGGCTCCTCTTCTTATTATATAAGGCCGTCCTCATCACGATTACTCCCCTGATGAAGGGATGGATGGCGGGCATACCCATTCTTTTTCTGCCCTGGGAGACGATTGCATGGATCTTATCAGGAGGAATGGTCCTCGGTCTCTTCGGCAGTTTTGTCGCTTCGATGAGGTTTTTGAGATACGGCAGGTGAGCGGATGATGAAAAGGGGAAGGAGGGTTTTGATCATAGGGGGCGTCGCGGTATGGATCCTCACTCTTGTCGTTTCCGACCTTCAGGCGAGTCGAAAAGATCAGATTGAGAAGGATATCACTCAGAAGAAGAAGGACCTCGGCGATGTTAAAAAAGAGATCTCCGTGACCAGGAAGAGAGAGAAGGAGATACGGGGGAAAGAGTCTTCCATCCTCGGAAACCTCAATTCCCTTGAGACCGAACTTTATAAGAAGACGAAGGAGTTAAAACAGATGGAAGGCCAGCTGGCTCAAATCAGGGAGAGGCTCAGACAGACCAGGGGCCAGATTGCCATGCTCAACATTGGATTGGAGCGGACCAGGGAAGAGCTCTTTTCGAGATTGACAGCTCTCTATAAAATGGGAAGAACGCCTCCGGAGACGATCCTCCTGACCTCGCAGTCCTTTCCTGATCTATTAAAGATCGATAAATATTTCAGGGTCATCCTTCACTCGGATGCCCGTCTGGTTGAAACCTACCAGTATCAGGTGGCACTGAAGGAGCGATACCAGGATGAGTTGACGCGGGATCAGCGCCAGTGGGAAAGAGATATCTCGGAGGTGGAGAAGAAGAAAGCCGAGATTCAGGGCATCAGGAAGGAGAAGCAAGCCCTTCTCAGATCGATCCAGAACCAAAAGGTGGTCTATCAAAAACTGATCAAGGAACTGGAGGAGAGGGCGAAAAACCTCCAGACGCTTGTTCGGAAATTAGAGCGGGAGAAGAGCCTTCTCTCCTATGGGAAGGCAAAACCTGAAAATTTCAAGGGGAGGCTAACCCCCCCGGTTAATGGAAAGGTGATCAGCCTTTTCAAGGAGAGGGGGCAGAACGGAATCGAGATTCAGGCGGCGATGGGAACGGAGATTCGGGCTGTGCTTCCCGGGAAAGTCCTCTATGCTGATTGGTTCAAGGGGTTCGGGAATATCGTGATCATCGATCACGGAGATCACGTCTTTACGGTCTCGGGGTACTGTTCCGAGTTGTTGAAGAAGGCAGGAGAAGAGGTGGCCCAGGGTGAGGCGATCGGTCTGGTGGGCAGCGCCGGATCGCTGAAGGGTCCCTCTCTTTACTTCGAAATCCGTCATCAGGGAAAACCACAGGACCCCATGGATTGGATTTCACAACCGGATAAATTGGCCTTACTTCCGGAAGGAAATGAGTCGAGGAGGAAATGATAAACAAGGAGGATGATATGGCACAAGGAAAAGGGATGAGAATCTTAAAAATCATCTCGGTGGTCTTTCTGGTCTTTATTCTGGGCGTGACTGTGGGACTGGGTCGGTTCCATAAGGCCTCTGCTCTCTCCAACCCCATCTATGAAGACCTGAAAGTGTTTACCGATGTCCTGGGTCTGCTTCAAAAGGAGTATGTGGAGGAGACGAAACCGAAGGATGTGATCTACGGAGCAATCAAGGGGATGCTGGAAACCTTAGATCCCCACTCGGCCTTCATGCCGCCCAATATGTATAAGGAGATGCAAGAAGAGACCAAGGGTCGGTTCGAAGGATTGGGGATTGAGATCACCACGAAAGAAGGTGTGCTCACAGTGGTTTCTCCCATCGAGGGCACGCCGGCTTTTAAGGCAGGCATTCAGGCAAGGGATCAAATCGTCAAGATCGACGGGGAGCTGACAAAGCCCCTGACCCTGATGGAGGCTGTCAAACGCATGAGAGGCCCAAAAGGTTCGAAGGTGACCCTCACTATTATGAGGGAGGGATTTCCGAAACCCCGGGAATTCACACTGATCCGCGATGTGATTCCGGTTCGAAGCGTTCGGTACGAGGTGCTGGAAAAACAGTACGGCTATGTCCGACTTTCTCAGTTCCAGGAAAAGACCGATAGCGAATTTCAGAAAGCGGTCAAGGCCCTGGAGGAGGAGACCAAAGGAGGGCTGAAGGGTTTGATCCTCGATCTGCGAAACAACCCCGGAGGCCTTCTGGATCAGGCGGTGAAGGTGTCGGATCGGTTTATTGAATCGGGCGTCATCGTCTCCATTGAGGGGAGAAGAGAAGAACATAAGACGAAATTTAACGCCCATTCGCAGGAGGATAACTTCAGCCGTTATCCTCTTGTTGTCCTGGTCAATGGAGGGAGCGCGAGCGGCGCGGAGATCGTGGCCGGGGCCATTCAGGACCACGGTCGCGGGATTATCCTCGGCACCCAGACCTTTGGAAAAGGTTCGGTCCAGACGATCTTTTCCATGAAAGACGGCTCAGGACTACGGCTGACCACGGCACGGTATTACACGCCCAGCGGTCGCTCCATCCAGGCCAAAGGGATTGCGCCTGACATCATCGTGAAACCTTCCCCTCCCGAAGAGGAGAAAACAGTTACTCCGAAACAACCCACGGAGAAGGATCTGGAACGCCACCTGAACGATGTCAAAGAGAAGGAGAAGCCAAAGGTGGAGGTGAAGGAGAAAAAGCCGGTTGATAACCAGCTCGAACGGGCCCTTGAGCTTCTGAAAAGCTGGGAAATCTTTAAAAATATCGCCACCAAGAAAGCGAGTTGATATTTGTTTTAAAAAGAAGGGTTTCGTTCAACGGTAACGGCCTTTTGATAAACTCAAGGCCCTGAGCATTTTAGCTCTTTGAAAAAGGTTATCTAATCCCCCTTTATCAAAAGGGGGATATGCTTCTCCTCCCTTTGGAAAAGGGAGGTGGGGAGGGATTTTAAAAGTTTATTTCAAACCGATAAGTTGATAAACGATTTTAAAGTTTAAGGAATCGTGTGGAGGGCGACCATGCCGAAATTCAGTGCCAATCTCACCATGCTGTTCAATGAGGTCGAATTTTTAGATCGTTTTGAGCGAGCGGCCAAGGCGGGGTTTAAGGGGGTCGAATATCTTTTCCCATACGGATGGGACAAGAAGCAATTGGCAGAGCGCCTGAACAGGTATGGCTTTGTCCAGGTATTGCACAACCTTCCTGCAGGCAACTGGCAGGCAGGGGAGCGAGGCATCGCATGCTTGCCGGGAAGAGAAGGAGAATTCCGGGATGGCGTGGGAACGGCCATTGAATATGCCAAAACCCTGGGATGTCCCCGACTCAACTGCCTGGTAGGAAAGACACCCCAGGGAATCCCTTTGGAGAAGGTTCGCCGGACCCTGGTCGATAATCTCCGGTTTGCCGCCAACGCCCTTGAAAAAGAGGGAATCCGATTCCTCATCGAGCCCCTCAACGATCAGGATATGCCTGGATTCTATCTGGTGCGAACAAGGGATGCTTTTCAATTAATGGAGGAAGTGAACCATCCCAATCTCTTTCTTCAATACGACATTTACCATATGCAGATCATGGAAGGAAATTTGACGAAGACGATTTTAAGCAACCTTGCGAGGATCAGGCATATTCAGTTAGCCGATGTTCCTGGACGCCACGAGCCGGGAACAGGAGAGCTCAACTTCGTCAATCTCTTCCGCTTCATCGATGAGGCGGGTTATGATGGATGGATCGGGTGCGAATACATCCCGGCAGGAAAGACAGAAGACGGACTGAAGTGGATTGAACCTTATCTTAAGTAGCGATCATTAAGATTCCGTAGGGCAAGCCTTTAGGCTTGCTTCTTTTTCGCATGTCATTACATTGAGGGAAGGAGAAAAAATATGGCAGAGATTGGCTTTATCGGTCTGGGGATCATGGGCAAACCCATGGCAGGTCATCTGGTTAAGGCAGGCCACACCGTTCATGTGTGCGATCTGGTCGAGGAATCCGTGAAGCATTTATGCAGTCTGGGTGCGGGGAGATGCTCCTGCGCCAAAGAGGTGGCGCAGAAATCAAAGATCATCTTCATCATCGTTCCTGACACGCCCGATGTGGAGGCGGTGCTCTTCGGCGCGGAGGGTGTGGCAGAAGGCTTGAAGCCAGGCTCCATCGTTGTGGATATGAGCTCAATCTCGCCACTTGCGACAAAGGAATTTGCAAAGAGGCTGGTCTCGATGGGCGTGGAGATGCTCGACGCGCCGGTTTCAGGAGGCCAGGTCGGAGCTGAGAACGCCACCCTCTCGATCATGGTGGGAGGAAAAGAGGAGGTGTTCAACCAGGTCAAGCCTTTCTTTGAGTTGATGGGGAAGAACATCGTTCATATCGGCGGCAATGGGGATGGTCAGACCTGCAAGGTGGCTAACCAGATCGTTGTGGCGCTGACCCTTGAGGCAGTGGCTGAGGCTCTTCTCTTTGCCTCCAAGGCAGGCGCTGACCCGATGAAGGTACGGGCTGCGCTTCTCGGCGGGTTTGCCCAGAGCCGTATCCTGGAGATTCATGGAGAGAGGATGATCAAGCGAACCTTCAATCCGGGGTTTCGTGTCCGGCTTCATCAGAAGGATTTAAGCATCGCCCTTCAGTCCGCACGGAGCATGGGATTGAGCCTGCCCAATACAGCCACAGCGCAGGAGCTCTTCAATGCCCTTGCCGCCCAGGGAGGAAGCGAACTGGACCATTCCTCGATCGTTACGATTCTCGAAAAGCTTGCCAATCATACGATCGGATGATTTTACAAAGAACAAAGATGAAAGGCTCTTTCATATTTAGTGAAGGTATTACGATGCCGATCACCCTGAGGTTCTCGAAGGGTGATCGGCTTTAATTTGCCCTTCGACAGGCTCAGGGCGGACGGAATTTAGTTGAAACTTTGAAGAACTAAAATGGTAGGAGGGTGAGTGAAATGGATGTGGGTCGCAAGCTCATGCTGATCAATGGGCAGTGGGTTGAGGGTTCGGACGGTGAATTCATCCCGGTTGAAAACCCGAGCCGGAGAGATTCGATCGTCGGAGAAGTTCCCCGTGCAAAAGCCGTCGATGTGGATCGTGCGGTTAAAGCGGCTGCCAGGGCGTTTGAAGATTGGAAGCGGGTCAGTCCTCGTGAGCGGGGCAGGTTGATGATCAGGATCAGCGAGGCGATTGAAGCGAAGGCCAATGAGATTGCTCGCATCACTGCCCTTGAAACAGGAAATGCCATCCGCACGCAGTCCCGGCCTGAGGCTATGCTCACTGCGGACATCTTTCGTTACTTCGGCGGGGTCGCAAGCGAGATCAAAGGAGAGACCATACCTCTCGGAGAGAATCATCTAAGTTATTCGCGAAGGGAACCCATCGGTGTCGTGGGAGGAATTGTCCCATGGAATTCACCGGCAGGTCTTGCCGCGCTCAAGATTGCCATGGCGATCACTGCGGGCAACACTCTGGTTCTTAAACCCTCTTCGGAGGCGCCCCTTGCTGTTCTAATGGTGGCAGAGATCTGTTCTGAAATTCTGCCTCCGGGAACGCTCAATGTAGTCACCGGAACCGGATCGGAGTGCGGCATTCCTCTGGCAAGACATCCTTTTGTGAGAAAGCTCTCCTTTACCGGCTCCCATGAGATTGGCAAGACGATCATGGAAGCAGCCGCCGAGCGCATCGTGCCGGTTACCCTTGAACTGGGAGGTAAAAGTCCGCAGATCGTTTTTCCAGACGCAGATGAACTTCAGGTGGTGGATGGGGTCTTTTTAGCCATGCGATTTACAAGGCAGGGCCAATCCTGCACCGCTGGTTCGCGCCTCTTTCTTCATGAATCAATCTATGACTCCTTCCTGGAAAAGCTCGTTAAAAAGCTGAAGCATCTTAAGATCGGCGATCCTCTCGATGAATCAACAGATATGGGAGCTCTGATCAACCGGACTCAGTTCGAGAAGGTCTGTTCCTATGTTGGAGATGGAATCCAGCAGAAAGGGGCACGCCTTCTGACAGGAGGCCTTCCGCCGAAAGAAGGGCCGCTCAGCCAGGGTTATTTCATGGAGCCCACGGTCTTTAGCAATGTGGATCATGATTGGCGCATCGCACGGGAGGAGATCTTCGGGCCGGTGCTGGTTGCCATTCCGTGGAAAGAGGAGGAAGAGGCTATCCGGATGGCCAATGAGAGCCATTACGGCCTGGCCGCCTTTATCTGGACGCACGACATCGGAAAGGCTCTTCGCACAGCCCATCGCATCGAATCGGGATGGGTTCAGGTCAACCAGGGGGTAGGCATTGTTCCCGGTCAATCCTATGGCGGATTCAAGCAGAGCGGTTTTGGCCGGGAATACTCCCTCGAAGGAATGCTCGAAAGCTTCACCCAGCGAAAAAGCATCACCATCAACCTCCAATTCTGAGGGACAAAATCGAAAATCGGGGACATTGTTTTCTATTTTGCTAATTTTCTGAGGGGCAGGAAAAAATGGGAATGCCGCCGAATAAGTAATCAAGAGTGGTCAGACATTTATAGAAAGAATTGGAAAATTTTTCAGCAAATTGTCCAAAGTCAAAGACTGACCACACGCCACCCCAAGCCGTAATAACAGGATATGGATCATTCAATCGATACCGTCAAAAGGGCCTTTGAGCACCGGTTTACAGGTCGTATTCCGAGGGGGGAGATATGGCTGGGAACAGACCTTTTCAAAAAGGCCAACCTTGAAGATAACCTGGAAGGCCACATAGAGCTTGTCAAGCGTTTAGGCCAGGATTTCCTTTGTCTTCCCCTATCACATGACATATCTACGAATAAAGCCCTTGGCTACAGGCACTTCAGTTTAAAAGAGATTGAAGAGGCCTCAAGGATAAGTGACCTCTTTTTAACAGCGATCATTGATGGCCCCTTTCAGAGGCTTGCAGAAAAAAATGGATTGATGAAAATCCTCACCAGATGGAAACGGGAACGGTATGAAGTTGCAAAAGAATATGAGAAAGAGCGGGCAGAAGTTGATATTCTGATAACGCGGTGCCTTGAGCTGTCGGTTGATTCTGTTATTATAGCGGATGATTTGGCCGGAGAGAGCTCTACATTTGTTGACCCACGCGAGATCCAGGACCTCTTTTCCTCTTTTTATATCCAGGCTGTTTCTAAAATTCATAGAGGGCGTTCTTACGCTTTGTTTCATTCCTGCGGAAATATTAAAGGGTTGGTCCCCCAACTGCTTTCGTTTGGATTTGACGGTTTAGCAGCCATTCAGCATCGGACAAATGATCTGATTGGCTTAAAGGAAAAATATGGGTCAAATCTTACCCTGATGGCTGGAATCGATGCAGAGATTTTAGAGGCGGGGCAAATATCATTGTCCGGCATGAAGGAGTTTGAAAGGCTACTTAAATCCCTTGTCTCACAGGGTGGTTTTATCCTTTGCTCATCCAGTGGCCTATTTTCTGGAGAATTTTTTGAAAAAATAGAAGAACTCTATCGAATCGCAGACGAATTGTTCAGGGATTAATTCCTAATTCAGCTCTTGCCCATAATCTTTTGGCATAAACGAACCCCCTTCATGCCATCGTTTGTCCAGTAATCCGCTCCTACGTCCTTGCATACGATCTCGTCAACCCGACCGCCGATCACATATGCAGGAGGTGACATATACTGAGGGATATTTTTTTTCAAGAATGCTACTGTTTCTCGCAAGGACTTGAACACCGTGCTGATCAGGCAGGAAAGCCCAACAATGTTGGGCTTGAATTCATGAATCGCTGCAAGGAATTGACTCGGCGGAACATCTACCCCAAGATCATGCACGGTAAACCCGTGTACACGGACAAGAAATTTGAAGATATCCTTACCGACAAAGTGGATATCTCCTTCAACCGTACCCAGGACAATCGTGCCGGAATCACCATTTGTGATCCTGCTTGCGAGAAGGGGAAATACCAGTTGACCAACCTGGTGCATGATCTCGCCAGCCATGATTAACCCCGATATAAAGTAATGTCCCTGTTCGTAGTACTCTCCCACCTGGATCATGCCTTTATGGCAGAGATCGATGATAACCAAAGGGTCAACACCATCGGCGAGGCATTGCCGGACCAGGTTCAATACGGCCTCCTCTTGAAGTTCAGCCATCAAGGCGCTTAATTCCGTTTGGTTGTCTGTCACGAGCATATAAGCGTAACCCCTTGGAAATCGAAACTATGTTCTGTGGCTGACGCCTACTGTGGTAGTAAATCTAAGGCGATCCCCACGGCATATGAACCGCCCCCAACTGACGGGTTTGTCCTCGAAATCGTAAAAGATATGTTCCAGGCGGAATGCAGGCTGCATTTGCATGGTGTTGAGTGCATCCGCTTCTTCCTTCGTGAGAACTGCTGCTTCGATTGCTATATCCCCCCTCTTGAATTTTGTTTCTCCTGTTCCGACAAACAGCCCATGGAGAGAGGTGACCTCCAGTTCTGCCTCGACAATCGGACGGACGGGGTCGTATATTAGTTGCTCTTTGTGATAAATAATGGGATCACCATCCCGAATTAACACACGCCTGATGAGGATAGTTCTCTCTCCCAAATCTATGGCTAACCTATTTGCTGTTGTTGCATCGGTCTTAATGATGAGCACTTCCAGAATTTTTACCTTGGTACGTTCCTTATCCTTAAATATGTTGTGAAATTCTTCCAGGCTGAATGTTACTCCGCTCAAATCTGGGGCTTTTACATAGGTCCCGCTTCCCTGAGTTGTGCTGACAATCCCCTGATCCAACAAAGCATTTATGGAACGGCGAACCGTCATGGGGCTGACATGATAATGTTTGCAAAGTTCTGATTCAGATGGAAGACGGTCGCCAGGGAGATAGATACCCCTTGCGATCTGTTCCTTGAGAATATTGACAAGCTGAGCATATGCCGGTTCAAATGCTTGTCGGTCTATAGTCGTCTGATTACCCATAATAATCTCAGAGTATTATATTCGTCTACATTGGTAACCTAACATTGCTATAGATAACCGATTAACCTAATCGATGTCAAGGCTCTAATTAACTGCTTAATATACACATAAACAAATTTATAAATCTTAAATTTTTATTATAAACATATTGATATTATTGGTATTTATTTAATTTTCCCACACCTATATTTTTTTCTTGACAAAGTTATATATATAATATTATATATTCCTAAAATAATTGTTTCTCATTATTATGCCATTAGATTTGACAACATTCCAGTAGCCCAGTAAAGATGTAATTAACCGTTTAAAAATGACACTTCTATCACAAATTATTCAATATGCCATTTCAGGAATGACAGGCGGAAGTATCTATGCGGTAATCGGAATATGCTGGAGCCTCGTCTACCTCATCACCAAGGTCCTCAATTTCACGACAGGCGAGTTTGTGATGCTAGGCGGCATGCTTACGTGGGTTTTCCGCACCGCGGGTTTTAGCCTTGTCCCTTCCGTTCTCTTCGCTGTGGCTTGTACGATCCTCATTTCTATGATCCTCGAGCGGATCGCCGTCCGCCCGGTAAGGTATCCAAACGAGGTGACGTACATGATGATTACCATAGCCGGCGCCTCGGTCATTAAGGGTTTAGTCCTCCTTGCCTGGGGATCCGAAACCAGGCGCATCGAGTCTTTCTTTGACACAGAGATAATCCATCTGTTCGGGGCAACGATTACCTCGCAGGTTCTCTGCGTCTTCGGACTCCTGGTCATCGTCACCATAGGGCTTTCGCTCTTCTTGAACCGGACCCTATTTGGAAAGGCTCTCAGGGCTTCGGCTGTCAACCTGACCGGAGCTAGCCTCATGGGGATCGATATCGGTCGATTCAGGCTTTTTTGTTTTGGTCTCGCCGGGGGCCTGGGGGCGATCACAGGAATTGTGATTACCCCGATCACGTTTACCGGCTATGAAGTAGGCATGCTTACTGGACTCAAGGGTCTTGTGGCCGCCATTGTCGGGGGATGGACGATGACCGGAACTATGGTTGCGGCCCTGGCACTGGGGCTCATTGAGGGGTTCGGCGCCGGCTTCATCTCGGCAGGGCTGAAGGACGTTTTCGCACTTCTGATTATGATCCTATTTCTGATCGTCCGGACGATGAACTTCGCTTCGAGAACGGGGAGGGGATCCCCATGAACGGCGTGCCTCAATCGAAGCTCCTCTGGCTCGTTTCCATCGCGTTCATCACCGCGATTCCGCTTGTTGCAGGCTCTTACGTCGTCGGAGTGATGTGTTTTATTGCAATCTTTGGCGGGCTTGCCGTGAGTATGGGTCTGCTCCTCGGGCAGGCGGGCATGTTTTCCCTGGCCCATCCCGTCTGGTTCGGGCTCGGAGGTTATGTGTCAGGGATACTGGCTCTCCGGGGCATAGCGCCTCCGTGGCTGGGAAGCATCATTGGCGCCGTTTTCGTTGGGTTCGTATCCTATGTCATTGGCGCTCCGCTCCTGAGGCTTAAGGGCTATTACCTTGCCTGTGCTACCTTCGGGCTTTTACTCATCGTGCAGATCAGCCTGGGGCAACTCGGGCCCCTCACCGGCGGCCACGAAGGTCTGATGGGAATTCCACCTTTTTCTATCGGTGGTTTCATTCTTGAAACGGATGTGCACTATTACTACCTGTCCTGGGCTCTCTGTCTCGCTTGCCTCTGGTTTCTGTATAATCTGATGGGTTCCCGTATGGGCCGTGCCATTAAGTCATTCAGTGACAGCGAGGTAGCGGCAAAAAGCATGGGCATCAATGTGCCGCGGTTCAAGCTGAAAGTTTTCATACTGACAGCTATGATGGCCAGCCTGACCGGCAGCGTCTATACCTGCTACCTCCGTTTCGCAGAGCCCGGTATTTTTGGTTTCCCCCTCCAGGTTCAACTGATGACCATGGTCATCATCGGTGGGGGTAAGACGCTCTACGGACCCTTGCTCGGAGGCTTCGTCGTGATGTGGGTCAAAGAGCTGATCCATATGTATCTCGGTAAGGTCCTGCCCAGGATGGGCGCCCAGGTCGATGCGCTTTTCTTTGGCGTTCTTATCATCGTTATCCTGATCTTTATGCCGGGCGGCCTGTCCGGTTGGATGGATCGGCTTTTGGATTTAGGGAGGAGAACCTTTGGGAAAACCAGCGGATGATGTTCTTCTCGATGTGCGCGGGCTGAGCAAGCACTTCGGCGGAATAAGGGCCATGAGCGGGGTCACTTTCAGCATCCCTCAAGGAAGCATTATTTCAATGATCGGCCCGAACGGCGCCGGGAAGTCCACGTTCGTTAATGTCGTTTCTGGTACCCATGTGCCCGATGCAGGGGAGGTCCATTTCCAGGGGGAGGATATCACCGGACTGCCGGGACATGTTATAGCAGCCAAGGGGATCGGCAGGACCTTTCAGCTGCTGGAACTTTTCGGCAGCCTCTCTGTGTTGGAAAATGTTATGGTAGGCTGTCACACCAGGAGCCGCTCAGGAATGCTTGCCTGTGGTTTTTCTCTGCTATCGGCACTCAAAGAAGAAAAGAGGATCAAGGAGGAGGCCATGGAGAGTCTCGCCATGGTTGGTTTGGAGGGTAGAGCCCATGACCCCATCTACCGCCTGCCCCTTGGAGAACGGAAACTGGTCGGAATAGCACGAGCCCTCGGAATGAAGCCCAAACTGCTCATGCTCGATGAACCAGCAGGGGGATTGGCGGCCCACGAGGTGGAGGGGCTTGCCCGGTTGATCCATCTTCTTGTCGAAAGGGGCTTGACCCTGTTCATCGTGGAACATAACATGCCATTTGTGATGTCTCTCTCCCGCCGAATCATTGTGCTGGACGAAGGGATGAAGATTGCGGAAGGCCCACCCGAAGAGGTGAGGGCAAACGAGGAGGTCATTAAGGCTTACCTCGGCGAAGAGGTCTGCTGATGGTTAGAGGTGCGGACGCGGGAATATGTAGCAATATCAAAGAACGGAGCGGCGAGAAACACCTGGAGATTGAAGAAGTCTGCACCTTCTACGGAGAGGCGCAAGCCCTAAAATCGGTTTCTCTTGATGTGCGCGATAAGGAGGTTGTAGCAATCCTGGGAAGTAACGGCGCAGGTAAGACGACACTCCTACGTACTGTTACCGGCTTGCTTGTTCCCCGCTCGGGCAGGATAACCTTTGAGAACGAACGGATCGATGGGAAAGCCACCTATCAGATCATCAAGAAGGGCATCGCCAGCGTACCCGAAGGAAGGGAACTTTTCGGCACGATGACGGTGAGCGAAAATCTCGAGATCGGCACCTATTCCCTGAGCCCGGGGGCCCGAAAGAAGGTTAAAGGAAGCCGCCTGGAAATGGTCTTTGCTCTTTTCCCGATTCTAAAAGAAAGGCTTAAACAGAGGGTGGAAACGTTATCCGGAGGCCAGCAGCAGATGCTGGCCGTGGGAAGGGCCCTTATGGCGAACCCAAAGCTGCTTGCCCTGGATGAACCCTCACTGGGTCTCTCTCCACTCCTTGTTTCTGAAATGATGCAGGTGCTGAAGCAGATCTGCTCGGGGATAAGCGTCTCCCTTCTCCTCGTCGAGCAGAATGCGCGGGCGGCGTTGAAAATTGCGGATTATGTGTATGTCCTGGAGAGGGGTCAAGTAGTGCTCTCGGGTATGTGCCAGGATGTTATCTCCAGCCCGACGATCCAGAGGGCGTATTTAGGGGGATAAAAAACGGGATCAAGTTCAATGAGCAGGTCCAAGTTAGGTAAAGGCTGGATCAAAACACTATTAGAAAGGAGGAATAAGATGAAAAGATTATGGGTGGTGATGTTTGTGTGTGTTGTTCTGGTACTTTCGTTGGTGGGCAACGGGCATGCCCAGAAGCTATCTCCTTATCTGATTGGCTTTGTGGGTGACCTTACGGGCAGAATGTCAGAAATGGGCACTGCCAACAAGCGGGGTATGGATATCGCGATCGAGGCGATCAACGCTGCGGGCGGCATCAATGGACGGCCGTTTAAGGCCATTGTTTACGACAGTGAGAGTGATGCGACCAAAAGCGTTTTGCATGCGAAGAGACTCATTGAGGTGGACAAGGCGATTATATTGACCTGTTTTAACCTGTCAGGTTCGACGATGGCTTCAATCCCCACTGCTGAGGCAGGAAAGACGGTCCTGTTCAGCGCCTCAGCTTCGGAGAGAATCTGGATACCGACAAAGAAGTGGGTATTCAATGTGGTGCCTCGTCAGTGGGAGGCATCCATCCCGATGTTGATCGAGATCCTCCAGCAGAAAGGCGCCAAGAAGATTGCCTACATTTACATCGACACAGTGTACGGGCAGACAGGCAGAGAAACTTTCGACCGGGCGGTCAAGGAGATGAAGTTCACCCCGGCCATCATTACGAAGTATGCCCCGGGAACCACCGATGTAGGACCGCAGATTACCCATATCAAGGCCTCCGGCGCCGATGGGGTTTTGATCAGCGGGAACCTGGCCGACACGGTAATGGTAATCAAAAATGCTCGAGACATGGGGTTTACCGGTCCGATCGTGAGCGACTATGGAATCGTCGGCCCTGAGTTTATCGACCTTGGGGGCAAGTACGTGGAGGGGATCGTCACGACCTCCCTTAAGGCACTTGTGGCCCCGGAACTGGAAGGAAACGATCCGCAGAAGAAGGTGGCCCTGGAACTCTATAATGCCTACACAAAGCTCCACGGCCAATTCAGCCTCTATGCGGGCCATATGTGGGACGAGATGTATCTGCTGGCCGAGGCCCTCAAGAAAGTTGACCCAAAGCTTGATCCGACCAAAGATGCTGACCTTGTGGAGATCAGGGCCAAGATTCGGGACAATCTCGAAATGATCAAAGGGTTTGTAGGGCAGAATGGGATATTTAACTATTCACCGGATAACCACAACGGCCTCTCTCCGAAATGCTACGTGCCAGTTGTGGTTGAGGGAGGTAGGTGGAAACTTTACAAGGGGAAATAAGAATAGTTGATAGTTCGTGGTTGATAGCTGGTAGGGAAGAGTTTGTTGGCTGGCACGCTTGTTTCACTATTGTGAGCCATAAGCTATGAACTATCAGCTATAAACTATGCACGGAGGTTTAGGATGAACGAAAAACTGATTCAGTTCATAGCAGACCTGATGGAAAAAGAAACCATTGTAATGGTCAAAGAGCTGATAAACCGAGGGACCGATCCCAATGAGATTTTGAATGATGCCCGCCTGGCGATGGAAGTAGTGGGAAAACGGTTTGAAAGCGGAGAGTACTTCATACCCGATCTGATTATGGCAGGTGAGATGATAGCGGGGATCTCGGAAATAGTTAAGCCGCTTTTTAAAAAGGGGGATACGAGCGCAAAGAAAGGCAAGGTCTTGATCGGCACCGTTGCCGGGGACATCCATGACATCGGAAAGGATATCGTTACCTTCATGCTCGATGTGAGCGGATATAACGTCCTCGACATCGGGATTGACGTACCGGTTCCCGTATTCGTGGAAAAGATCAAGGAATTTCAACCCCAGGTTGTAGGTTTGAGCGGTTTCCTAACCCTTGCCTTTGACTCTATGAAAAAAACCGTTGAAGCTCTCGAACAAACGGGGCTCCGCGATGGGCTCAAGATCATGATCGGTGGCGGTCAGATGGATGATGAAGTCCGCAAATATGTCCGAGCAGATGCCTATGGAAAGGATGCCATGGTAGCCGTTAATCTTTGCAGACAATGGATAGGAGATTAACTATGGGCAAAACATCTGAAGAACTTTACAGGGATAGGGAAAAGAGGGTTATGGATGCCATCGCACTCCGGGTTCCTGATAGGATTCCTACTGAGGTACTTTTCGGGTTTTTCCCTGCAAAGTATTCTGGTATGACCACAGAAGAAGTGATGTACGATCCAGAGAAGCTGGGGGAGGCCCAGTTAAAGACCATTCTCGAATTTAAGCCCGACATGGATCAGAACCCATATGCCATCCGGTTTCTTGGACCTATACTGGAAGTACTTGATTTCAAGCAGTTGAAGTGGCCCGGCCACGGCGTGCCAACCAACCATACCTACCAGTTTGTGGAAGGGGAATACATGAAAGCAGAGGAGTATGACCATTTCCTCCTGGACCCGTCGGACTTCATGATGAGGAGATACTGGCCCCGCATTTGTGGTTCCCTCAAGGGTTTTGAAAAGCTTGCTCCCATACACAGTATCATCACGTACTATATGGGCATCCCCTTTGGCTTTGCGCCATTCAGTCTTCCAGAAGTAATAGAAGCCTTAGATACAATCAAAAAAGCCGGCCAGGAATCGATGCGAATTGCGACATACTCCCGTGCTTTCACAGAGAAAGCGAGAGAGGCAGGGTTCCCGATGCAGTTCGGCGCTTTTACTCAGGCCCCATTTGACACGCTCGGTGATTTCTTTAGAGGGACAAAGGGGATCATGTTGGATATGTACAGGAGACCGGATACCCTTATGAAAGCTTGCGAGAAATTACTCCCTTTTATGTTTGAAATAGCTATGAATGCCACAAAGATTTCAGGGAATCCGCGGGTATTCATTCCCATTCATAAGGGCCTTGACACCTTTATGTCCATAGAGCAGTTCAAGAAATTCTACTGGCCGACGCTCCGGGAGCTGATGGTGGCCCTGATCAATGAAGGATTAAACCCATGTCCGTTATGGGAAGGGGACTGCACCACAAGACTGGAGATCATCAAGGATATTCCTGCAGGAAAAGCGTGCTATGCTTTTGAAGCGACCGATATGGTCAAGGCGAAGGAGGTGCTTCGCGATATCGTCTGCATCAGGGGTAATGTTCCCCTGTCATTGCTCGCAATAAAAACACCGGACGAGGTGCGGGCGTACTGTAAGAACCTGATTGACATTGTTGGAAAAGGCGGCGGATACATTATGGACGCATCAACAGGGTTAGATGATGCGAAACCTGAAAATGTCAGAGCTATGTTTGAGTTTACCAGGGAATACGGCGTTTACTAAGGCTTGTAATATTTGGAGAAGCAGGGAAAATGGAAACCCATGTACTAAGCCCCCGAGGGAAGGAAATAATTATTGGCGATAACCTGCCAACCGTCCTTATAGGGGAACGGATAAATCCTTTTGGAAAGGGTCCGATTAAGGATGCTATCGTATCAGGCGATTTGAAAGTCATTCGTGAGGAGGCTCTCAAACAGGTAGAGGCAGGTGCGGACATCCTGATTATCAATGTGGGCGCTTTTGGCATTAATGAGCATGTTGTACTCCCCCGGATGATTGGAGAAATCATGAAGACCGTGGACATTCCGTTCTGCATGGAGACCAGGAATCCCGTTGCCCTTGAGGAAGCGCTGAAGTTGGATTGTGGCAAGCCAATAGTCAGCTCAGTGATAGGAGAAGTTCAGGTACTGGAAGAGATTTTACCCTTGGTAAAAAAATATAATACAGCGGTGGTGGCGATGGCTTCGGACGCTGCTGGTATCCCAAAGGAACCTTTCAGAAGGGTAGACATCATAAAACGTATTATTGAACGGACTGACCATATGGGAATCCCACGTGAGGACATCCTCGTGGACTGTGTGGCAGAATCGAGTGCAGTTAGTGATAGAGCTGTGTTCGTTACACTGGAAACAATGGATATCATTAAACGTGAACTGGGAGTCAACCTTGTTCTGGGGGCAAGTAATGTTTCCTTTGGCCTTCCTAACAGGATTGTTATCAATGCAGTTTTCCTTTCGATCGCCATTCAGGCGGGGTTGACCTGTGCTATAGTAAATGTAGCAAAGATGAAACCTTATATCATGGCAGCGGATCTTTTACTGGGTCGTGATCAGAGAGCACGACGCTATACCTCGTATTGCAGAAAGTTGATAAATGTCTCTCCACATTGAAACCATTATAAATATCATCAACCTCAATTAGGAAGAATCTGAAAAGTTTTTCGTTAGTAATTCCAGGGGATGTTGTTTTCTATTTTGCTAATTTTCTGAGGGGCAGGGAAAAATGGGAATGCCGCCGAATAAGTAATCAAGAATGGTCAGACATTTATGGAAAGAATTGGAAAATTTTTCAGCAAATTGTCCAAAGCCAACAGGCTGACCCCACGCCACCATTTTTTGTCTGCACTTGAATCGTATGCGTAAACCAGAATGTTGGTATCAACAAAAAAGTTACCTTTGGTATAGTTCATCCCTCTTCCAGGGAATCTTTCCCTTTGTGCCAAGTGGAAATCCCTCCTTCATTCGTTTGATTTGCCTATCAGCGGAAATGCGATACCCTTCTTCATTTTCAGCAGTCACCTGAAGCAGTTCCCGGACCAGCTGGTTTAAAGAGATGCCTTTTTTGGCCGCCAGCATTTTCCCTTTTTTTAGGATCTCCTTTGGTAAAGAAAGAGTTATATTTTGTTTTTCCATGAGAAGCCTCCCTCTCTAAAACAATTGCAACCTCATTTATCTATTACACATATTTATGTGTCAGTCAAGATCTTATTTTTCGCCAGGGAGGGGCAATCCACGCTCCCGCGCGGGGAGCGACATGAGCATCCGGCGAAACACAACGCCGGAAAATTTGGTTTCAATCCACGCTCCCGCGCGGGGAGCGACCAAATACTGTATTACATCGTTGACATGTGTCAGTGGTTTCAATCCACGCTCCCGCGCGGGGAGCGACTGGTTTACGGGGTCTCGATGGGGCCTCTACGGAGAGTTTCAATCCACGCTCCCGCGCGGGGAGCGACTGATGATAGCAGAAACTCCATAGGTTTCACGTTGTTTCAATCCACGCTCCCGCGCGGGGAGCGACTAATATGGTGGCAAAAATGGATAGTGCAGCAAAATGTTTCAATCCACGCTCCCGCGCGGGGAGCGACTAATATTTATAGGATCATCGGTCCCATTTAATATCGTTTCAATCCACGCTCCCGCGCGGGGAGCGACTAGGTGTTTGGCTATTGTAGAAATAGGTAAATCGTTTCAATCCACGCTCCCGCGCGGGGAGCGACTGATGAGTGTATGGATTATATAAGTTTCACGTTGTTTCAATCCACGCTCCCGCGCGGGGAGCGACGATAATCAAGGTGTCGAGGATGAGGAGTAATAATGTTTCAATCCACGCTCCCGCGCGGGGAGCGACATGATCCTATAAATATTACATTTCCTTTTATGTGTTTCAATCCACGCTCCCGCGCGGGGAGCGACTCTAATTCAATCCTCAACCACGCCTGCATCCCAGTTTCAATCCACGCTCCCGCGCGGGGAGCGACTAGGTAAATCGAATGAATTGTTTCGGCCCTGACAGTTTCAATCCACGCTCCCGCGCGGGGAGCGACGAATCTTTATCTTCTTTTTGGGGGAATATATCTGGTTTCAATCCACGCTCCCGCGCGGGGAGCGACTTTACATACACCCATCCCCGTCCGGTTGCTGGCTCGTTTCAATCCACGCTCCCGCGCGGGGAGCGACCCAACCCTCAAAAATACCGGTATCTCTTACCATGTTTCAATCCACGCTCCCGCGCGGGGAGCGACAAACAACACAGAGCATATTTTCTTTGGGGTTAAGGGTTTCAATCCACGCTCCCGCGCGGGGAGCGACCCACAACTAAAAAAAGCAGGAGTGGTAAAAAGATTGTTTCAATCCACGCTCCCGCGCGGGGAGCGACGCGCACAGAGACGGGTATAGGTGTGCAGCCTTAGCCGTTTCAATCCACGCTCCCGCGCGGGGAGCGACGCTATATTCAGGTTCAAAGGTTCCATTTCGATAAGTTTCAATCCACGCTCCCGCGCGGGGAGCGACTCACCGTCTTTGTGATGGACAACATTGCCATCCAGTTTCAATCCACGCTCCCGCGCGGGGAGCGACTTAATAATCTCTCCAGTATCAAGACGAGTCAGCGTGTTTCAATCCACGCTCCCGCGCGGGGAGCGACACACCGCCACTATCAAGGCTTTGCGGAGCTTGTGTTTCAATCCACGCTCCCGCGCGGGGAGCGACAAGCTAAAAAAGTACAGGCGTTTAGCAGTAAGGGGTTTCAATCCACGCTCCCGCGCGGGGAGCGACGACACCTTGATCATCAAGGCTTTGCGGAGCTTGTGTTTCAATCCACGCTCCCGCGCGGGGAGCGACACCATGTCAAAGATGCAAACAACGACTTTGGCCTGTTTCAATCCACGCTCCCGCGCGGGGAGCGACATCATGCCAGTCTCGGGCAGTCTCGGCCAGTCCCGTTTCAATCCACGCTCCCGCGCGGGGAGCGACTAATTATTTTAATAATTTATTGCATATGTAGCTAGTTTCAATCCACGCTCCCGCGCGGGGAGCGACCTGGTACCTTATGACACAAGATGTGGTAAAATCCGTTTCAATCCACGCTCCCGCGCGGGGAGCGACCAAAAACCACGTGCCAATCTGGCATGTCTTTAACTAGTTTCAATCCACGCTCCCGCGCGGGGAGCGACTAAATATCCCATAAAATAATCTTCAACCTCGCCTGGTTTCAATCCACGCTCCCGCGCGGGGAGCGACGACAAATCTGAAATCAAAAAGGCATCCCTCTCGCGTTTCAATCCACGCTCCCGCGCGGGGAGCGACAATCCCGGAGCGCTCGCACTTACTTAATTGGCGACGTTTCAATCCACGCTCCCGCGCGGGGAGCGACGGTTTGTCAAGTATTATTTTGGGGCAGTTGTATAGTTTCAATCCACGCTCCCGCGCGGGGAGCGACCTTGTTGGCCCTGTTATCGCTCGCACAACCTCAGGTTTCAATCCACGCTCCCGCGCGGGGAGCGACTAAGTTCATAATTGTGCACTCCTTACCAGTGGGGCGTTTCAATCCACGCTCCCGCGCGGGGAGCGACGGTGGCCAAAAGAAAGAGTAAATCGTCTATCCAGAGTTTCAATCCACGCTCCCGCGCGGGGAGCGACACAAGCTCCGCAAAGCCTTGATGATCAAGGTGTCGAGTTTCAATCCACGCTCCCGCGCGGGGAGCGACTTGGGATATGTTTCACGGTTGCTGCACTTACAATTTTGTTTCAATCCACGCTCCCGCGCGGGGAGCGACTTGGGATATGTTTCACGGTTGCTGCACTTACAATTTTGTTTCAATCCACGCTCCCGCGCGGGGAGCGACAGATCAGCCGCAAGATTTATGAGGAGATGCGCAGGTTTCAATCCACGCTCCCGCGCGGGGAGCGACTAAAATGATATACTCTGAGCCACTTGATGCCCTTGTTTCAATCCACGCTCCCGCGCGGGGAGCGACGAGCGCTCGCACTTACTTAATGTGTACTACCTTGTTTCAATCCACGCTCCCGCGCGGGGAGCGACTCTCGCAAAAGGGCGTAGTTACAGGGATTTTTATCGTTTCAATCCACGCTCCCGCGCGGGGAGCGACTGATAAAATTGGTGAACTGCTTGATGGGATATACCGTTTCAATCCACGCTCCCGCGCGGGGAGCGACATAAAAGATTTCGATGCCGCAATGGCTAGCAGGCTGTTTCAATCCACGCTCCCGCGCGGGGAGCGACCAGGCAGGCGATTATATTGATCCTTTCTGGTGAGGTTTCAATCCACGCTCCCGCGCGGGGAGCGACTTTAGTGCATATAATTTATCCATATTTCTCGCAATGTTTCAATCCACGCTCCCGCGCGGGGAGCGACTATATAACACTCTTAACAACATAATTATAAGTGTGTTTCAATCCACGCTCCCGCGCGGGAAGCGACAAATGGAAGGATGTTCAAATTTGTAAGTAGTTATGTGTTTCAATCCACGCTCCCGCGCGGGGAGCGACATGGGTTATCCCACATGTAGCCAAAGGTCTGCATACGTTTCAATCCACGCTCCCGCGCGGGGAGCGACGTCGGCCCGGATGACTTTAGCGTAGAGCCTGGCTTTGTTTCAATCCACGCTCCCGCGCGGGGAGCGACCGACTTCGACGCCGATATTTCCGATGACCGTGGCGTTTCAATCCACGCTCCCGCGCGGGGAGCGACATGGCGAAGAGAACCAAAGGCTTCTTAATAATGTTTCAATCCACGCTCCCGCGCGGGGAGCGACAACCTCCGGGCGACCTTCTCGCCGATCGATTCAAGTTTCAATCCACGCTCCCGCGCGGGGAGCGACTCCCATTAAACTTTTTCATGGCTGACTGATACACGTTTCAATCCACGCTCCCGCGCGGGGAGCGACGCTCAGCTATCTTCAGCAGGACCGGCGCCGATCGTTTCAATCCACGCTCCCGCGCGGGGAGCGACCAACGACTTTTCGGAGGCACAACCCAGGCCGATGTGTTTCAATCCACGCTCCCGCGCGGGGAGCGACTGAAGTGACGTGTAGATTCTTGCCAGTGCGCACGTTTCAATCCACGCTCCCGCGCGGGGAGCGACCTGCGGCTATTCCTGTGCCCGATCCATGATATTTGTTTCAATCCACGCTCCCGCGCGGGGAGCGACTTAGCCGCCCGCATTGCACGTGAGTTCATAGGTGTTTCAATCCACGCTCCCGCGCGGGGAGCGACTCGCTCTGATCGCGCCCCACAAACTGTTCGAGTGTTTCAATCCACGCTCCCGCGCGGGGAGCGACTTTTACTTTTGTACGTGGTCCATTTTTGATTTTCGTTTCAATCCACGCTCCCGCGCGGGGAGCGACATATCCCAGAAGTCTTTTTGATTTGCCGAGAGCGGTTTCAATCCACGCTCCCGCGCGGGGAGCGACGCCCGAGCACCAGGCCATTGATGGACAGATCCGGGGTTTCAATCCACGCTCCCGCGCGGGGAGCGACTTGATCAGCTTCCATTTATCGAGAAGATCGAAGAGGTTTCAATCCACGCTCCCGCGCGGGGAGCGACTCAGCCTGAGAGGCCGTATCGCTGACGATCAAAGCGTTTCAATCCACGCTCCCGCGCGGGGAGCGACTTCTGAAGGGTGTGGTCGTAAAGACGGACGACCAGTTTCAATCCACGCTCCCGCGCGGGGAGCGACACTTTCCCATGATATAGGCGGAAAGGTGGCCACGTTTCAATCCACGCTCCCGCGCGGGGAGCGACTAAATATATTTCCCGCCTGCCTTCTTCCAGATCTGTTTCAATCCACGCTCCCGCGCGGGGAGCGACCGTCGGAGCGCACCACATGGGACTTGCCATCGTAAGTTTCAATCCACGCTCCCGCGCGGGGAGCGACATGATAATCCGCATTACAATTCTTTCTCGGCATCGTTTCAATCCACGCTCCCGCGCGGGGAGCGACCAAAGGAGGTTTGGTATGACACTATCTGAAATCGTTTCAATCCACGCTCCCGCGCGGGGAGCGACGAGAAAATTTCTCCGGGGCCAGAAGGATTATTCCGTTTCAATCCACGCTCCCGCGCGGGGAGCGACACGGCCGGTTGGTGGGAGTTGAGGCAACGCTTAAAAGTTTCAATCCACGCTCCCGCGCGGGGAGCGACCGGCGGCGAAGCCGTACCAGTCACGTTCATGACGGGTTTCAATCCACGCTCCCGCGCGGGGAGCGACTTACCGCGTCCATTGGTGTTTCGATTACCTCGAGGTTTCAATCCACGCTCCCGCGCGGGGAGCGACTTGTGGAATTATGTTTGGTCTAAAGCCTCCGCTTGTTTCAATCCACGCTCCCGCGCGGGGAGCGACCAACCAGCTCGATCTTGGTAATTACATCATTGATGTTTCAATCCACGCTCCCGCGCGGGGAGCGACTCCATGAAGCGTCAGGAGTCAAGCCCTTTGTCGTTTCAATCCACGCTCCCGCGCGGGGAGCGACGAGTCGGCAGGGCGCCTTTATCGCCCATGAAATCAAGTTTCAATCCACGCTCCCGCGCGGGGAGCGACCACATTTCAAGGGTCACGCCAGCACTCCGCTTGTGTTTCAATCCACGCTCCCGCGCGGGGAGCGACTTGCGTCACCGGTGGGGTCTATTCCATCCATAATGTTTCAATCCACGCTCCCGCGCGGGGAGCGACCAGACGAGCGGTCGGCAAACCTCGGGATTGAGATTGTTTCAATCCACGCTCCCGCGCGGGGAGCGACGTTAAAAAAGGTGTTCCAGGGGGAGGCAACTCCCACTGTTTCAATCCACGCTCCCGCGCGGGGAGCGACCAGTGTCGTATCGGGCTGACATTAATATAACTGCGTTTCAATCCACGCTCCCGCGCGGGGAGCGACCTGGTGCGGGGCAAAATGCCACACCTTTAGGACAGTTTCAATCCACGCTCCCGCGCGGGGAGCGACTCGAGGCCTACAAAGAAAACGGGATTGATCCCTGGTTTCAATCCACGCTCCCGCGCGGGGAGCGACCCCTTACAAATAACTCTTTGCTTTATAAGTAATATTCTTAAAAAATCCGCGTATCTTGTGCGAATTGCCCACTGCAATATTCTGTTGTCAAAGAGCCTTTTAAATAAATCGTGTAATTTCTTTAAGTTAGAACCTCTGCGAACCTTCCATGGAAATCGTGTCCACTAACGGTTCGCAGTGCACATTCAGACGATCAACGGCCCTTCCTGATCAATCGTTTTCTTTGCGCCGATATGCTCAACCCGACGCCGCCAGTTAGAGCCGAGATAATAGAAACGCAGACTGTCCTTTTCCTGATCGATTTCTTTAATGAGCCGGTCCTTCAAAACGGCCCACTGAGCAGGGTCCACAATACATTCAAAAACAGAAAACTGAACCCTCTGGCCATAGTCCTTACAAGCCTTCGCCACACGATTCAAACGACGGGGGCCTTTCTCGTCCGTTGTGGAAACATCGTAACTAACCAACACAAACATAGTGTTTCTCCATATTCCTTCAACTGTTGGAAAGACCCTTCCTAAATCCCTCCCCTGCCTTCGCCGAAGCGGCTTCGCGCAGGCAGGCCACCTCCCTTTGCAAAAGGGAGGAGAAGAAAGAATCCTATTTCCAGATAAAGGGTGGATAGCCGTCCATATCTCCTCGCAAGTAACGCGCCATCAGCATGGCCTGGATATGGAACAACATTCCGATCATCACCTTCTCGTCAAGAAAGGGATGTGTTATCTCCTCCTGTTTTCGCTCCTGATAGGCCACGAGAACTGTCTTTCGTGTATCGTCATTCATGACCACTGCACCGGAATCCATCTTTTTAAAACTCTTTTCCTGAACCTGCTGAAGATTGATGAGGGAAAGGGTCAGGCGATCAGCAATATAGGGCCTGAATTCCTCCATGAGATCGAGGGCAAGCCCTGGTCTTCCCGGGCGATCCCTATGAAGAAATCCAACGGCAGGATCCAACCCCACGGATTCCAAGGCCGAGCGCACATCATGCATGAGAAGGGTGTATATGAAAGAGAGGAGGCAGTTGACATTGTCAAGCGGGGGACGTCGGTTTCGGTCATCGAACCGGAAGGCTTCCTTCTGAGCAACAATCAGATGATCGAACACATTAAAATAGATATGAGCGGAGTCTCCCTCAATCCCGCGCAAAACGTCCAGGGGTTGATCCTGATCAAATATTTCAATTTGGCGATTCAACCGCATGACGGCATTGCGCACCTCATCTTCTTTTATTTTGCTTGCATGGTCCCGAAGCGCTCGTTGCAAAACAGTACGGCAATTGGTGATCTTTCCTGTGAGAATGAATTTGGCAACCTCTGCCGAAAATTTCAAATCATCCGCCTTGCGATATTGCTCCCTTCGGAGAAGGACATTTCCCGAAACAGGCCCATGGACTCTGGCCAAAAATCGGCCGTGTTCCGACAAGAAGCTTATTGCCACATTATTCTCAGCGCAAAAACCCATGAGATAGGGGCTACATGAGACATTGCCAAAACAGACGATTCCACCGATGGTATGAACCGGCACACGGAGCCGAATTTCCCCATCCGCTTTGACGACAACCGTCTCTCCCTCCTTGGAGAGGTAGGCTCCCTGTGTGGTCACAAAAAGGGTGTTAAGGTGCTTTTTCATGGTGTCTCGATCATTCGTGATAGATAGCGTTTTACCGAGGGTTTCTTCCCGATTGCTTTCGGGAGACACTCTCTAATCAGAGAACAGCTTTCGCATCGCTTTTCATAAACCGGAGGGGGCGTTTTCCCGGAAGTTATCAGTTGGTGTGTTCGTTTGGCTGTCTCCTCTGTTTCCTTTCTAAGACTATCATCGAAGGAGACATCAAAACGCCTCCGTGTCCGGCCATAAAATATGGCCCCGCTTGGGACGGAAACCGACAGCATTTCTTCCAAACATATTGCCTGGGCACAAAGCTGGATCATGTCACAGTGGTCGAGCTTCGGTTTGCCGCGCTTATACTCCACAGGAAAAGGCTGCCAGGTCTCTTTATTGAGACGAAGGAACTCCACCACATCGGCCTTTCCGATCAGGCCGAGCCTCAAGGAACGCAGAGGAACACCATATTCAATCCGAACGTTCCCCCTGGATTCCCGATCTTGCTCGTGAACCTTCTCATGCATAATCCGTCCTTCAGCAGTGAGACCGCTCTCCAGCCATATCTGTTCAACATGAATCAAAGCGCATTGCCTTGGGCAAAAGGCAAAATGCTGTAAGGCGGAAAGCTGGATTAAATCATCTTCTGAATAAGTCTTATTGGTCATATAAGACCTATTTTTTTCTTGCTTGTGTTCTGGCACGATAGAGTTTTTCCGTGAAGCCACCCTCTTTCAGAAACTCTTTTTCCAGCGCCCGCAATTGCTGGTCAAGCAGGTAATTTGTCTGGTGAATCAAACAGATCGCAGCGTTAGCGGCAACTTCTGGAGGCGAAGCCTCCAAATAGGTCTTATAGGTCGAATAAGACCTATCGCTCGCGTACGCGAGCTTTCTGACTTCTTTCGCTTTGGCGTGGTCTTTCGACCACAGGGGCAGCTTTTGCTGTCGCAGATAGTCCTGAAAATCGACCAGCAACTCCTCAAGGCTCGCGCGCGCCACGCCAATAAGCTTGAGTTCGGTTTTTTTGGAGGTGCCGGAGGCCATGCTGCCTTCGGCAATGTTCTGCTTGCCGCTGCGCGCCGCCTGCACCATCTGGTCATGGGTGCGGGAACGGCGGTCGATGAAGCGGTCGCAAAATACTGCTGTGGCGTCAAAGACAATCTCCGCCATCTGGTAAGATTGCAGGTCCCGATACCCGCCATGAGGCGGAATGAGTTGGGGGAAGTCTTTTGGGGTGGTCATTTTAAATCCTTTCAATGACAACATTGTTCGGATTAAATATTTCAGGCTCCAATCCAGAAAGACTCTTAAGTTTGATCGAGTAATCCTCAATCTTTTTTGGGTCAGTTCCTTCATTTTTAGGCTTAACATCCAATGACCGATGAACTTCAGCAGATGAATATTGACCATGCTTGACGTTATGCTGCCACCAGAACACCGCAACTACCTCCATACTGCCTTCGGGCCGCGCGGAAGAAGAATCGTTGTCAAACAAATGTTCAAGTGCATTTTTTATTGCTTTGGCATCCTCATCTTTGAACCAAGTTTTTGAGGCAAGCTGGGGATTTATAGCACCGTAGGATACATACAATCCATGATCAATTCGATGTTTCATTCCCATAGTATCCGATGCCTTTTTTGCTCCATCTCCCTCGCCACTAACACTTTTTGTAATCTGTATACTGGACACACTTGCCAGCGCAACGCTAAATGCCGAATGAACGGAAACTGGCCCCCGGATTCCGATAGAAACACCCGCATCGTCGGTTTTTTCTTCCTGCTCTTTTTCCGCTTCTTTGCCTTTTTTGGGTTTCTCGCTTTTCTTTGCCTTATATGCAAAGACTTGCCCGAATGCTCGGACATCAATCCATTTTTTGCAGGCTTCTTCTCTATACGTTTTTTGATCTTCAGGCTTGCTTTTTAATTCGCCCTCTGCCCTTGAGCGCAAGCTTTTATACTCATCCCCATCCTTCCTATTGTCATCGGATTGGACAAAAATGTTATGCCCTGCTTCCATCAAACGGTTCCTGATTTTTCGCTTAATACATACATCAGACACTTCACCCATGCCATCATAATTCACGCGAGGCCGATTGCCGTTTAACGGATCACCATTGGGGTTAGCACCATTTACGCTAAAGATAACCGCGAAATCAATTTTGTTTTGTAATGTTTTTCCTTCTTCTTTTTTTGACGTTTCCATAACAACCTCCTTTTTTTGTTTTCGGGATTATTCTTCCACTAAATTGTCATCATCAATACTCTTTGGTTCGTCTTTTTTGGGCTTCAAATCTTCTCTCTGACAATGATACCCAAGCAAAAACTCACCGCTCAATTTCTTATCGCTGGTGTAATCTTCAAGCGCAAACATGTCATGCACTTCACTAATCAATGCTTGTCTTTTCTGAGATTGTCCACCCAATCTGGCTTTGTAGGGCGCAAGCGAAAGCTCTATTGTCCTCCATGTGCTGCAGGGGTGATCCGCAAACCTCTGCATTAACCTTGCAGCATTTGTCTGTCTATGTTCCCCCGCCTTATTTAAAGCCCATTGCTCTAAACTGTCTGCCAACGCTAATAACCTGCCATACAGGTAATCCCGGGTTTTACGACCTTTGTCTAATGCCATACTGTATCCCTCCTTTTCGTTTAATTTTCTAAAAAGTGAGCAGGCTATGCTGAGCGTTTTATTCCATTCCCACTCTTCCATGCTTACCCGATTACTTGCTCGACGAACCGCTGAATCAACAATATCCCGTGAAATTTGCCTCCCATCGACAATGCAAGGCAAAAGACGTTCAACCGTTGCTTTCTTCAACTTATCATCTATCTTGCTTCCATACGCCGCTTCGGCGATGTCTCTTGGCGCTGGCGCGCCTACGAATGGCAAATACTTTCTCTTTGTTTTTTTATTATCCTTGTCTTCAATAAATCGATAGTTATGAATCCAAGCGCAGGCATAATGCCAGTTCTCTAAACGCTCAAGAAATTCTGATCCTGTCAGTTCACGGTAGAAAGTAATAGCCATACGGCCTGGTGTTGCAGAATCAAGTCCCATAACCACGACACCGCTCGTGTCTCCCAAGTCGGCTTTATAACCCGCAATCTTTTTCTTCAACTTCATGGCAAGGTTTTGCGCAGTCGAACCGGCGCCCGCTTCATCGCTCACCAATTCTTCTTCTCCCAAAATTGACAAGGGATCAGCAAGTGGGTCAGGAATTTGAATGCCCGATGTTGCCCATGCGACAATTGCCTGATCTCCGCTACGATAACCTTGACGGCCGATAAGCCAGCGAAGCGCGCTATGGGCTTTTTGTGTCACTTCAAAACCAACACCGCAAGATTGACTTGCGTCCTCAAAGCGCCCACGGAAAGTAAACCCTGATGTGTCATTCGATGAAATCAGCTTTGCTTTATCACCATCATTTCGTAGTTTAGCCGGATGCTGTTCCGCAACGAAAAGCTCATTGCCTGTAACATAGCATAAGGTTTTAATCTGTTTTGTATTTGAATAATAGTTAAACCAACTCTGCCAAAGGGTCTTGTCTTCCCATGCTTTTGAGCACAAATCATTTGGATCTTCGATTTCCCACCGGATAAACGCTTCAGACTGATTATTTAGTATCTTAAAAATATCCGGTGCATTCTTATTTTTCTTTTCAAGTTTTTCTCTCAATTTCCCGGCATCGGCTATAATTAACACTTTATAAGCAATCAAATCTTCAATCACTCGCCCCTTTTGAATATATTTAAAAACGGCTTGTGCTTTTGGATGACCGTATTTTGATCTGCACCACTCTTCGAGACCAGTTTGATACGCTGCAAAATATGAATTTTTTCCTCCGCCATATTCAGTATAATCCTTTGCCACATACTGTAACTTATCGCACAAAGGATGCGGAGCCTCACCACTTGTTCTCCCCCCAGAACTTTCCGTGCATGGGATAATCGTTCTTGCATCATCTTTCGGCACTACCCTCGCTCTTTTAAAGATTCCATTTTGGTCAATTACAATGTCGATATGCGCCTTCTGAGTTGTATGGCAAATCGGAAGAAGCGGTACTTTCTTCTCTTCGCCAATCTTCCCAATCATTGACGAACAATTTTCATATGTTTCATATAATTTGTGTATCCAGCTCATCGAGCAAACCCTCCTCTTCTAATCCCACCGATTCCGGCGGATTGGCTTTCATGGGCCTGACGCACTTCCGTATAGTACATGCTTCAGGGCGAACAAAATTAACCTTGCCATCAACCATTTTCGGACGCCAAAACCTGGCATGAAGCTCATCTCTTCCGATCTCATCAGGATAATCAAATCCGTGAAACATCAGATCAAACGCTATTTCACCATAATTATCGTAATCACTTTCCCCTTCTCCAAACCTACACGGCTCAACATACCCCTGGCATTCCCGCGCACCTAAAAAAATATCTCTTCTCCCGCCCTTTTCAATCATCCGCTTAGCAACATAATAATGTTTGTTTTCATTCCTGTCTTTAGCCATATCCTCGCGTTTCATGTTCCACTCAAAATGTGCCTGTACTTGATACTCAACGTCTGCAAGGTAAGTATAGATCGCAAGAGAATTGCCTCCACCATACTCAATTGGTTTTGCGCTTCGTGTCTGTGTCCGTATGCGTTTCATTGCTCTAACGCGATCGATAACCCAAATGATGGTCGGCTTCCAATAAATCGAGCTTAATATACCCTTCAACGCTTCATAAGTCGGAATGTGATAAGAACACTTCTCACCACCGATTTTTGTCAGTGGATCGGTAAAAAGGGCATATTTGCCTTTGACTTTCAATTCTACTTTATTCTCTTTTTCCATAAACACCTCCTGTCTTTAATTAAGCATTCAAAAACCCCATATCATTCACCGGCACCTCGCTCAATCCGAATTCAGCGCTATAATACTGTTCGTCAAGATACAAAATCCCTGATCCTTTCTGTACTTCATGAACGACTCGCTTTTGCGGATCTTGCAATCTTTTTAACACATCCGGAAACACGTTTACCGAATAACGCTGAGATCGCCGGATTAATTTATATTGCTTTTCCAATTCTTGAACGGAACAAAGTTTTTTAATAAGCTCTTTTCCTTCTTCCCCATACGGCACAACGATTCCTCTGGCCACTGTTTCAATTACCTCAAAAGATTTAGCAGCCGACATAAATGCTTGCCTCAAAGGTATTTCCGGCGCCTTTTTATTAATGCGCGTATACTCTTCTACAGAAACCTTATTTACCGAAAGCAAATTGAATAAATTATCCGTCTGCCCCACGGCCGAATTAGAGCTGACAGGATAATCCATCTCCTTCGCCCGTTGATAAAAATAATACTGATAATACTGTTCTATTGCCTCTGGGCTTAAAATGTTATTTTCAAATCTTTTCGGGTTGTTTTTAAATTCATCCAGCAGCCGCTCAGTCTTCTCTTTGCCTATTCTGATATCTTCAATCATATCTATTTTTTCTTCCGCCGGATTGATTATGTAAACCTCGCCCAACATTGGATGTTTTTCGTTATGACGATTACATCTGCCAGCGGCCTGCACGATTGAATCAAGCCCTGCCAAAAAACGAATGACTGAACCAAAAGAAATATCAACACCCGCCTCAATAAGCTGAGTGCTGATACAAATAACAGGTTTTTTGTCACGCAAACAGGCTTTAACCTGATCCAGCACCTCCATGCGGTGAGACGGACACATATGGGTGCTTAAATGATACGTTTCAACATTGTATATCTGCTTGCATTGCAGGTAAATCTCACGCGCTGATGTTTTCGTATTTACGACGACCAAAACGCTGCCTGATTCGACAACTTTTTGATCTGCAAGCTCTTTTATCTCATCGTTTGTCCAGCCGCCAATTTTCGTTTTGTCATAAACCTCAACACGCTTCAGATCATCGAAAAACTGTTTTGCATCAGGGACCATCTGTTGTTCTTCGGTGATAGGCAATGCCCTTGACTTCGGTTCGATCTTATCCAAAAGCGGCTGAGTCGCCGTACAAAGCACAACTGTGGAACCGCAATTATCTACCAAAAATTTTATGGCCGTATTGAATAACTGCACACACTTTACCGGTAAGGTTTGGACTTCATCAAAAATAATCACTGTCTTCGCAAGCTGATGCATTCTGCGTGCACCGCGCGTCCCGAAACCAAATAAAGCCTCCAGAACCTGCACATTGGTCGTCAGCACAATAGGTGCATCCCAATTTTCAGAAAGCACCTTTTGTCGCGCTGTCTCTCTTTCGGGCATTAGATTAGAGTGGTGTTCCAACACCACACGATTCAGGTATTTGCCTTTCTTATCCTTTTCTTCTAAAACTTTGCGTATCTCATCAGCATTTTGGTCAATAATAGTAGTATATGGCAGCACATAGATAATTCTGTCCATCTTGTATTTATCCGCATGATGCAAAGCAAATCTCAGACTGGCAAATGTTTTTCCACCGCCAGTCGGGACAGTCAGTTGATACAGACCTTTTGGTTTATCAAAAAAATCGTAACACGCTTGTGATATTTTTTGCCGTACGGCATTAATTCCTTTTGGTGGATCAAAACCTTTCAGCTTTTTGTTTAATCTTTTTATCAAAACAGGCCAATCATCATAATTCCCTTGATTCCGCAATTTTGCTAAGTTTGGTGCTTCAAAATCAGCCGTATTCAACCTGTCAGCATCGATAAGGCAGCTAAAAAGAAAACGTACCAGCAGGCCACATTTAAAAGCATGGGTTTCCTTTGAATCATGTGCGGTTTTTAATGTCTTGAACTTGTCTATCAGAGATCGTGAAAATTCTTTTGATTGTACCCATGTAGTTATGCATTCTATCTCTTCGACGCAAAGTTTTTTGATTACCTCATCGGTATGCGTTCTTTTTTCCAGCTTAGTCATGCGTTTTAAATAAGAATCAACGCCATCGGGTGAGATACAATCTATTAACCCTGAATGATGCGACGCTATACACAATGACAAAACCTGTGCAACAAACATTGCCTCTTCCCCATTCCCGGAAAAACTTCTATAAATCAGTTGGGCGCCGGAGGTAGAATGATCGACTTTCCCTCTCAACCCTGCGGCATCAACATAGTCATCTTCATCGGGATTGATTAGACCAACAGCCGATTTTATGTATTGCTCAAATTCCTGACTTGCTTTTCCGATATCATGTAAAAGCCCAATCAACTCACCTTGCTCTTTCAGCCCGACCTTTGACGCAAACTCCCCTGTTTTTGTTGAAACTCCTTGAAGGTGATCAACCAGACTTTGTATCTCTCCGTCTTTTTCTCTGCAATGAGCAATATAATCAGCGTTACGAAACATATTTAAAACCTTTTGGTCTCAATTCCATTTCTATGAATCAAACCCGCTATCCCCCCCCCAATTGCTGGCGTTGAAGTCCTCTGCAAAGGCTCGGGCCATTTTTGCCACTTCGTTCAAATGATCTTCGAGGGGGTGCCAGTTTTCGGGAGGTTCTCGTTCTCTTGAATGGGCGTAGAATTCGGTTTTCATAGTAAAATTCCAGGCGATAGATCCTTACCGCCTTTTCTGTTTTGGCGATGGGGTCACCGTTTATAGAAAAGAGCACAAAACGGAACCCTGGCACGGAGCTACCGAAATCCTACCTTTTATAGGAATAGATACTTACACCAGAAAGTCTGAGAATTTATCTCTAACTTTCTCTGAAATGTTTCCCAAAATTCTCCCCTCCCTCCGGCGGGAGGGGATGAAGGGGAGGGGGGACTGAACGGTCTCTATTTTGTCCACCCCCACCCTCACCCTCCCCCGTCGAAGGGGGAGGGGATTTTTGAAAAATTTCAAATATCTTTGGCTATGTTTAAGGGGCGGAAGAATTGGTTCGCTCATTCCGGAATCACTTCCTTTCTATCTTCTTTATCCCCTGGGGAGTTGTGAGGTAATTCTCCCGTGAGACGACCCGCTTGCCGGTCTTTTGTTCAAGGTCTTTTCTTGCTTTGCCGGAGACTTCTCCTCCCTTCCGTGCAGCATGCCTGCTTTCTTGAAATCCTTTAGCATCATCAACCCGCGTTATTTCGGTTGTAGCCGCCTCGCCCAGCATTGAGAATATCAGCTCGAGATCGGTCATATGGTCTCTAAGGTTTTCGCGTTTTAACCCTTTTATTTTCTTATGCTTTCCCGGTGTTATGCCAAAGGCGGCTTTTGCGATCTCGGCGGTAAGGATTGCGTACTCCTTTTCGCGCCTAACCTCTCTCTTTTTCCACTCATCCGTGAGTTCTTCCCTGATCGCAATGCCGCGCATCCGCTTTTCGATCCAGTCATCAGAATAGCCCTTCGCTTTATAGATGGCACGCGTCCTCTTTATTCCCAGCTCCGGATCTTCGATCTCCTGCACCCGCTCGTAGCCAACCTTTGCCAACCAACGCTTGAATGGTTCCGCTTTGGGAGAAGGGATGGACTGAATGATTCTGAAGATGCCTTCCGTATTAGCACAATCGGTTTCTCTCATTTTCCCGTCCGGAGCAAGCAACTTCAACCCGTGACAAAGTGTCACGACTTCACTTCCTTCTTCCCTGAGTCTCTGCTTCAACTTCCTCCAGTATGCTCCAGCATCTGCGCTTTCAGTCAGAACAGCGCATACATCCACAATTGAAAACCACCATTCATTATTATGAATCGTCTTTCTAATTTCTTTGCCCTTGAAAACTGATATATTCGTCTCCATTTTATGATCTCCTTCTCGAATCAGGCCGGTTAAACCACCCTCTTTCATATCCTCGTGACCAGTTCATTTTTTCACTCAAATGTCCCCCCCTCATTTTTTTAAGGTACCAAATTGGAACCTTTATTCGGGTTGGTGAAAGGGATTGATGGTTGGCCAAAGAGTCCTATTTGCTTTTCAGAGAGAATTCTTTGTGAATGTTACCACCTCCTTCCTCACCTCCGAGGAAGAGTCGGGTAGAGGGTTGTTTGCAATTTATGGGTAAGAGGAAATGCGAATTGCATTTCCTTCATTGCGGGGAATGATTATGGCCCACTTTACCAAAAGGGGGCTTAAAAATCAAATGGGTTTTTCGTAATACATTGGTGTTTTAGGTGTTTTAAAAAAAGCTTAATAAAATCCCTCCCCACCTCCCTTTGCCAAAGGGGGGTAATGTTCCAGTTGTTTGAGACAAGGAAGGGTACCTTACATTCTAATTTGTGACCTCCCCCAAGGAGTGTCCTATGTCTGAAATATTTTAAATAGAATAAGGAGATGATTTCCTTTTAAGAAATACCAGGATGGAGACTCCAGGTTTATGCTTTTTTCTCTTTTTGGTCGCTTCCCAATAAGACGATGGCCAAGAGGGCGGCGGTGAGGGCCATTACTGCACCGAAGGTGAAGGCCCACTGAACTCCGATGGCCTTCCAGATGAGGCCCATCAGAAGGCTTGCCGGAAGAGCGGCTATACCGATGCAGAAGTGGTAGGCTCCGTAGGCGGTTCCCCGTTTTGACTCCTCCACCAGGTCGGCAACCCATGCCTTTTCCGTTCCCTCGGAGAGACCATAGAAAAGTCCATAGACGATGAAGAGAAGCCAGTTCTGGTAGGGTTTTGAGGCGAAGGCAAATCCCAGATAGACAAGGCCATAGACTGTCCAGGCGAGTATCATCACCTTTCTTCGACCGATTCGATCGGAGAGGCTTCCGCCCGGGACAGAGAAGGCCGTTTTCGAAAGGTGGAAGAAAAACCAGAGGATCGGGATGGTCACTATATTCAGTCCGAGGTCCTGTGCGCGGAGAAGGAGAAAGGCATCGCTCGAATTGCCGAGCGTGAAGAGGGTGATGATGAGGAGAAAATATTTAAACTTCCTGTCCCATCCCTTCCAGTTGAGTTTGGGAGGAGAAGAGATTGAACTTTGCTCCGTTTTTATATCCGTGACCCCTCGCCAGAGGATCCAGAGACAGAACAGGGAAGGAACAAAAGCAAGAAGAAAGATGATTCTGAGATCCTTCGTGAAAACCGCCATCAGAAGGGAGGCGATGAGAGGTCCTGTCATGGCACCGGCATGATCCATGGCCCTTTGAAAACCGAAGGCTTTGCCCCGTTCTTCTTCTCGGCAGGATTGAGAGAGAAGCGCATCTCTCGGCGAAGACCTTACCCCTTTGCCAATGCGGTCAAAGAAACGGAGAAAGAGGACGTGATAGGCCGATGTAGCCAGTCCGATAAAGGGACGGGTAATGGAGGCGAGGAAATATCCGAATAAAATGAGCCCTTTCCTCTTCTGAAAACGGTCAGAGACCCAGCCGGAAAAAAGCTTGAGAAAGCTGGAGACACTCTCCGCAATTCCCTCAATCAAACCGATAAAGACCACGCCCGCTCCAAGCACTGTGTTTAAAAAGAGCGGGAGCAGGGGGTAGATCATTTCGCTGGCAATATCGTTAAAAAGGCTGACCCAGCCAAGGCTTCTCACATTCTTTGAAAGGCCTAAAAAGGATTTTTTATCTGCTATCATCGCCCCGATTTCCTCCGTCCTATGCTAATGTTGAAGCTTTTTTTCTTACTGGAATGTTGGAAGAATGGAATATTGATGAATTCGTAAAAAGTCGTCACTCCGGTCCTGCGGCAGGAACCGGAGTCCAGGGAATTTATAATTATTCGAAAAGACTGGATTCCGGCTTTCGCCGGAATGACAGAAAGGTGTATTTTCAGACTTTTTACGAGACCATCAACTTTAGGCTAATGGAATATTGGAATAATGGAATGATGTCATTAAGAAAAAAATGTTAAAAGATCTTAATACTTTTTACTCAAACCCATTTTTCCATTATTCCATGCTTCCATCCTTCCATTAGAATATTTTCAGGATTTCATCCCGGGACACAGGTTTTAGTTCTTTTTTCTTCTTTCCTTCCACTGCGAACGCTCTGGCCGGTCCTCGCTTTACTCTGCCAATGACCCGAATGGGGATGGAAGCCCTTTGAAATGCTTTTTGAAGGGCGGGAAGGTCTTCGGGAGAGAGGGCCAGAAGCAATGATCCTGACGCAATCGTTCTTAGAGGATCGATGCTAAATTCCCCGCACAGGATTCTGGACTCTTCATAGATGAAGACTTTCTCCAACTCCACTTCAAACTCCTTCCCGGAGGCGATGGCCATCTCAATGATCCCATTGATCAAGCCTCCCTCTGTGGGGTCATGCATCGAGTGGACTGAGGCATAACGACAGGCGATCTGTGTGGCTTTAAGCACATCGATCCCCGGATTGAAGATGAAAGATTTGGCCCTTTTTATTAAAGAAGGGTGGAAGCCCTTTGCTAAAAGTTCTTTTCCCTTTTCTCTTGCGATGATCGAAGTTCCTTCGATGCAGACTCCTTTAACCATCAGAAGGAGATCTCCCGCTCTTGCTCCGCTCGTTTTAACCAGATTCTCTTTTTTGACCTCTCCGATCATATGGCCTGAGAGAATGATTCTGTCTAGTCCTGGCGTTATTTCCGTGTGGCCTCCGATGAAAGAAACCTTAAAGCGACGGCAGGCATTGTGGATCTGGCGAAAGACCTTATGGATGAGTTTTTGATCCGATCCCTCTTCAGGGAAGAGGAGGGTGGCCAGGAAATATTTCGGAGTAGCCCCTCTTGTGGCGATGTCATTGATGTTGACCACGACCCCATAATACCCTATCTCCTCCGTTGTGAAGGTGATGGGGTCTGAGGTCACCACCCAGTAATGGGTCATCTCTTTTCCGGGGTTGATGACTGCCGCATCTTCGCCGATCTTTGGGCCGATGATAACGGTGGGATCGACGATAGAATATCTCTTTAAAACCTTGTCCAGGAGATCGGTCGGTAGCTTGCCAGATTTCATGGATTGATCCATTCATCTCTCCCTGGCCCCCTCACCCCCACCCTCTCCCACCAGAGACTGTGTCGTAAGGCCGTTTGTGGTTGGACAGAGCCTATTCTCTCCGAGCCAGAGGCTGAGCGAACCGTTCACCCTTCGAGAGCCTCAGGGCGAACGGTTAGTCGAAGAGCGAATGGTGAATTACAACACAGTCTCCCAGGGGAGGGGGGGCAATGGAGGCTATTTTCTGGGCAATCCTTCATGACGGAGCGTCACCCTCGAACAATGAAAATACTCCGGGTGTTTGGGTTACGGTTACGAAGCCCGTTTCGGTTACTGGTTACGGTTACGTGTAAAGAATTAAGAGACAATAAACGTAGCCTTTTATTAACGATACGGGCCTCGTTACCCTTACCGTTAGACTTTTATTTTCTGGGAAGATTAAAGCAGATTTCAATGAGGCGTGCAAGGGATGAATTTATCCGGGTCAGAAATGAAAAAGCCCTGGGAGAGGATGTCCCAGGGCTTCATTGTTTATGCGGCTTGGTCAGGGGGTGGGGTTCCCGGTGGATTGGGAAGTGTCAATGGCCACCTCAGCCAGAAGGCGTTATGGGCAATGAGGGCTGGAGCTACGATACAGAGGTTGAGATAAATAATGAGAATATTGATGTCAGCAGGAAGTTTCGCGGCCGCTATAACCTCGGCAGTAGGGCTGAGGATCAATCTTAACACTATGATCCAGATAGCAATAAAGATGCACTGGATGATGAATGCCGCAAAAGCCCTTTTAGCGAAGGTATATTTAGTAACTCCCCAGAACTGAAGATGCCAGGAGTGGACGAGAGGCCAGAAGATGAGTGATGAGCCAACAGCAGCAAAGGAGAAGGTCGGGCTGACACCAAGAGCTAAGCTTCCACTCCAGAAGACATACCCCAACAGGTGGGCAAGGATAGTCTGACCAATGGCTGCCCCGGGATGACCCCATTTTGTAAAAGGAGTTCCCTGGGTGGTGAAGACAGGGCTGAAGACGAAGAACCAGGCGATGGACCAGACCAGGTATCCTGTCAACCAGTTCACATTGAGAGGACCCTTATGATTCATGGACGTATCAGCAAGAGGTGTTCCATCGAGATTGGTCAAAAAATTCCAGATGAGGATAGAGATGACCAGGGTGACAAGGAAACTTGCCGCCATTGTTCCCCAGGGATGGAGTTTCCCCTTAAAAGGCCATCCTCCCCAGTTCACTCCGTAGAGGAGGGTAGCCCAGAACCAGATCACTCCAAACCAAAGATAAAGTGGGCCTATGACCCATCCGGGATAGATGAATTTCATGAAGAGCAATCCGACGGCAGTGAAAATGGCCCAAAGCAGGGTCATCCCAATTCCTGGAATGAGACGTGATTTGGCAGGTGTCCAATTGCCGGCCGGAGGCGCCAATGGCCAATTATCCCCTAAGAGGACGAGATGGCCGAGGGCGACAAGCATGATGAGTGTGGCGGGGATAATCTTCATTACGATGGATTCGGGAGAGATGGAATATACGAATATGAGAATTCCCACGATAGCGAAAACGATGAATTGAATGAGACCTCCCAATCTTCCAGGAGGACCGATACCAATCTTTTCCGGTGGTTTTTCATTTCCCATAAAAGTAACCTCCTTTCAGGCTCCTCAAACCAATTTGCTTAGGAACCAATTTTCACGGTTGATAACGCCTTTTCCATCAGAAGTTCATAGACGCTCTTTTTCCCGAGGACGGGTTCCTTTTTCTTCTGGCTCCAAACGGTTTCCGGCCGGCTCTGGACCATATAGATGTTGAAAGGGAAGGGTTTCTGTTTATCGATGGCCCATTCGATGTCCTGGGGACAGCCGTAATAGTCCTCGATTTTTCTTGCATATCTTGCCAGTTCCAGAACCTCCTGATCTTCGATACACTGGGTCTCCCGGCGATCGGGAGGGATATCGGCATGGACGACCTCTCTACTCCGGACATCGAAGATGCATTCCACACCTTTTAAAGAAATCTCCCTCTCAATGACCATGGTTACCTTGTCCACGACAAATTTATCGGGGTTACAGAGCCCGGCTACGACTGTTTCTCCCAATCCCCAGTTGCCTTCGATGACAACCCTGGAAGGATCTCCATTGAGAGGATTGAGAGTGAACATTACTCCTGCGGCCCGGGCATCCACGATCTTCTGGACGCCCACGCTGATTAAAACCTTCTCATGAGGAAATCCCATCTTAACCCTGTACGATATGGCTCTCGGTGTAAAGAGGCTCGACATACAGTGTTTAATTTTTTCCAGAACATCATCGATTCCCTGCACCCAGAGAAAGGTGTCCTGCTGTCCGGCAAAACTGGCTCCGGGAAGATCCTCGGCTGTAGCGCTGGAGCGGACAGCAACCGGAAGGTCGGGTGTGTCGAAGACTTTTGCCAGGGCTTCGTAGTTAGAGCCAATCTCCTCCTCTATCTTTTTAGAGAACGGGGTTTCGGCCATCTGCTGTCGGATTACTTTGCTTGCCTCCTCGAGGGAAGCGACATCCTGAAGATCGATCCTTGAAAGGATTTTCTCAATTCTGTCTTTGAGGCTACCTGTGATAAAATCAAGATAAGCATCTGTTGTCACAGAAAAGCCAGGCGGGACCGGGATACCGGCCCGGATCAACTCGCCCAGGCTGGCATTCTTGCCTCCGACCAGAGCGAGGGCCTCCTTCCCGGCCCTGTCAAACCATAACGTGTAAGGCATAGTAAACTCCGTTTAAAAAATTGCGGAATTCGGAATGCGGAATTCGGAATTGATAGGTCCGAAAATCCGCAATCCGCAATCCGCATTCTACAATCGATTAGGCTCGTTTCAATATTTTCACAATTCCGGTATTTCCATCCACTTTTACAGTGTCGCCTGTCTTAAGCACGGTGGTGGCGATTCCTGTTCCGGTTACAGACGGGACCCCATACTCCCTGCATACGATGGCGGCGTGACTGGTCAGGCCGCCGATGTCTGTGATGGATGCTTTTATCTTGGTGAAGATTGGCGCCCAGGCAGGGTTCGTGGTCGGGCAAACAAGGATATCGCCCTGTTCTACCTTGGTGATCTCCTCAAGAAGTTTGACAACCCTCACTTTTCCCTCAACGACACCGGCAGAAGAAGCAAATCCTTTCAGTTCGGTAACATCTGCCGGAGCAATGGCGGCTCCCTTCATCCATTCCTTTACCCTATCTGTTGTAATGCCCCAGAGCATGATCGTAAACGGTTCGGCAATCTCTTCAGGCGGAGTTCCAAGGGCAGGGACAGGATTCCACTTCTTTGCCGTCTCCAGGATCTTCTTTCGCTTTTCCGCCTTGGCCTGCCAGTATTTAGCCCCGGAAGGCACACCTTCGCCCAATGCCCAGGTCGTTGCCATATCTTCCATGAGGTTGGGGACCTCAAATCGGTTAAAGAGATAGATATCATTGACGTCCTTCAGTATACCGGACTTCACAAAGAGACGGCCAAACTCCCTCACCTTGTCAAACCATATCGTGTGGAACCAGTGCTCAACCCAGAAGAGATGATCCTCTGCATATTTATAGATCGTGCGGACAGCTTTGTAAGTATCGTCGAAAGCTTTTCTGTCCTCGTCAGTCTTGATGAGTTTTTTGTATTCTTCCGCCAGTTCGGCCCTTGCCTTGTCAATTGCAGGAAGGTCCCTCTCGATTTTCTCTCCTCTTTCCACCCTTTCCACATAGCTCTTCAGATATCCAAAGGGAATTTCCAGTTTGGTGGTCCAGCTCCCCTCGTAGTGGAACCAGCCGCTGCCGCAGGAGACATAGAACCACGGGTCTTTCGACTTTTCATATTCCACCAGCCAGTCATTTCCTTCTGCAGTCTTTCTCAAAGACTCGAACTTTTTATCAGGAGAGATATCACTTTTCACGATTTTTGCTACTTCTGGAACTGCGGCGGCAAGACGGGCAAGCCTGCACAATTCTTCTTCTGGTCGAAACATCTGGACATAAGCGCCGGCGACCAGCTTTCCAATGACGCTCTCACTGAGCCCGGGGAAGAGCTTTCGACAGGTATCTGAAAACATCAGATAGGCAAGATAGGCCAGATTGAGGTACTGAAAATGGTACTGCCACCCTTTGATCATAAGGTTGACTAGCCTGTCCCAGGCCTCGATGACTTCAAAAGAAGTGTAATAACCCTTTGGTTCGGGAAAGACTGTATCATCCGGCTCAAATTTTGGGAATTCCTTTGGGACCTTGATGCTCTCCATCTCTTCACCCAGGGCTCTAAATTTTTTCAACCATATTCCCCAGAGTTCATCATAGTGGTCAAAAATATAAAATACCCTTTTTCCAAAGAGAGCGGCTTTTTCGCCGATGATTTCAGGCGGCGGAGGCGCAACCGGTGTAATATACATGTAGCAACCGACCATCCTCTGAGCAATCCCCTGGGCGGGCGGGATGCAGAAGACTCTTGTCGTATACTGTGAAAGGGAAATCTGCCATGCCTCCTGAAATATGAGGTCGAGCGGATACATGGCCTCAGGGGCATGTATCTTGTCATGAAACCAGAAGTGTTTCTCTTCCCACTCCTTTCTCTCTTTGCTGAACAGGTAAGTGGGCGGATACATCTCCTCCCATCCTTCTAATTCTTTCGGATATTGAACCTCTAACGGCATCGGGAAACCTTTTTTTTCTGCCATGTTTACCCCTCCTTTTTAAGATGTGCTGATTGGAAGACGACCTTCTGACCTTAGCCTCCTTTTAAAAAATTTTCTCCTCACCTCCTTTTCATAACGATGGTTCTCCCTCAGGGTTTATCCAGAAAAAAGACGCCCATGCTCACTTTCCATAAGTCTCAAATTGACGAATGAATCAAAGGAAGGAATGAAACCCTACTTCTTGTAAAAACTTACTTGCCTGATTATCTTTATAAGAGAGACGGTTGTCAACCTATTTTTTGTTATAAGGGGATAACCGGAGATTATGTATCGTCTGGCGCCTTTTAAGGCTTGAGGATCAGCTCGATCTGGTGGGCATTCTTGTCGATTTTGGTTCCTACGGAAGAAGAGCAGTAGGCGCAGAGATATTCAAACTCCTCCCCCTCAGGCAGGACCAGGAGCAACTTCTTCCTGACCGGCACGGCGGCCTTGCATTTAGGGCAGTACAGGGAGGTGGCTTCAAACTCTTTGAAGTGGGATCCCCTCATCACAAAGATTATAAGGGAAAATGGACCTGTAGACAATAGGGCCCCACTTCTCTTTCTTTAACTGAGGGGTTACCCCCAATTTTTAAATTCGTTTGAAAGAAGGGGGGGATGGGTGGTATAAATAACTGTGGGGATAAATGGCAAATCAATGACCATCAAGGGAGTTTATTTTCGGTTATTCGTCTTAATCTTCATCCTTTTGATGCCTCACTCTTTTGCAGAGGGAGGAGAGGACCCTCTTTTTTTAAAAGCAGGGGTTCAAACGGTAAATCACAAGAAGGTTCCCGACTTTCGCCTTGAGGAGTTAAACGGAAAAAAGGTTGAATTGAAACATTTCAAAGGGCAGGTCGTTTTCCTCAACTTCTGGGCGACCTGGTGCGGCCCCTGTAAGGAGGAGATGCCTTCCATGGAGGCTTTATATCAGAGGTTTAAAGAGAAAGGCTTCGTCTTTTTGGCCATTTCTGTCGATTATGAGGGGAAGAAGAAGGTAAAGGAATTTATCGATAAACACCGCTATACCTTTCCGGTCTTAATCGATCCTAAAAATTTTACACTTGATCTTTACGGAGCCAAAAGAATTCCTACAACGATCCTGATTGATAAGAAGGGAAGAATGGTCGGAAAAGTGATTGGCCCTAAGGATTGGAACAGTCCTGAAATCATATCCGTTCTGAACCAATTAATTGAGAAGTAACCTTAACGTTGCAATGAAAAGGGGGGAATGGGGTTAACGAAATTTCACTATCCTAAGAGGATGTTTATGGAATCAGGCGATTCTAAAGAAAAATTGGAGCGCATGGATCTTTCCCTTACCGGAATGTCATGCGCCAGTTGTGCAGCCAAGATTGAGAAAGGGTTGGGGAGCGTGGAGGGAGTCTCTCAGGCGACGGTCAATTTTGCCGCAGAGAAGGCAACCGTCCTTTTCCATCCAGGGCAAACGGACATTTCGAATTTAATCGAAAAAGTGAAAGACCTTGGATATGGGGCAAGGGTGGAAAAGGTTGTCCTTCCCATTCAGGGAATGACCTGTGCTTCCTGTGTGAGCAAAGTTGAAAAGGCGATTCGCTCTCTTAAAGGGGTGTTTCAGGTCAATGTCAACCTCGCCACGGAGAGGGCAACGATCGAATATGTTCCGGGCGTTGCTTCCATCCAGGATTTCAAGACAGCCATTCAGGCCGCAGGTTATCAGACCCTTGAAGTGAAAGCAGGAGACTCGGCTCTTCGAGAAGAGGATATTGTTGAAAAAGAAAGACTTGCCAGGGAAGCGGAGCTCCTTAAGCTAAAGCAAAAATTTATCATCGGCGCCATCCTCCTGAGCCCCATCCTTATTCTCATGTACGGTGGTTCACTTCTTGGAAAATGGACAGGCCTTTCCATGGAGACAAATTTCTTTATCCAATTTCTATTGGCCACCCCTGTCCAGTTCTGGGCCGGATGGCAGTTTTATGTGGGGTTCTGGAAGGCGACCAGGCATAAGACGAGCGATATGAATACCCTGATCGCTGTCGGGACATCTGCCGCCTATCTTTACAGTCTGATCGTCACCTTTGGCCCCCATTTGATCATGGTCAAGGGCCTGATGATGGATGTCTATTTTGACACCTCTGCCGCCATCATCGTCCTCATCCTCTTAGGAAGGTTACTTGAGGCGAGGGCAAAAGGCAAAACCTCGGAGGCCATAAAGAAGCTGATCGGCCTTCAGCCTAGGACAGCGAGAATCATCCGGAATGGCGACGAGATGGATATCCCAGTGAGCGAGGTGGCGCCCGGAGACCTTGTTATTGTCCGGCCAGGAGAGAAGATTCCGGTGGATGGAATCGTTAAAGAGGGCTATTCCTCTGTGGATGAATCAATGGTCACAGGCGAGTCTTTGCCTGTCGAAAAGAAGACCGGAGATGGAGTTATCGGCGCAACCATTAATAAGACAGGGACGTTCAAATTTGAAGCGACCAGGGTGGGCAAGGATACGGTTCTTTCCCAGATTGTTCGACTGGTTCAAGAGGCCCAGGGTTCGAAGCCGCCGATTGCGAGGATGGTCGATGTGATTGCCAGTTACTTTGTCCCGATCGTCATCTCTATAGCAGTGATCACATTCATCATTTGGCTTCTCTTCGGTCCTCACCCTGCCTTTACTTATGCTTTCCTCAACTTTATCGCGGTCCTCATCATCGCCTGTCCCTGCGCCCTGGGATTGGCCACTCCCACCTCGATCATGGTCGGGACAGGAAAGGGCGCAGAGAATGGGATCTTGATCCGTGGGGCAGAGGCCCTGGAGACAGCCCATCGGCTCAGCACGATCGTCATGGATAAGACAGGGACATTGACCAGGGGGGAACCATCGGTCACCGATGTCATCGAATCCGAAGGATTCACAAAGCAGGAGATCTTAATTTTGGCAGCCTCAGCCGAGAAAGGATCGGAACATCCTCTGGGGGAGGCGATTGTGAAGAAGGCAAAGGCGGAAAATTTACAACTCTTAGACCCAAAAAACTTTCAAGCCATCGCAGGTCACGGCATCGAGGCTATGATTGGGGCAAGGGAAGTCCTCCTCGGAAATTTAAGGCTGATGGAAGAAAGAAGGGTGCATCTTAATGGATTGCTCAATAAGGCGGAACAGCTTTCCGGCAAGGGAAAGACCCCAATGTTTTTAGCCGTCGATGGGAAGGCCGCAGGCATTATCGGCGTTGCGGATACATTGAAAGAAAATTCAAGGGAAGCAGTGGAAACCCTCCACCGCATGGGATTGGAAGTCGTGATGCTGACCGGTGATAATGAACGGACGGCAAGAGCCATTGCCGGTCAGATTGGAATTGATCGGGTCCTGGCAGAAGTCCTTCCTGAGAAGAAGGCTGAAGAGGTCAAACGGCTTCAGGGCGAGGGAAAGAAGGTGGGAATGGTCGGCGATGGCATCAACGATGCGCCTGCTTTAGCCCAGGCCGATGTAGGGATTGCTATTGGAACAGGAACGGATGTGGCAATGGAGTCCTCTGACATCACATTGATCGGCGGAGACCTGAGAGGAGTGGTGACCGCCATTGCCCTGAGCAAGGCGACGATACGCAATATCAAGCAAAACCTCTTCTGGGCTTTCGCCTATAATACGATTCTCATTCCCGTGGCTGCAGGAGCGCTTTTCCCCTTCTTTGGGGTTCTTCTCAATCCCATCTTCGCCGCAGGGGCAATGGCGTTTTCATCGGTGACCGTGGTCAGCAATGCCTTGAGGCTGAGAAAGTTTAAACTGCCGATGAACTGAGAGACCGGAATATTGGAATGATGGAATGGTGGAATAATGGGGAGGAAAAACAAGAAAAGATATGTAGTTTTTAGTTTTGATCTTTACCCAACATTCCATTATTCCATTTTTCCAATATTCCAATAAACTTGAAAGGAGATGTTTATGGCTCAATATTTTGATGACAATTCACTCTCAATTGGCAACACCCCTTTGGTGAAGATCAACCGGATGACCCAGGGCCTTAAGGCCACGATTCTTGGAAAGATCGAAGGCCGAAACCCTGCGTATTCAGTTAAATGCCGGATAGGGGCAAATATGATCTGGGCGGCAGAAAAGAAGGGATTACTCAAGCCCGGGATGGAAATCATCGAACCGACAAGCGGGAATACGGGCATTGCATTAGCCTATGTGGCTGCTGCAAGGGGATATAAGCTGAATGTCACCATGCCCGAGACCATGTCAATGGAACGGCGAAAGGTGCTTACGATTCTGGGTGCTCACATCATCCTGACCCCTGGCGCTAAAGGAATGAAGGGGGCGATCGAGGAAGCTGAGCGTATTGCTTCATCCGGTCCCAATTACTTTATGCCCCAGCAGTTTAAGAATCCTGCGAATCCGGAGATCCATTTCAAGACGACAGGTCCTGAAATATGGGAACAGACAGGCGGTGGGATCGATGTGCTTGTTTCGGGCGTGGGAACAGGCGGGACCATTACCGGTGTTTCCCGATATATAAAAGGAGAGAAGAAGAAAAAGATTATCAGCGTTGCCGTCGAACCGGCTGAAAGCCCGGTGATTACACAACGCCTTGCAGGAGAGGAGCTCAAACCCGGACCCCATAAGATTCAGGGAATTGGCGCCGGGTTCATCCCCGACACTCTCGACTTGTCTATGGTGGATCGTGTTGAGCAGGTCACCAGTCAAGAGGCAATAGATCATGCGAGGCGACTTTCCCGTGAGGAAGGAATCCTTTCAGGTGTCAGTTGTGGTGCGGCCATTGCCGTGGCATTAAGACTGGCAAAGAGCGGTGAGTTCGATGGAAAGACAATCGTGGCGATCTTACCTGATTCGGGAGAACGGTATCTCACCGGTCCACTCTTTGAAGGCGTTTTTGATGAAGCAGGTCTTCCCAGGATATAACCGTTTATCCCTCCCCCTTGAGAGACTGTGTCACAATGGGGAGGGTGAGGGGTAACAATTTTTAGCATAACGAATGAAAAAACTCTACCTGTCTCCATATCGATATGATACAATGCAGCCCAACAGAGGAGGAATCCCAATGGCCTAT
>Ga0208244_100206_pt1 | contig 74976 bp, 72 predicted proteins | sample SubbioCR12Aug_5A_FD_184828 | JGI IMG/M metagenome (GOLD analysis project Ga0208244, IMG submission 184828) | Serpentinite rock and fluid subsurface biosphere microbial communities from McLaughlin Reserve, California, USA - CR12Aug_5A (SPAdes) | ecosystem: Environmental > Terrestrial > Deep... | reverse complement strand
CCCTTGTGCGCTACATCGTCGAGAGAATCATCGCGGCCAAGCCAAAATCCCCTTCGCCTCTCTGTTTGACTTCGCTTTGTCTGGCTTCGGGATTGGGGTAACAGAGGAATTTAGGTTGAATGGACATAAGAATGGATTCGCTTATGAAACGTGGCGGGGACGCCAGAGCGCCACCCGCCGTGGTTGATGCGAACTAGCGACCGACTAGAAGCCGAGCTTGCCGTGCACGTGCTCGTAAGCCGACCGGTAGTCGGCCTCGTTGAAGAAGTGGTAGTAACCGACCCGCTTGGCCCACGCCTTCTGCGATTCCCACACTTTCTTGAAGAACGGATCTTCGGCGGTCAGACGATTGACGATCGTGTCCCAGGCCTTGATTTGCGCGTCGAAGATGTCCTTCGGGGTGCGCAGGATATTGACCTTTTCCTTGGTGCGCAGCTCCTGCAAGTCCTTCGAGTAGTTATCCATCGCCAGCGCATAGTTGGCGGTGGAGGCCGCCTCCGCCGCGTACTTCAGCACCGCCTGCAGATCCTTGGGCAGCGATTCGTATTTCTTGCGGTTGAAGACGATCTCGAAGAACTCCATGGCTTGGTGGTAGCTGCCCATCATGTAGTTCTTGGCCACGTCCTGGGCGCCGAAGCGGCGGTCGGAGGTCGGGTTGTTGAACTCGAAGGCATCGATCACGCCGCGCTCCATCGCCGGGACGATTTCGCCGCCTGGCAACTGCGTCACCTTCATGCCCAGTTCCTGCATCAGGTCGGCGGCCAGGCCCACGGTGCGGTATTTGAAGCCCTTCAGTTCGGCGGCCGACTTGACCGGCTTCTTGAACCAGCCCAGCGGCTGGGTCGGCATCGGCATGGCAAAGAAACCAACCACGTCGAGACCGATCTTTTTCATCAGCTCGTCATAAAAGACCTGCCCCTCCTTGTGAATCCAGGCGAGGTTCTGGGCGGAGTCGCAACCGGTGATCGGGCCGGAACCGAACAGCGAAGCGACCTTGCTCTTGCCATACCAGTAAACCGCCACCTGATGGCCGGCGTCGATCACCCCCTTGGAGGTCGCCTCCATCACCTCGAAGGGCTTGACCACCGCGCCGGCGACCAGATAGTCGATGCGCAGGCGGCCGCCGGCCATTTCATTGACGCGCTTGACGTATTCCTCGGCCATCTCGTTGAAGACGTCCTTGGCACCCCAGGCACCTTGCATCTTCAGGACAATGGGGGATTGCGCGATAGAGATCATCGGGAAACCGACAATCGCCGCGCCCGCGGTACCGCCGACGGCGGCCTTGAGGAACTTGCGACGCGCTGGCGCTGCTTCCGTGGCGACGGGTTGAATCGCTTGCTTTTCTAGTTCCATGCTGCTCTCCTCTGCGTTTGTGGGTAAACCGAAATTCGATCTCTATCTGCACAGTGAAACCTTGCCCTGGTTGTCGAATTTGCCTGATCGCGGCATTACAACACAAAGACGCATCAGCGCCTTTCGGTCATCATGCCCAGACGGCGCGACATCAATTCGGCCAGTTCATGCGCGGTCTTGACAGCCAGGCCGCCATCGCGCGACGAATTGGCGGTCTTCATCATGCTGAGGGCCACGGCGGCCACGGCCTGTCGTCCGGTGGCATCGAATACCGGCGCCCCGTGACAACACATACCATCGCGCGTCTCCTCGTCATCGACAGCATAGCCATGAGCACGCGCGGAAGCCAGGTCGGCCAGCAGCGCCTTGAGGCTGGTGCGGCTCCTGCTCGTCAGCCGCTCCAGTTTCTTGCCCTTGTATAACTGCCGCACCCGCTCATCGGTCATAGTGCTCAACAAGGCCTTGCCCGAGGCCGTGCAATGGGCCGGCAGGCGCATGCCGATGCGATAAGTCAGCGAAAACGGCTGGCTGCCGTTGCGGCAAGCCACATAAACGACGTCCGTGCCATCCAGCACGGCGAGCACGGCCGACTCCTCCGGCATGGCACGCAAGGACTCCCAGGCCCGGGCGAATTCCTGGGTCAGATCGGTGCGTGACAGATAGGCGTGCGCCAGGTCGACCAGATGCGTGCCGAGATGATAAGTGCCGTCGTCGAAGCGCGTGAGCAGGCCGGCCAGCGTCAGGCTGGTGCACAAGCTCAAGACGCTGCTCTTCGGCAGATCGAGCCGTTGACTGAGTTCCGCCAGCGCAAGGGGATTGCGGGAAGCCGCCACCACGTCCAGCAAGCGCGCCCCTTTCAACACGGATGGCACTACCGCCTTCGGCAAATCTCTCTCCTTGGTTCTAGGTGTTGTTATCGATCCGCCGCCTATGATCACACATAATTCAAGCCAAGGCACAACGTTCAGATACATGAATTGCGCGCCCGTTTTGACGCCAACCGGGCGGCGTGGACGAAAAAAACCGCCCGAAGGCGGTTTTTTTGACGGCGGAAACAGGTTTCCTACCCGAGTGTTTGGTAGGCGCGATTGGACTCGAACCAACGACCCCCACCATGTCAAGGTGGTGCTCTAACCAGCTGAGCTACGCGCCTGCAAATAAGCGGCGCATTCTACCTGAAACCCGCGCGCCGTCCATCCCCCGCTTCAGTTTTTTAGCGCCGCCCTGACCTGCTCCAGTGTCGTCGGATCGTCCAGCGTGGTCAGGTCACCCGGATCACGGCCTTCGGCGAGCGCCTGAATCGAGCGGCGCAGCATTTTGCCGGAGCGGGTTTTGGGCAGCCCGGTGACGAAATGCACGTGCTTGGGCCGGCCGATGGCGCCGAGGATGCCATCGACAGTTTTCTTGACCTCGGCTTCCAGTGCGGCGCGCAGTTCGGGCGTGGCGGTCTGCGCCAGGTCCTTGACGACGGCGAAGGCCATCGGTTCCTGGCCTTTCAATTGGTCGCTGACGCCCACCACGGCAACTTCGGCAATCGCCGCGTGCGCCTGGATGGCCTCTTCTATTTCGCGCGTGCCGAGACGATGGCCGGCGACGTTGATGACGTCGTCGGTGCGGCCGAGAATGTAGTGGTAGCCCGTTTCGTCCTGGATGCCCCAGTCGAATGAGGAATAGACCAGCGGATCCTTGAACAAGCTGAAGTAAGTTTTGACGAAACGGTCATCGTCGCCCCAGACGGTGGACAGGCAACCCGGGGGCAGCGGCGGCACGACGCCGACGATACCCTTTTCGTTGGGCGCGCACTCGCTGCCGTCCTCGCGGAATATTTTGAGGTTGAAACCATAGACCGGGAAGGCCGGCGTGCCGAATTTGATCGGCGTATCTTCTACGCCGCGCACGGTGGAGAGCATCGGCCAGCCGGTTTCGGTTTGCCAGTAGTTGTCGATCACCGGGAGCTTGAGTTCGCCCGCGATCCATTCGTGGGTCGGCTGATCAAGCGGCTCGCCGGCGAGGAACAGGTGTTTGAGCGAGGAGAGATCGTATTTCTTGAGGAAGGCCGGATCCTGTTTCTTGAGCACGCGCACGGCGGTGGGCGCCGAGAACATCACATTCACTTTGTATTTTTCGACAATGCTCCACCAGATGCCGGCATCGGGCCGCAGCGGCGTGCCTTCGTACATGATGGTGGCCATGCCGGCGATCAGCGGTCCGTAGACGATGTAGCTATGGCCGACCACCCAGCCGATGTCCGAGGTGGAAAACATCGTCTCGCCGGCAAAACCGGTGAAGATGTGCTTCATTGAAGCCGCCAGCGCCACGCAGTAGCCGCCGGTGTCGCGCTGCACGCCCTTGGGCTTGCCGGTGGTGCCAGAGGTGTAAAGGATGTAGGACGGTTCAAACGATTCCAGCCATTCGCAAGGAACGTCGGCGTTCATGTGCAGGGCGCGCAGCGTGGCGTAATCGACATCGCGCCCGGCCACCTGGCTGAAGCCCTTGTCGAGGCCACGGTCGATCATCAGCACTTTTTCGGGCTTTGATTTCGCGAGCTTGATCGCCTCGTCCAATAGGTGCTTGTACGGCACCGCCTTGCCGCCGCGCATGCCGGCATCGGAGGAAACCACCAACTTCGGCTGGGCATCGTCAATGCGCGTCGCCAGCGAACCGGAGGCGAAGCCGCCGAACACCACCGAGTGAATGGCGCCGATGCGTGCGCAGGCCAGCATGGCGAAAGCCGCTTCGGCGATCATCGGCATGTAGATCAGCACGCGGTCGCCTTTGTTCACGCCCAGCGACTGCATGATCGCGGCCATGCGCATCACCTCGGCCTTGATCTCGGCGAAGCTGTAAATCTTTTCTTCGTTGGTCTCCGTCGAGATGTAGATCAGCGCGCGGTCGTGCGGGCGCGTCGCCGCGTGACGGTCAACGGCGTTATGACACAGGTTGGTGCGACCACCGGAAAACCATTTGACGAAGGGCGGGCGCGAGTAGTCGCAGATGGTCTGGGGGGCTGTCTGCCAATCGACCAGTTGCGCCTGCTCCGCCCAGAAGGCATCGGGCTGCTCAATCGAACGGCGGTAGAACTCGCTGTACTTCGTCATATTTCTTCCTTATTACGGCTGGATACGAACGACGACGCGGCCCTTGACGCGCGCCTGCAAAAAATCATCGAACACGCCCGGCAGTTCACCGAAAGCAATCTCGCGCGCTTGGGCAATCACCTGCACTGGCTTGAATTCCCCAGCCAGCCGCCGCCAGACCTCGGCGCGCACCGGCATCGGGCAATTAACCGAATCGATGCCGAGCAGCGAGACGCCGCGCAATATAAAGGGCGCCACCGTGGTTTTGAAATCCATGCTCGCCGCCAGGCCAATGCTCGCCAGCGTGCCGCCGATCTGCATGGTGCTGGCCATCCACGACAGCACGTCGCCGCCCAGATTATCAACCGCGCCGGCCCACAGCGCCTTGTCGAGCGCCTTGATCCTGCCCAGATCAAGACTGGAGCGCGGCACTACCGCGCTGGCGCCCAACTGCTTGAGGTAGTCGGTGGCGCTGTCCTTGCCGGTCAACGCATGCACCTGATAACCACGCTTGGCAAGAATCTCGACGGCGCTGCTGCCAACGCCGCCGGTCGCGCCGGAAACCACCACCGGACCATTCTCGGGCTTGAGCCCATCATGCTCCATGCGCACGACCGCCAGACCGGCCGTGAAGCCTGCCGTGCCGATCGCCATGGCATCGCGCAGGCTCAGGCCGGGCGGCAGCTTGACAACCCAGGCCGCCGGAATCCGCGCCATTTCGGCATAACCGCCGTGGTGCGCGACGCCGATGTCGTAGCTGGTCGCCAGCACCTGCTCCCCCGGTGCAAACGCCGGATCGGCGCTGTTGACCACCGTTCCCGCCAGGTCAACCCCGCCCACGCAGGGGAAGCGCCGGATGATGCGGCCGGCGCCGGTCGCGGCAAGGGCATCCTTGAAATTGACGCCCGACCAGGCCACCGCAATCGTCACTTCGCCCGGATCGAGCTGATCCTCCGACATTTCGACGAAACCGGCGGAAATCTTGCCCTCGTTCTGCTGAATCAGGTAAGCCTTGAATGCCATCTGCCCCTCCTCCCAAAAACCCTTTAGTTCCGATTGATTATAACCAACCGGATTCTGCCCGCCTTACGCCAGGCTTACCACGCGAATTCTAGTTATTGCGAATCATTCTTATTCTGATAATATACGGGCCATCATCCCACCACTCACAGGAGCATTCAATGAAACTCACCACAATTTCCCTGCTGCTGGCCGTCCTGATCAGCCCCGCTCTCCACGCCGCCGACAAGCAACTCAACCTCTATTCGGCGCGGCACTACCAGACCGACGAGGCGCTCTATGCCAATTTCACCAAGCAGACCGGCATCAAGATCAACCGCATCGAAGCGAAGGAAGACGAGTTGCTGGAGCGCATCAGGAACGAGGGCGCGCATAGCCCGGCCGATGTGTTCCTCACCGTCGATGCCGCGCGCCTGGCCAAGGCGGACGAGCTGGGCCTGTTCGCGCCAGTGAAATCGAAAGTGCTCGAAGCGCGCATCCCCGCGCATCTGCGCACCGACGACTGGTTCGCCTTTTCGACCCGCGCGCGCGCCCTGATCTACAACAAGGACACTGTGAAACCGGAAGACCTGCGCAACTACGAAGACCTGGCCGACCCGAAATTCAAGAATCAGGTGTGCAGCCGCTCGGGCTCGCATCCCTACAACCTGTCACTGCTGTCCGCGCTGATCGCGCAGCACGGCGAACAAAAAGCCGAAGCCTGGGCGAAGGGCGTCTTTGCCAACTTCGCGCGCCCCGCGAAAGGCGGCGATACAGACCAGATCAAGGCGGTGGCGGCCGGCGAATGCGGCGTGGCGATTTCCAACACCTACTATCTCGTGCGCCTGATGCGCTCGACCAAGCCGGAAGATCGCGCCGTCGTTGAAAAGGTCGGCGTCATCTGGCCGAACCAGACTTCGCAGGGCGTGCACATCAACATCTCCGGCGGCGGCATGCTGAAGACCGCGCCAAACAAAGATGCTGCCGTCAAGTTCCTGGAGTACCTCGCCTCGGACGAAGCGCAGATCTATTTCGCCGACGGCAACAACGAGTCGCCGGTCGTCCCGACCGTGAAAACCAACAACGCCGCGCTCGCCGCGCTGGGCAAGTTCAAGGCCGACCCGCTGCCCATCGGGACGCTGGCAAAGAACGCCACCCTCGCCCAGAAAATTTACGATCGGGTCGGCTGGAGGTAAACGCCCGCCCCCCTTCGCCCCCCTCGCGGGGGGTTCTCAATGGCTCGCTGCGCTCGCTTATTACGGGGTGCAACTATTAGCAGCGGAGCGGATTGCGGCTGGCGCCGCGTGCCGTCTCGCCTTGGGGCGGCCCGGCGGCGAGACTGCTGGGGCGTGGGCTGCGGTGGTGCTGGTTTTCTCCCTCTCCCCTTGCGGGAGAGGGCTGGGGAGAGGGGGAGCCAACAGAAAACCCTTCACCCGCAAAGCGGGCGAAGGACGGCCCGGCGCAAACGCTGTGTTTTCACGCAAAAGTCGGCGCTGGCGGGACGGCGATAGCGGACCGCCGCCAGCATGGGGACGGCGTCAGATCTCCGACCGATCGAGATAACGCGCACTGATCAGGTCGAAATAATCCAGTTCCTCGCCTGGGTCGAAACCCAGTTCGGCCAGCACGCGCTGGCCGAGTTTGCCCCACAGGGGATCATCGACGTGATGGAGCCGGTGATAAAAGTGTCCGGCCACCTGGATGATCGCGACCAGCGTCGCCGCCGCGCCGATGTGCTCGTCCGGCAAGTCGTGATGGCAACGAATGGCGGCGCAAACGAAATCCGGCAGGCCCCAGTGGCGCGCCACCAGATAGCCGGCCGTGCAGTGGTCGACGTCAAAGCGGACATCCTCCTCCGCGAGATTCGGCCAGCAGGTCGCATCTTCGAGGCGCAAGGCTTCGCAGTATTGCGGGAAACGCAGCATCAGCACCGGCACCCCGCATTCGTGGAACATGCCGGCCAGATAGGCCTGATCGGGAAAGACGTTGCAAATCGAAACGCGATCCTCGGCGATGATCGCCGCCATCTGGGCGATGGCGTGCGAGCGGCTCCAGAACACCTCGAAGGCGCGCCGGTTCTTGTCGTTGAGCGCGGTGGTCAGCGCGGCCGCCCGCACCAGGTTGAACACCTGCTTGATGCCGACCACCATCAGGATCTGCTCAAGCGTCTCGACTTTTTTGGCGCGCGAAAAAACCGCCGAGCGCGCCACGCGAAACAGCAGCGCAACAATGCCCGGATCGTGGCCGATCACCTTGGCCACCGCGCGCATGTCATAGTCGGCGGACAGCAGCAGTTGCTGCAATTCCACCAGCACGCGCGGCTGCGGCGGCAGCTTTACGCCATGTTGCGCCAGGCGTTCCAACGCTTCCTGTTCAGTGCTCTGCACGATCCCTCCCTAGGACATCAAACGAGTGTCAAGCCATTCTATCCAGTGTTTTACAGGAACAGCGGCCCCCGCCTGCAGATGGGCGATGCAGCCGATGTTGGCGCTGGCGATGCCGGCGGGACTGCCCGCCGTCAGTGCGGCAAGCTTGTTTGCTTGCAGGCGGCTCGACAGCTCCGGCTGGAGGATCGAATAGGTGCCGGCCGAGCCGCAGCACAGGTGGCTGTCAGCCACCGGCGTCAAGCTGAAGCCCGCCGCGTCCAGCAGGGTTTCGACCACGCCGCGAATCTTCAAGCCGTGCTGCAGCGTGCAGGGCGTATGGAAAGCCAGCGGCACGGCCGGCACGGGCGGCAGGGCGGCCAGCAATTCGCGCAGACGCGCTTGTTCCGCCGCCACGATCTCACTGACATCGCGCGTCAGTTCGGCCACGCGTTGCGCCTTGGCGGCATAGGCCGGGTCGTCCTGCAACAGATGGCCGTAATCCTTGACCTGCACGCCGCAGCCGGAGGCCGTCATGACAATCGCCTCGACGCCCGCCTCGATCCGCGGCCACCAGGCGTCGACGTTGCGGCGCGCGTTGGCGCTCGCCCCTGCCGCATCGTTCAGATGCAAGCGCACCGCGCCACAACAGCCGGCGTCCGGGGCGGTTTCGAGCGCGATGCCGAGTCGCGCCAGCACCCGCGTGGCCGCGCCATTGATGTTCGGATACATCGACGGCTGGGCGCAGCCGGCCAGCACCAGCATCTTTCTCGCCTGACCGCCGGGCAGGCTTACCCCGGCCGACGACAGCGGCGGCACTTTCGACTTCAAAGCCCCGGGCAGGAAGGGCCGCACCATCTGACCGAGTTTCATCGCCACGCCGAATAATTTGGGACGCGGCAGAACTTCGCGCAGCGTGGCGCGCAGCACGCCATCCAGGCCACGGCGTGGCACGCGCTGCTCGACGACCGCGCGGCCGATGTCGAGCAGACGCGAGTAATGCACGCCCGACGGACAGGTCGTTTCGCAGGAACGGCAGGTGAGGCAGCGGTCCAGATGCAGGCGCGTGCGCTCGGTCGGCACCGCGCCTTCCAGCACCTGCTTGATCAGATAGATGCGTCCGCGCGGGCCGTCGAGCTCGTCGCCAAGCAATTGATAGGTCGGACAGGTGGCCGTGCAGAAGCCGCAGTGCACGCACTTGCGCAGAATTTCCTCGGCCTCGCGGCCGGCAGTGGTGTTGCGGATGAAATCGGCGAGATGCGTTTCCATTTTAAAGTTCAGCGTACATCCGGCCGGGGTTGAAAATGCCGTGGGGGTCGAAGGTCTGTTTGAGGCGACGCTGCAGGTTCAGCACGGGCAGTGGCAGCGCCGTGAAAGCGCCGACTGCCCCCTTGAGGGCAGGATCGGCACGAAACAGTGTCGCGCTGCCGCCGACCCTGGCCGCTGCGGCGCGAATTTCTTCGGCGGGCGCGGTCGAGTTCAACCAGCGCAGCGCCCCACCCCATTCAATCAGGCTTGCGCCGGGCAGATTCAACACTGGCGCCACGGAAGGAAGCGACAGACGCCACAGCGGCTGTTCGTCCGCGAAGAATGGCGCACGTTGGTCGCGCAGCTCGGTCCAAAACGCCGTCCCGCCAGCGCCGACTTTTGCGCCACCCAATGTCTGCTCCGCCGCGGCGATTGCCGCGCGCGCACCCGCGAGCCGTAGCGTCAACACGCCAGCAGCCCAGGCGCTGGCGACGATGGGCAGAGGCTGGCCGGCCCAGCGATTGAGCTTGTCGAGCGCAGCGGCTTCGCCCATCTCGAAGCGCAGCGTGGCTTCGGCCACCGGCCGGGGCAGCACCTTCAGCGAGATTTCGAGCAACAACCCCAGCGTACCGAGGCTGCCGGCCATGACCCGCGAGACATCGTAGCCGGCGACGTTCTTCATTACCTGGCCACCAAAATTCAGTTCGCGCGCCGCGCCATCGAGGATTTTCACGCCCAGCACGAAGTCACGCACCGCGCCCGCGCTGACCCGGCGCGGCCCGGACAGCCCCGCCGCCACCACACCGCCGATGGTGCCATTTTCACCAAAACGCGGCGGCTCGAAGGCCAGGCATTGCCCCTGCTCAGCCAGCACCGCCTCGATCGCGGCGAGCGGCGTGCCGCTACGCGCCGTAATGACGAGCTCGGTCGGTTCGTAAGCCAGCACGCCGGCATGCGCGCGGGTTTCCAGCGGCTCACCGTGCGGTTCGTTGCCGTAGAAGTCCTTGCTGCCGCCGCCGCGGATGCGCAGTGGCGCAGCGCTGCTCGCCGCCAGGATTTGCTGGCGGAACTGCTCGGTCAGGTCGGTCATCGTGCGCTCCCGCTGGCAATAAAAGTCGCGCAGCGACTCACTGCGCTCCCCTCGCCCCTTGCGGGAGAGGGGCTGGGGGAGAGGGGAACCGGGCGCGAATTCATGTTCATGCGTGTCTCCCGCTCCCGGTGAGCCGGTATTCTGAACAGTGGCGCGGCTGCGGCACCGCCTTGCCGGGATTGAGCAGACCGAGCGGATCGAAGGCCGCCTTCACCCCATGGAACGCCGTCAGTTCGTCGGCGGAAAACTGCAGGCACATCTGCTGCACCTTTTCGATGCCCACGCCATGCTCGCCGGTAATCGTGCCGCCGACCTCGACCGACAGCTCGAGAATGGCCGCGCCCAGCGCGGTGGCGCGATCGAGCTCGTCGTCACGGCTGGCATCGAACATGATGAGCGGATGCAGATTGCCGTCGCCGGCGTGAAAGACGTTGGCCACGCGCAGCCGGTGCTGCCGCGCCAGTTCCTCGATGCGGGTCAGCACATGGGCGATGTGCTTGCGCGGGATGGTGCCGTCCATGCACAGATAGTCGGGCGTCAGGCGGCCGACGGCGGGAAACGCCGCCTTGCGCCCGGCCCAGAATTTCAGCCGCTCGGCCTCGCTTTGCGAAACCCGCAGGCCGCGCGCGCCGCTGGCTTCGAGGACCTGACACATCGCGGCGATTTCCTCGGCCACTTCCTGTTCCGTGCCGTCGGATTCGGCGAGCAGAATCGCTGCGGCGCTAAGGTCATAACCCGCATGGACAAAGGCTTCGACGGCGGCGGTCGCCGGCTTGTCCATCATTTCCAGTCCGGCGGGGATGATGCCGGCGGCGATGATCGCGGCCACCGCATTGCCGGCCTGGGTGACATCGTCGAAGCTGGCCATCACCACCTGCGCCACCGTCGGCTTCGGGGTGAGTTTCACGGTTGCTTCGAGCACCACGCCGAGCATGCCTTCGGAACCGATCAACAGCGCCAGCAGGTCGTAACCCGGACTGTCCAGCGCATGCGCGCCGATCTCGATGACTTCACCATCGATCAGCGCGACGCGCAGCTTGAGGATGTTGTGCACGGTGAGGCCATATTTGAGGCAATGCACGCCGCCGGAGTTTTCGGCGACATTGCCGCCGATCGTGCAGGCGATTTGCGAACTCGGGTCGGGCGCGTAATACAGGCCAAACGGCGCCGCCGCCTCGGAGATGGCGAGATTGCGCACGCCGGGCTGCACCCGCGCCAGGCGCGCCAGCGGATCAATTTCGAGGATGCGCATGAAACGGGCCAGCGACAGCACGAGGCCCGCCGCCACCGGGGTCGCGCCACCCGACAGGCCGGTGCCGGCGCCGCGCACCACCACGGGAATCTTCATGTCATGGCAGACGGAAAGCACGGCGACGACCTGCTCCTCGCGATCCGGCAGCGCCACGGCCCAGGGCAGACAACGATAGGCGGTCAGGCCGTCGCATTCATAGGGCTTGATGTCTTCCGGGTCGCTGAGCAATCCGCCCGCCGGCAGGAGTGGCGTCAGCCGGGCGAGCAAGGCGGCGCGGCGGGCGGCGTCAGGGGGAGGTGGCAAGGTGGCGGTCATGGGTGCAGGCCGGCGAAAGTTACACGGAAATTGTCGAGCCAGCCGAAGCTGTTCTCGGTCACGCCGCCGGGTTTGTATTCGCAGCCGATCCAGCCGCTGTAACCGAGCTGCTCCAGCCGCTCGAAAAGGAAGGGAAAGCGAATCTCGCCCGTGCCCGGCTCATGGCGGCCGGGATTGTCGGCAATCTGGATGTGGCCGATCCGCGCCAGATGCGTCTCCAGCGTGCGGGTCAGGTCGCCTTCCATCACCTGGGCGTGATAGACGTCGTACTGCACCTGCAGATTGCGGCTGTCGACGGCATCGAGCACCTGCAACGCCCGCGCCGTCGTGGAAACAAAAAAACCGGGATTGTCACGATTGTTGAGCGGTTCGAGCATGAGGCGGATGCCCGCGCGCTGCGTGGCGGCGGCGGCAAAGCGCAGGTTATCGACCAGCGTTTCCATGGCCTGGCCGCCGTCGTCGGCCGCAATGCCCGCCAGGCAGTTCAGCCGCGTGCAGCCCAGCGCCTCGGCATAGTCGATGGCCCGCCCGACGCCCTCCTGAAATTCCGCCTTGCGTTCCGGCAGGCAGGCGATGCCGCGCTCGCCAGCCGCCCAGTTGCCCGCCGGCAGATTGAACGCCACCACCTCGACGCCAGACGTCAGCACCACCTCGGCCAGCACCGCCTTGTCGAAGTCGTAGGGAAAATGAAATTCGACGCCCTTGAAACCAGCCCGCGCGGCGGCGCCGAAGCGGTCGAGGAAATCGTGTTCGGTGAAGAGGAAGGAGAGGTTGGCGGAGAATTGCAGTGACATGGTTCAGCCCCCTCAAGCCGCCAGCTTAGCGCTCGCTAGTCGATTCAGGCTGACGCCCTGCTCGGCCGCCTGTGTCGCCAGGACGCGATGCACCTGGGGTGGAATCCGCACCCGAAACTCGCCGCTGTAGTGCTTCTCCGCGAAGGGAACGGGAATGGACTCACCAGCAGCTTGCATGTCGGCAACCACCCCGGAGACGACCCGGCGAATGCCTTTCAAGGCTGCTTCCGGTGTTTTTGCCAGCCATGACAACGACGGAAATTCGGTGCATAAACCAACGTGTTCGCCGTCCTCGGCCGACCAGGTGACGCGGTAGGTGTAGTGATCAACGCTCATTGCGCAGTCCCTCCAGTTTATCGATGTCGAGCAGCACCTGCCTGACCTGATATGTTTTGGCCCGATGGTATCAATAGTGGAACCACAATTCAACCGGCGGGTGTCTGCAAAGGGATTCCGGTTTCAGGCTTCGCCGCCACTCAGCCCACTCAGCCGTTCGCTACGGTCACGCAGTTTCCGCACCCACTCCGGGCTCAGGCCGGGAGCGGCGGCCAGCATTGCGAGCGCGCCGACAAAAACGGCATCGACTTTGCATGAGGGGAGCATTGTCTGGGCAGTCATCGGCTGTCGGGTCAAAGCTTGATACCGCCCGAATCGTGGCTCAGCTGTTCCAGCGCGAGTTCGGTGGCGGCGGCAGCGGCCCGGTAACGGTCAAGAAAGTCGCTGGCGACAGCGCGCCAGTGTTCAGCGCCGCGCTGGACAATGTCCAGTAAAGCCGCCGTCCCGCCAGCGCCGACTTTCTCGGGGTCGAAAGCAGCTAGTGCGGGAAACAGTTCCTTGCGCATGCCGTCAAAGTTGGCGAACCAGAAATTGAGTTGCGGCCAGGCGGCCTGCTCGATCAGCGTGGGCAGGGTGACCAGACAATCGGCAAGATTGTCGCGCACGGCGCGGGCGAGGATTTCCGGGCGGCGTTTCTCAAAACCCGCCAGCATCTTTTCCCAGTCGGGGCCGAGCAGGCCAGCGGCGGCGTGTTCGCCGCGTTCGTGCAGGATCAGGCTGGCCGTTTCGGCGTCGGTCATGCGTTCGAGCGCCGCCCGCGGATCATCCGCATAACCGTGGAGGTCGAGCGCCCGCGCCAGCGCGCCCGGCGTTTGCTTCATGCTCCAGCCCTCGGCCTTTTCCCACAGCCACTGCCGCAGGGCCTCGCGCCGCACGATGACGACGCCATTTTGCAGGGCGGCCGGAATGGCGGTCAGATCGCGCGCGTATTCGCGCTCGCAGACCAGCACCGTCAGCCCAGCGGTTTCCTCGCGATACGCCAGTTGCCCCAGGAAGAAATGGGGCTTGCCGAAGCGGCCAATACCGGCGCCATAGACGAGGTCATGCGCCGCAAGCCGCTGGTTGATGGCGACGCTGGCGAATGGGTCGAATTCGTCGCCGCTGACCGGCAGCGGGGCGAAGCGGTCTTCCGCCAGGGTTTCCCAGAGCGCTTCGCGCGCGGTAAGCCACGCGCCGACCTCACCGCGCGCCAGGGTTTCACCCAGCGGAATACCCTGCTCCCAGCGGTAGAACTCGCGCATTTCGAGCAGATAGGTGCACAGCGACATCTCGCGCGCATGACGGGAATCGGCGATAGCGCAGTTGCGCTGGACGATGGCCACCAGCCGTTCCAGGTCGGCTGTCACGACTGCGGCGCGTTGGGCAGGCGGCGCTTGCGCCCCTGCCAGTGGGCGACACCCTGCACGATGCGCGAAAACGGCAGGGCCTCGAAATTTTCATATTCGGCCTGGGCCAGCCGCACCAGTTTCAGGACATCGGGCGCGGCGGCTTCCGGGTCGAGCAGATCGCGCAGGCCGATCAGTCCGCCGCATTGCACCTTCATGGTCATGGCATGCGGCAGGATGCGCTGGGTATCCTTGACCTTGAGCGCGAAAGCGGAGTTCTTCCGCAGCAGGCTGAGCAGCTGGCCGCACGCCGCGCGCGCCAGCGGGGCGCGACAGGCCACCACCTCGCGCTCGGCCAGCGACAACCGCTGCGCCGCCTCGCACACCGCCGCCTGCATCAGCAGCGCCCGATCGAAGACACAGGGCAACTGATTGATCTGATCGCGGGCGATGCGGTAGCTGGTTTCGTCCATCGCGATAAAGCGAAGTCAGGATTCTTCGCCGGTGCGCGGATCGGCTTCGCGGACGGTGCGCAGCGCCTCTTCGGCCTGCAGTTCATTTTCACCAAAAATGATCTTGACTTGGCAGTCCGCCAGGTCGACTGTCTTGCGCAGGCGCTTGGCTTCGTCCGATGCGTCCTTGAACGCGGGAAATTCGGCGAGTTTTTCGAGTTGCTTGATCGGCCCGATTTGGCTGACGCGATAGATGTAGTAAGGCATGCGGCTCCTGTTAGATGTAAAACTTGGCGGCCTTGCGGCGGCCCGGTTTGGATTTCTGGATGATCACGCCCTTGATGACCGACAGGTCGGGAATGTTCGCTTTTGCGTAATTGGGGTTCAGGGGCTGCAATTTCCAGTCCCCCGCGCTGCCGACCAGTTGGCGGAAAATCCACTCGTCGTCCAGCCTGGCCATGACGTAGGAACCGTCGGCCGCCAGGCCTTCCGGCTCGATGACGATGATGTCGCCTTCGACAAACTCAGGCTCCATGCTGTCGCCGAGCACCATGAGCGCGAAGGATTCGTCGGCGCTACAGCCTTCCAGCGCGGCATCGGTGGCGGGAGCTGGAGCGGGGAGGCCTGCTGGCACAACCGGGATGGGGAAGGGTTTTTTTTTGTTCATTTCAGTCACCAAGCCAACGGACCAGGTAATAAAGACGGAAGCCTTCCGAAGAACGCGAGGGACCCACGACCTCGGCGGCATGCAGATTATGCACCGGCAGCGCGCGTGCCAGCGCGACCTCGGCCGATGCCACCACCTCGACGCAGTTTTCGGCAAAACGCTGGCGTTTGCCGCGCGTCGCCTGCACCAGCGCAAAGTGCTGCTGCACCAGATGCGGCGCCTCCGCATCAAGATAGACGCCACCTTTCATGCCACACCTCGCAGAATTTTGATGTTCTCGATGATCGGAGCAAACAACGGTTCCAGATGACGACGCATCAGTGGCCCAACCGCCGTGGTGCGCGTGAGGATCGGCGCGGCGACGTCGGCATTCAATTGCGCCAGCGCCGCCAACGCCGCTAGTAAGTCGGCTTCCGCCGGGAACCCGTCAAGATCCGCAACATCAAGTCCAGCGCGAAAATACTCGCCCAGCAAATTGAGCAAGAGATAGACGGTTTCGTGGGTGAGCGGCTTTTCGAGCACCAGTTCCGCCGCCCGGAGATAGGCCTGCCCGGTCCCGCTGAAACAACGGGCCAGCAGGCGCAGCGCGGGCGTGTCCCGCGGCAACCCGGCCGGCCAGGCGCGCGGCGGCTCGTCCGGCAGGCTGTCCGGCATATTCTCAAGAAAGCCGATCAGATAGTGCGGGCGGCGACGGGCCTTGCGCCACAACTGCTCGCGCGCCGCCGGCTCGATCAGCCCCGCCGCCAGCACCGCGCGCACGGTGTTCATGGCGGCGACCGGGTCTTCCTCGAAGGGCAGATGTTCGACCAGGTAAGCGACGAGCTCCCGGCCCATCGCGCCGGCGCGCACCGCCGGACAGGCCAGCATGACGCGGGCGACTTCCATGGTCGCCATGTTCTGACTGGCCCACCAGGCGCGCCGCGCCAGTTCGTCGGTGAGGGCGGGCGCATGGGCCACCGCCAGCACCGCTTCCGGTTCGCCGAGCTTCAAGAGGATCTCAAGACTTTTGGGCGTGGCATGGCCCATGCGCGTCCAGCGCCGCAGATGCACCGGGTAACCACCGGGCGAACCCAGCGCATGGCCGCCCAGCAGCTCGCGCACGCGCATGAAGTAGCGCTCGACGCGCCCGACCGGATTCAGCAAAATGCGCGCCTCGCCGCGCCCGGTCAGCCCGTGGAGCACGCGCGCACCCTCGTCGATCCGCACCGCCAGCAGATCGCCCGCCAGCAGCACATTGAGGCGCAGGGCATCTTCGGGCGTCAGTTCCGGGCTGCTAGAATTCATCGGCCCGATAATACATCGCGCGCCATTGACGCACCCCGCCCCTGGCGGGTACACCACGCAAGGAGATCGTCACATGAAAACAGTTCATCGCACCGCCTGGCTCGCCATTGCCATTGCCGCTGCCGTCTTCCTTCTCGCCGGTTGCGCCAGCAGCCAGTCCGGTTCCAGCTACGCGCGCGAACAAACGCGCGGCGAAATGCATGTTCGCCTCGGCGTTGTCGAGAGCGTGCGCCAGGTCACCATCGAGGGCAGCAAGTCACCCACCGGCGTGCTGGCCGGCGGCGTCATCGGCGGCATTGCCGGCAGCAACATCGGCGGCGGTCGCGGCGCGACAGTGGGCACGGTGCTGGGCGCGGTCGCCGGCGGCCTCGCCGGCCAGGCCATCGAGGAAAGCGTGACCAAGAAGAGTGGCCTGGAAATCACCATCAGGCTCGATGACGGCCAGATGATCGCCGTCACCCAGGAGGCCGACGAGCAGTTCTATCCCGGCGATCGCGTCCGCGTTCTCTCCGGTCGCGGCGCGACGCGCGTTACCCGCTGATTGCCGGACTGCCGGTTCCACGGGTCGCGCATGCACCAGCACAACCTCGCCGCCTGGTCGCACGACCACGTCTTTGACGCAGGCAACCCCGCTGCGGAACGCGGCACGCGCGCCGTCATGTGGATCACCCTGGTGATGATGGTGATTGAGATCACCGCCGGCTGGTGGTTCAACTCGATGGCGCTGCTGGCCGATGGCTGGCACATGAGTTCGCATGCCGTGGCCATCGGCGTCAGCGCCTTCGCCTACGCCGCCGCCCGCCGCCATGCCAGCGACCCGCGCTTTGCCTTCGGCACCTGGAAGATCGAAGTGCTGGGCGGCTTCGCCAGCGCGATTTTTCTGCTGGGCGTGGCGGCGGTGATGGTCTTCGCCTCGGTGGAACGGATTTTTGCGCCGCAGCCGATCCAGTATCAGGAAGCGCTGGCCATCGCCGTGGTGGGCCTCGTCGTCAATGTCGTCTGCGCGGTGATTCTCGGCAGGTCGCACGATCACCACCCTGACGATCACCACGGACACGGCCATGCGCACGGCCACACACACGGCCACGACCTCAACCTGAGGGCCGCCTATTTCCATGTCATCGCCGATGCCCTGACCTCGGTGCTGGCGATCGTCGCGCTGGCCGGCGGCTGGCTGTATGGCTGGGCCTGGCTCGACCCGGCAATGGGCATCGTCGGCGCGGTGCTGGTGGCCAGTTGGGCCAGGAAGCTGCTCGTCGAGACCAGCCGCGTGCTGCTCGACCGCGAGATGGATCATCCGGTGGTGCAGGAAATTCGCGAAGCGGTTGAAACCGGCCCGGAGGCCGGCGATACGCGGATCGCCGATCTGCATGTCTGGCGCGTCGGCAAGCGCACCTATTCATGTTCGCTGACGCTGGTCACTCACGACCCGGCGCTGACGCCGCAACAGGTGCATGAACAACTGGCCCAGCATGAAGAGATCGTGCACGCCACGATCGAGATTCATCTGTGCCCCGGCTAATTTAGCTGGATGCGCCGGCCCCAGGGCACCGGCGCCTTGCCTTTTACCAGCCACAGCACGGGATAATTGGGCGGCTCCTTGGGAAATTCGCCTTCCGCATCGGTGAAATAGACCAGTGAGTCCGGCTGCTGGCCGGCGCGTTCGATCCACTCAAACACCGGCGTAAAGGACGTCCCCCCGCCCCCCGCAAACTGGCGGGGCAGGCGCAATTCGTCCCAGGATTCGAACACCCAGGGCGCATCCGCCGCCAACGCGGTGTCGCAGGCAAACAGCGTGATGCGCACCGGCATCGTTCCCTTGAGTGCGTTCATCTCGCCCAGAAAGCTGGCCAGGTCGGCCGCGCTGACCGAGCCCGAAACGTCGATGGCGACATGAATGTCGCCGGAGTGGCTGCGCAGGCTGGGCCAGATCACTTCTCCTTCGCGTCGCGAGGGACGCTGCCAGGTGTAATCATCGCGGCCAACCTGCGTCAGATATTGCGCCAGCAGCGCGCGCCACGACACCTGCGCGGCCAGCGCCGCCTCGCTGAGACGCGCCAGACTTCCGGACAGCTTGCCCGCCTCGCGGGCGCGTTGCGCGGCGGCGGCCAGATGACGTTGCCATTGCTGCTGCAATTGCTCCTTCTCTTTCGCGGTCAGCGGCGGTGGCGGGCCATCCTCATCACCCGCCGTACTGCCAGCGCCGACTTTCTGCGGCGTGGCGCCGCCTGCGTCCGGGTCGACTTCCTCTGGATTGTTCCCACCCTTGCCCTGCGCTTCGTTCTGTTCGCCCTGCCCGCCACCCTCGCCGCCCTCGTCGCTGTCCCAGACATGGTCATCAAGCATTTCGCTGTCGAGATCGTCGTCGATGCAGGGATAAACTTCCTCGGCGGCCATGCCGCGATAGAGGTCAAGCGCCTGCGCACCGGGCGGCGGTTTGAGGCCCTCGTCAAGCAGCAGCGGATTGATCGCAAAATCGCAGGCCAGATCCCACTTGCGCTGCACGCGATGGCCGCGCCGCGCGAAGTGGCCCAGCGCGCAATGCAGCGCCTCGTGGGCCAGCGCGAACTGCACCTCGGCGGAAGTCAGGTTCTCGATCCAGTTCGGGTTGTAGTAAAGCGCGCGGGCGTCGGTCGCCGTGGTGCGGCACCAGGCGCCGGCGGGCTTCAGGGGCAGGCGCAGCACCAGCGCGCCGAGAAAAGGCTTGTCGAGAATCAGCCGGGTTCTGGCCGCGGCCAGCTTTCCTTCGGCAGCCAGGGAAAGGGGGGCGCCGCCCTCACTCATACAGCATCAGGTCGGCCACGGCATTCGCCCAGCCGGAAAATTGCGGCACGGCAAACAAAGCCTGGCCGATCCCGCGATGCATGTCGGACACCAGCATCACGCCCATTTCGCGCTGGGGAAATTTCTGCGCGTAGTCGAGGATGTTGCCCCAAACGGCCGGTGCGTCCGGCGCGTCCTTGACCCGCAACGCCCGGCCCGCCAGCGCGGCGGCGACGGCGTATTGCAGGTCGATCTCGGCCGGCGCGGCCACGTCCTGTCCGGCGCAGATGGCGTCTAGATCGGGCAGCCGGTCGAGTCTGTCGATAAAGGCGGCACACTCGATCCCCGCCGCCTGTCCGACGCAGGCCGCCAGCGCACCGGCCAGCAGTTCGGGATGGTCGCCAAACTTTTGCAAGGCGCGGTGGGCAAATTCCCACGAACGCGGGCTGGGAAAGGCCATCTCGCCGCCGACGTTCTTCGCCGGGTCGAAATCGAAAATCAGTTCGGGCTTGAAGCGCAAAAAGGCAATCAGCCCTTCATCAATGCCGTTGGCGTAAGCCCAGGCCGCCCAGTCATCGAGATGGGCATCCACCGCGTAGTGGGAAAAGCGGTTGGCCAGCGGCGCCGGCATCGCATAGGTGACGCCACGGTCGCCCTGGCGATTGCCGGCGGCGAAAATCGCCCAGTTATCCGGCACCCGGTAATCCCCGAGTCGCCGGTCGAGAATCAGTTGGTAGGCGGCGGCAGACACGGCGGGCGGGGCCGAGGTGATCTCGTCGAGGAACAGCACACCCGCCGGACCGTGGCGCGCGGCATCGGGCAGCATCGACGGCGTTGCCCATTCGACATGGTCGCCGACGCGAAAGGGAATGCCGCGCAGATCGGAAGGCTCCATCTGCGACAGGCGGATATCGACCACCGGCACGTCGTGACGCGCGGCCACCTGGGCGACGATCTGCGACTTGCCGACCCCCGGCGGCCCCCACAGCATGACGGGAGTGTGGTGGCCGACGGCAGTGCTCTGAAATTCACGATCGAGAATGAAGGAAAGTTGGGCAGGACGCATAAATAGGATTCGGGATCAGAACGAATCGTAGTGCAGTTGGCCGGCAGGCAGACCGGCAGCCGTCAGCGCCGTGCAGGCCGCCGAGACAAAGTCGGCGGGGCCGGCGACATAGACCTCGCGACAGGCGAAACCCGCTTCGGCCTGCAGGCGCTCCGCGGCAGCGATACCGGCCGCTGGCAGGTCAGGCGCCCGCAGCGTGACGAAACTGAAGGTGTCGAGCGCGTCAGCCCAGGCGCGGCACTGGTTTTCGAGATAATGGCCGTTGTCGCGCGTCGCCGCCCAGATCAGTTGCAGCGCCACCGGCACGTCCGCGGCGACGGCGCTCTCGATCAGGCTCTTGACTGGGGCAAAGCCCGAGTCGCAGACGACAAACGCAATGTCGTTGGTGACGTCCTTCTGCAGCACGAAATCGCCAAATGGGCCGAACAGGCTGACCGACTCATCAACCTTGAGCGCATCGGCAAACAGGCGGCGCGCAAATTCGTCGTCCGGGTTATTGCAAATGTGGAACAACAGGTTGCGGTCGTCGCAGGGACAGGAGGCAATCGGGTAATCGCCGCGGAAGTTGGTGGTGGAACCCGACACGCTCAAGGAGACGCGCTGCCCGGCCAGAAAGCGCAAGCGGCTGGAGCGCGGCGTTTGCAGGTGCAGCAGGCGGATATCGGGCGCCAGCGGCATGATTTTCTTCACCTTGGCGACAATCTCCTGCTCGGGAATGTCGGCTGGCAGCTTCGCTTCGAGCATCTCGATTTCGAGATCGGTGATCGCCGTGTGCGAACAAAGCAGCGCATGCCCCTGGGCGCGCTCGCTGGCCGACAACGGATAGTCGGTGTGGCTCACCTGCTGCACCCGCCCCGCAACGATGCGCGCCTTGCAAAGGCCGCAATTGCCGTTGCGGCAACCGTAGGATGGCGCCAGCCCGGCGCGCAATGCCGCTTCGAGAACCGTCTCGTTGCCTTCAACGAAAAATTCGTGGCCCGAAGGCTTGACCTTCACGTGCGCAGTCATGACACGGAGCACATCATCGAGCACCTCCAGGGTATCCGCGGGTTCCTCGCTGCCCAGCACGCCGGCCAGCCCCGCGTCGAGAAACTCGGCCAATGCGGCGAGTTGTTCAGAGGGTGACGCGGCGCGCAGCATCTCGATGCGCTCCTGCAGGGCCTCGATAAGATCGTGATAATGGGCGAGATGGCGCCGCACTTCGGCCAGTTCTTCGCTCTGCGCCGCCAGGCGCTGCGCCAGCACTTCCTGGTTGGGCAACACCCGCTCGCGGATGCGTCGGCCGAAGGCCTCCTCGCGAATCTTGACGGTTCGCTCGAAAGCGCCGGAATCCTCCAACTGCAAGTCAGGGAAGACCTTCAACAAATCCGTCGTCGTCACCATGCCGTCCTGCGAAAACAGGGCGCCGCTGGCGATCAACTTTTGCATATCGGCGCGTGTCGCACCAATCAAATGGGCCGCGCGGGAAACCGTCAGCAGATGTGACATGGAACCTCCTCGAATCCGTTGTTTATTCTTGTGCAGATAATACCCAAACAAGGCGGGCAGCGCTTATGCAACAACCTCTACCACTGAGTTGAATACTCTACAAAATAGTTGTTGCAATGTTTATAACACTTATGTAAAGTTCTCTACATGATCCAACTCGTCGAATGGCTCGTCCTCGTTACCACCTTGCCCACGCGCAATGCGGCGGCGCGCATGCGCCTGTGGCGCGCCATCAAGGCGCTCGGCTGCGCGGCCTTGCGCGATGGCGTTTATCTGCTGCCGGCGCGCGATGAAACCGGCGCGGCGCTCTCCGCCCTGGCAGACGAGGTGCGCGCGAGCGAAGGCAGCGCCGAGGTGTTGTATGTGGCGGCCGATGGCGCGCAGGACGAAGCGTTTCGCCAGCTATTCGATCGCAGTGCCGACTATGGCGCGCTGATTGCCGAAACGCGCTCGGCCAGCGCGGATGAAAAAACCCTGCGGCGGTTGACGCGTGAACTGGCGGCGCTGGAAGCCGTCGATTACTTCCCGGATACGGCACACCATCAGGCGCAACAAGCCCTGGCCGCTTTGGCCAAGCGTCTGTCACCCAACGAGCCGCAAGCCGTCCCCAGCCCCATCCGCCGTCTCGCCAGCGCCGACTTTTCCGGACGCAGCTGGGCGACCCGCAAGAACATCTGGGTGGATCGCATGGCGTCCGCCTGGCTGATCCGCCGCTTCATCGATCCCCAGGCGAAATTCCTCTGGCTCGACACGCCGGGCGACTGCCCGCCGGATGCGCTGGGCTTTGACTTCGACCACGCCAGTTTCACCCATGTCGCTCCAACTAGCCATGCGCCCGAACTCGTGAGCTTCGAGGTGCTGGCGGCGAGCTTCGGTCTCGACGCCGACCCGGCCATCGCGAAGATCGGCGCCATCATCCATTACCTCGATGTCGGCGGCGCACCGCTGACCGAAGCGTCCGGCATCGAAGCCGTGCTGGCCGGCCTGCGTGCCGGCGCAAGCGACGACGATGCGCGACTCACCGCCGCCGGCCGCGTCCTCGACGGCCTGTACACGAACTACCAGCAGCCATAGCCCACGTTATCAACCGAACCTGAAGGAGATTGCGCCATGCCCCCCACCACCAAGCACTTGCACACCAGCCTGTCGCGCACCGGCAAGGATTATGCCGAACTGCACGCATGGATCAACGATCCGGACATGCAATACGACCGCCACGACATCACGAAAATCCTTGATTTCGCCCCCGAGATCAAGGCGCGCTTCGGAGAGGAAGGCCTGCGTGAATACATCGAACACCTGCGCGAAGACCTCGACGTCAAGTTCACGAAAATCTGGGGCAAGGACGCGGCGACGCGCGACGAGGCGCTCGACTACTATGGCATTCGCAAGCAGGGGCGCGATTACACTCTCGACATGGCTGACATCAAGCTGTTGCAGGATGCCGGCATGGCGGCGGAAGATCTGGACCATTCACTGAAGGTCGCCGGCCGGGCGCTGGACATTGCGCGCCGCGTCGTCGGCGGCAGCGGCGCCCAGGTCGACATGGAACTGGTCGGCCGCGGCGCGCTGTTCCACGATCTCGGCAAGGCAAAGACCCATGCCATCGAGCATGGCAGGATCGGCGCCGAGATGGGCAAAGCCCGCGGACTGCCCGACACCATCAACGTCATCATGGAAAAACACATCCGTGGCGGCCTGACCGCCGCCGAAGCCGCGGAACTTGGCCTGCCGGTCAAGGACTACACGCTCCACAAGCTCGAAGAAAGAATCATCATCTACGCCGACCGTCTTGTCGATATCATTTATGACGGGCTGGTCAAGGTTGACGGCGCGGCCGATGCCGAGCGGCGCTTCGAGGACATCCTGAACAACGAAATCAAGTACGGCAAGAACGACATCACCCGTGAACGTTATTTCGGCTACCACCGCGAAATCCAGGGACTGATGGGCAGCACAGCGCAATAACGACAACCGCAACAACAGTAACCATTCGTCCCCATTACAAGGAAATCCGCCATGACCGACATCACCAACGCCGTCCCGCCAACGCCGACTTTGGGCGAAGCCTTCAAATACTGGCTCAAGCTCGGCTTCATCGCCTTCGGCGGCCCGGTCGGGCAGATTGCGATGATGCACACCGAACTGGTCGAGCGGCGGCGCTGGATCTCCGAGCATCGCTTCCTGCACGCCCTCAACTACTGCATGCTGCTGCCCGGGCCGGAAGCGATCCAGCTCGCCATTTACATCAGCTGGCTGATGCATGGCGTCAAGGGCGCGGTGATGGCCGGCATCCTGTTCTTCATGCCGGCCTTCGTGCTGGTCACCGTGCTGGCGGGCGTCTATCTGAGCTATGGCGACGTGCCGGCCATGCAGGGACTTTTTTACGGCATCAGGCCCGCCGTGGTCGCCGTGGTGCTCTTCGCGGCCTGGCGCATCGGCAGCAAGGTGCTGAAGAACGAGGTGCTGATGACGATTGCCGCGCTATCCTTCGTCGGCATCTTTTTCTTCAAGATCGGCTTCCCGTGGATCGTGCTCGCCGCCGGCATTCTGGGCGCCATCGGCGGCAAACTGCTGCCGGCCAAGTTCAAGGCGGGCGGGGGGCATGGCGCCTCCGGCAAGGCGGCGCACGGCCCGGCCATCATCGACGACAACACGCCGCCGCCGGCGCACGCCAAGTTCTCGTGGGGCAAATCCATCGCGATGACCACAGTCTTCGTGGCGATCTGGGCCGCGGCCATGCTGACACTCTCCGGTACGCCCGTGCTCCAGGCCATGGGCGAGTTCTTCACCAAGGCCGCGTTCCTTTCCATCGGCGGCGCCTATGCCGTGCTGCCCTACATTTATCAGGGCGCGGTCGAGCATTTTTCCTGGGTAACCGGTCCGCAGATCATGGACGGCCTGGCGCTGGGCGAGACGACGCCGGGGCCGCTGATCAAGTTCGTCACCTGGGTCGGCTATCTCGGCGCCGTCGACAAGGCGGTATTCGCCTCGCCCGTCGTCGCCGGCATGGCGGGCGCGGCGGTAGCGACCTTCTTCACCTTCCTGCCGAGCTTCTGGTTCATCATTGCCGGCGGCCCCATGGTCGAGGCGACACGCGGCGAACTCAAATTCACCGCGCCGCTCACCGCCATCACCGCTGCGGTAGTCGGCGTGATCCTCAACCTCGCCGTCTTTTTCTCCTGGCATACCTTCTGGCCGCAGGCAACCGAGGCCGCACCCTTCTCGGGAACCTTCGAATGGCTGCCGGTAGTCGTTGCCATCGCCAGCTTCCTCGCGTTGTGGAAATACAAGGTCGACATCATGAAGGTGATCGGCGTCTGCGCGTTGTTCGGCCTCGCCTACTCATTTTTCATTTAAGGAAAACCATCATGGAACGCACCATCCCCCCCGCGCAACTGCAAACCGAATTCGCCGACAAGCTTATTCTCGACGTGCGCCGCAAGGCCGACCTCGATGCTTCGAGTGAAGCAGTGCCCGGCGCGACCTGGCACGACCCCGAGAAAATCGCCGCGTGGGTAAACAGCCTGCCGCGCGACAAGCACATCGTCATCTACTGCGTGCGCGGCGGCTCGGTCTCGAACGGCGTGGTCGACGCACTCCATGCCGAGGGGCTTAACGCCTGCTTCATCGAAGGCGGCATCGAGGCCTGGAAAGCGGCCGGCGGGAAGGTGGCGGGAAAGTAATCATGCTCCTGCCCGCCGGTGTCGCACCCGAAGCGCGGCGGCTCTTGATCGGCCGCGCGCTGCGGGCCTTCACCGACGGCTATGTCGCCATTCTGCTGCCCGTCTACCTGCTCGCGCTCGGCCTGGGCGTGTGGGACGTCGGGCTGATCAGCACGGCGACGCTGCTCGGCTCGGCGCTGATGACGCTGGCGGTGGGCCAGTGGGGGCGCCGTTACCCGCAACGCCAATTACTGCTCGCCGCCGCCGGGCTGATGTGCTGCACCGGCCTCCTCCTCGCGGGCTTTGGCAGCTTCTGGCCGCTCCTGCTCGTCGCCTTCGTCGGCACGATGAATCCGAGTTCCGGCGATGTCAGCGTCTTTCTGCCGCTGGAGCACGCCCGCCTGGCCGAAACCGCGCAGGGCGATGCACGCACCACCCTCTTTGCCCGCTATACCTTCATTGGCGCGCTCTGCGCCGCAGTGGGCGCGCTCGCCACCGCCATTCCGCACTACCTGATGGAATTCGGCGTGGCACAACTCGACGCGCTACGCGCGATGTTCGTCTTCTATGGCCTGACCGGCCTGGCGATCTTCTTCCTGTACCGCGCGCTACCGAATCATCAAACGCACGAACAAGCGGTCCCTCCCACCCCGCTCGGCCCGTCGCGCGCCATCGTCATCCGCCTCGCCGCGCTGTTTTCGCTCGACGCCTTCGCCGGCGGATTGCTGGTGAATACGCTGCTGGCGCTCTGGCTGTTCGAGCGTTTCGACATGTCGCTCGCCGCCGCCGGCCACTTCTTTTTCTGGGCCGGGCTGTTGTCGGCGGGCTCGCAACTCGCCGCGCCCTGGGTGGCGCGCCGCATCGGCCTGATCAACACGATGGTGTTCACCCACATTCCGGCCAGCATCTGCCTGATCCTGGCCGCCTTCGCCGACAGCCTGCCCCTTGCGCTGGGCCTGCTGTTCATGCGCGGCGCCCTGTCGCAAATGGACGTGCCGACGCGTTCGGCCTTCGTCATGGCCGTCGTCACGCCGACCGAACGCGCCGCCGCCGCGAGCTTCACCGCCGTGCCGCGCAGCCTCGCCGCCGCCGCCAGCCCCGCCATCGGCGGCGCGTTGTTCGCCGCCGGCTGGCTCGCCGCGCCACTGGTCATTTGCGGCGGACTGAAGATCATCTACGATATCGCCATCTGGCGAGCCTTCCGCAAGGTCAAGCCGGCCAATTAGCCCCCCCCAAGCTCGCAAACCCGGCTCGCCCCCCCCTGCGGGGGCCTCATTTGGCAACTGAGCTTCCTTGGGGCAACCCGGCGGAAGCATGTCGAAAGTCGGCGCTGGCGAGACGGCGCCATAAAAAATCCCCGCCGAGGCGGGGATTTTGCCGGATACCACTGCAACTGCAACCCTTAGTGCTTCTCTTCCCAGCCGGTGATCATTGCCTTGATGTGCGCCAGCGGGGTGTGGCCCGTGGTGGTCAGATACATATGGACGATGAGGAACAACAGAATCATGAAGGCGCCAATGACATGCGCGGTAGCCACCAGCTCCAGGCTCAGGTTGGGGAATCCCCAGGACGCCCAGCTGCCGAAGAACAGCAGGAACCAGCCGGAAGTCCAGATCAGCGGATTAATGACGAGCAACACGCCAAGGTAGGCCAGGCGCTGCAGCGGGTTGTGCTTTGACAGCGCCGTCTGCTTGAACGGGTGCGACTCGCCCTTGAAGATGCCGAAAGCGTAGAAGCGCACCATCTCCGTCACTCGTTTGGTGGTCGGGATGTACTGCTTCCACTCGCCGGTGGTGAAGTGCCAGAACACCGCGAAGGTCCACAATCCGACCAGCATCCAGGCGGCGATGGTGTGGTATTCCACTGCCTTTTCAAATCCGAAGACGCCATAGGTGCCGTGAATCTCGAAACCCGTGAGCAGCAGAAACATGATCAGCGCGGCTTGAGCCCAATGCCAGAAGCGCTCGAATCGCTTGAAGATATATACACGTTCAACCATAATTTTCTCCTCAGTGTTTCTTGCTAGCAAAGATACGGATCGCGGCATGCCCGATTACGCCGAGCAGCGTCAGCAGGACAAGGAGCCAGGCGGTTTTATCGATCAGCGGGTTGGCATCGCGTCCGGGAATGTAGATGCCCTTGATGTCGGCAAGACGACCGTCCTTGGCATGGCACTCGGCGCAACCAACCGACTTGTCCTTGGGGGCCACCATGTGCGCGATCGGCCAGTACATCTCGGTCGAAACGAAATCCACCTTGCCGGAGAACGGCGCGTCGGCGTCAGCCATGCCTTGTCTGGCCGCCCGATCCCAGTCGAAGTTCGTCCAGTAACCGCCACCCGATTTGGGGCCGGTGGTGTGCGGCGCGATCAGGGTCTGGTTTTCCGGATCGTAGGGTTGCTTGCCGCGGCTCACCTTGAACGGCCAGATCATCGACTTGCCATCGGTCGCACTGCCCCCGATCATGTTGATGCCGACCGGCTTGTCGCTCTTTACGATCTTGTCGCCGAGCAGCGTGTAGGTAATATCGCCGTTGAACCAGTAATACTCCGGCTTGACGTTCTCGGCCACGACAAAATCGCCTTTACGCGTTTCGTAGATGGTGTGGCCGTGGTCGTCTTTCTTGACGATCGGCTTGCCATCGGCATCGAACTTGCCCGCCGTCGACCAGTCCCAGCTCATCTTGGTGGCAACGCCGCCCCGCGCGAAGGCGGGAATATGGCAGGTTTGGCAAGCGATCTTTTCGGCATGGATATTCAAACGCACCGCATGCTTGCTGTTTTCCGCCTTGTGCGGTTTCGTATCGTGACAAGCCACGCAGGTGGCGGGGTTTTCACCTTCGTTCTTGCCGCGGACCTGCATGCCACCCTTGTCTTTGCCGACCGGCGTGTAGCGGCTTCCCGGAATGTCGTGGCTCGAGGTCTGGTGGCAGGTGCCGCAGTTGAAGTTGAGGCCATCGACAGCCATGTGGACATCCACATCTTTTTCGGGTGCGTATAGCGAGCTGTCCATGTCGCCATGCTTGACGCCATCGCCGCCGCCGCCGAAAAAGTGGCAGGTGCCGCATGTTTCACGGCTGGTCTTGCCGACCGACTGGGCAATCTTCGTGAGCGGGATCGGCTTGAGAATCTTGCCCGAGCCTTTCGGAAACTCCATTTCCTCCCCAACCACATGACCAGCCATGCCTGGCTGCTTGACATAGCTCAGTGTCGTGTCGTGGCAGACCAGACAATCGACGTTTTCTTCGGAGGTGAAGTCGAAATTCTTGTCCTTCCAGCCGTAACCCACGTGACAGTTGGTGCAGTACTGCTGGTTGTTCGGGATGGAGATGCAGAAGTTGTTGAGCACGTTTTTCTTGCCCAGCTTCTGGTTTTTCTCGGTGTTGATGAATTCCCAAGTCCAGTGCTTGGTGCGATGCACCTGCTTGGCGGCCTCGGTGTGGCAGGACAGACAAGCCTTGGTAACTTCGGGCCCGCTCTTGAATTGTTTCTGCAACTCCTTAAATTTACTGTGATCGGCCGTGGGGCTCGGCTTGGCCAGTGGCGCAACTGTTGCCTGAGCCAGATTTGTGACCGTTAAAACAGCTCCCAACAAAGCCCCCGCAAGCAATGCGATAGCAGAACGCGTGCGCAACATGATGTCTCCCTTTCAGATAGCCAAGCGGGCGAAATTTATTCTTCTCAATGCTGCATCGCAATTACCCTTCGGGGCTATAGTCAGCCTTGGGGATTAAGCATGACCCTACCCTTATGGGGTAGGCACATTGGAGTATGAAAACCGCGCAGCCCCCAAGGAATCGGCAATACCAGGCTTCAATCCTGAATTGTTGACCTGATTGGCAGATTTATTTTTAATCGAACTGGTGATATCTTGAGAACATTAAATCTTTCGCACCCTCCATAAGGAAAAGCTTATGAAAACAATTCGTCTTGCCCTGCCGCTGCTCGCCACCGCCCTGTTCGCCCACGTCGCACAAGCCTATGAGCCCGACTGGAAGGTGGGTCGCATCTATTACCGCAGCATCTGCACGGCCTGCCACACCACCGCCAAGGCGACCATCCAGCCGATCGACCGGACCAAGGCCGAGTGGACGGCGTACCTGCTGGCCGACAAGCACAACAAAGGCAAGGATACGGTGAGTCAATATTTCAGCAAGCCCTATCGCGACAGCATCAAGGCCACCAACAAGGCCGCCGCAAAATTCGCCGAACGGCCGGAACAGGAACTGTCCGCCGACGTCAGGGCATTCATACTGCGCAGTTCCAAGGACGGGGAAGCCCCGGCCAGTTGCAGCTGACACTGTTTATTTGCGCCTGTCGGCCCGCAAGGATCTGGCAGGGTTTATGTCGAGTAGTCACCCTAGCGAGAGGTGTGCATGAGCACGGAAAACGGTTGGATGTCGGGATTCAAGGCCGATTACGAAAAGATTTTTGTTGAAGAATGGTCGCATTATCTCGGCGCGGTGCTGTTGATGCTGACCATTATCGGCCTGATGGTCAGCGGCTTGGTCTGGGGCGTCTTTGGCGGCGTCCGCTACTGGGGCGACATCATCAACCATGCCATCGGACTGGGGCCGCTGCTCGACGTGCCGGTTCCCAAGGAAAGCATTTTCACCCACCGCATGTCGCTGATGAACATCATGCTGCTGGTGGGCGCTTTTGCCGCGGCGCTGATGTCCCGGCAGTTCCAGATCAGCCGCCCGCCCAAGCTCGAAGTCATCTGGGCCGCGCTGGGCGGCAGCCTGATGGGCATCGGCGCTTCGCTGGCCGGCGGCTGCACTACCGGTGGCTTTTTCAATCCCGTGCTGCATTCGTCCCCCGCCGGCTGGGCCATGGGCGCCGGCCTGCTGGTCGGAGTGGTAATCGGGCTGAAGCTGCTGCTCTGGACGCTGGAAAACATCGAATGGGGAATGCAGGCGCCCCCCACGCTGAATGCGCCGCAAGGCCTCGTGAACCTCTACCCGTTCTTTGGCTTGGCCGTCTTGGTCGGGGTGATCGCCTGGGGAGCGGGCTGGTTCGCCTCGCCCGACACGGTGCTGGCCACCCGCGCCATCATCGTATTGCTCGGCTTTGCCATCGGTTTCGTCATGCACCGTTCGCGGCTGTGCTTCGCCCGCGCCTTCCGCGAACCCTTCATGACCGCCGAGGGCGACATGACCAAGGCCGTCATCCTCGCGCTGGCGCTCGGCATCCCCATCGCCGCCCTGTTGTTCAGCAAGGGCGTGATCGATCCGTATAGCGCGGTACCGCCCACCTTCTGGATCGGTTCGCTGGTCGGCGGCGTGATTTTCGGCGTCGGCATGATCTTCGCCGGCGGCTGCGCTTCCGGCTCGCTGTGGCGGATGGGCGAAGGACATCTCAAACTGTGGGTAACGATGTTCTTCTTCGCCTGGGTGGGCTCGATCGCCAGCGCCGTGCTGAAAGGCGTCGGCATCACCTCGCTCGACGATGAAAACATGGAAAACTACGAAGCCACCGCCGTCGGCTTCCAAGCCTACTGGCCCGAGATGTTGCATGGCTGGGGCTGGACGCTGCTGCTCGGCGGCGGCCTGCTGTTCGTCTGGTACGCGTTTGTCCGCTACAACGAATCGACTGAAAAGTTCACCGTTCTGTAATTCACAACCAAGGAGCCGACTCATGAGACTCAAATTGCTTGCTGTTGTTGTATCCGTTGCATTTTCAACTGGCTGCGCGCAGATGGCGCAGACCCCCGGACCCGAGGCCAAACCTGCGGCACCCGCTGCCGCAGCGCCCAAGTTCACGCCGTGGAAGAACATTGTCGATTACGCTTATGTCCGGCCGCATGCCGCGCTGCCCCGCGAAAGAAACGCGGGCGCGCTGCTGATCGATTCACGGCCGACCGCGCGTCGCTATGATGAAGGTCACATTCAGGTCTCCATCAGCATTCCTGATTCAGCCTTCGACAAGCATGTCGACAAGCTGCCCGCCGACAAGAACCGTGAACTCATCTTCTGGTGCGGCGGCCTGGAATGCGAACTCTCGCATCAATCTGCCTTCAAGGCGGAGAAGCTCGGCTACAAGAACATCAAGGTCTATGGGGCCGGCGAACCCGACTGGGTGGCGAAAGGCGAAATTCTCTCGGTCAGCACTGCCTTCGTCAAGAAGCTGATCGACGAGAAGGCCCATGTCGTCCTGATCGATTCGCGTCCCGAGCGCCCCTTCGCTGCGGGCACGATCCCCGGCGCCATCAACATCTCCGACTCCAAGTTCGATCAATTGGTCGACCGGCTGCCAAAAGACAAGGCGACCCCGCTGATCTTCTTCTGCGGCGGTTTGGTGTGCGATCTCTCCGAAAAATCGGCCAAAAAAGCCAAGAAACTCGGCTACACGAATGTCAGGAAATACACCGAAGGCTATCCTGACTGGGTCGCCAAATTTGGCGCTGCTCCCGCTGCCGCTGCTCCCGCTGCCGCTCCTGCCGCAGCTGCACCAGTAGCCGCCGCCGCGCCGGTGAAAGCTGGTCCGGTGGATATTCAGCCGGGCAAGGAGAAAGGCAGCATCAGCGTCGCCTCCTTCGAGCGCATCCTGAAAGAGAACCCCGCGCAAATTTTAATCGTGGATGTCCGGTCGCCTGCCGAGTTTAAATCGGGTTCGTTCCCCGGTGCGATCAACCTGCCGGTCGGCGAGGTCGAGGCGAAGTTCGCCACCATCCCGAGGGACAAGCCGGTGGTGTTCACCTGCGCAACCGGCGCCCGCTCCGGTGAAGCTTATGACACGACAAACTTCCTGGATAACAAGTTCAACGCTTATTTCCTGGATGCCACAGTGAAATTCTCGGACGGCAAATACACGATTACCGGTCGTTGATTCAACTAAAAAGCCCGCCCCGGTTATATCGGGGCGGGCTTTTTTTCGTCTTCTTCAGCCAATCAGAACAACACTTCGTGCCAGCGGCCACTGGTCTGTAATGCTTCCTTCGTCCGCTCCCAGGCGGCCGCGGAGTCGGCCATTCCGACCAGCGCCTTTTCGACCCGCGCCAGCATGTCGCCGACCCCGGCCAGATAGACATGTGTATCCGGGCGTTGCACCATTTCCCACACCTCGGCGGCATTCTGTTCCAGCGCCTTGTCCATCTCGACCGGCGCATCGAAGGCGGGACGCGGACTGATGGCCTGAAATGCCTTGAAGGTGGGCTGATAGACGTACTGCGACAGATCCTTGTTGGCGTCGTTCATGTAGAGCATTTCAAGGCCGCTCTTCGCCCCGTAAAAGAGCCGCACCCTGCCCTCCCAACTCCCGTACTTTTCATAAATCGTGCGGATCAGCACGCGGAAGGGCGCGATGCCCGTGCCCATGCCGATCATGATGATGTCCGCCTGGCGACTCTCCGGCATGGTGAATGGATAGCCAACCGGGCCGGAGAATTTGATCGTTGCGCCGACCGGCAGGTCGCACAGGTAGTTGGAGGCGATGCCTTGATAACGCTCGCCGTTGAAGTCGTCGATGTAATCGTGACGTTTGACGCAAATGGCGAACTCGGCGCCACCGGCGCTTTCGCTACCCGGTTCGGCGAGCAGATAAAGGCGCGGGTGATACTGGTTGCCATATTGCCCCGGCGCCATGACGCGGATGCACTGACCCAGCTTGCCATCGAATGACAGGTCGTCGCGGCGCAACGCGATGTGGCGCACCTCTTCCGACGAGTTGGGCGGCGTAATGCGCTGCGAGCGCACGATGGTGGCAGTGTAAAGTTTTTCTGCGCGATCAGCGACTTGCGTGGCTGGCATATTTCTTCCTTATTGAGATTAGGGTAGGTCTGATGATACCCGAGCTTGTTTGTTTTATGCCGACGCTAAGGTTTTATCGAAGATGTTCCGCAGGTCGGCCAGCGTGATGGCAGCCAGGTCCGGCAGCACTTTGAGCGCGCCGCTAAAGTCCTGTCCGTGGGTGTAGGCGTTCTCGGTAATCAGCGTCGGGATGCCGGCGGCGCGGCTGGACTGCAGGCCATTTTCAGAATCCTCCAGCGCAAGGCAGGCCGCTGCTGGCAGGTTTAGGCGCTCCAGCACCCACTGATAAATATCGGGCGCGGGCTTCTTCGCGGGGACGATGTCGCCCGCCCCGATCACCTCGAACCAGTCCAGCGCTTCCGGCGCCAGGCTGGCGCGTAACAGCACCTCAACACTTTCCGGCGCGGTGGTGGTGGCGATCGCCAACCGCAGCCCGGCGGCGCGCGCCACTTCGATAAGACGCGCAATGCCCGGTCGCAAGGGCAGTTGCCCCGTCTCGACCAGCCGCACGTAGTGCGCGGTTTTGGTCGCGTGCAGCGCTTTGACGAGCGCATCGAAATCCGGCCGCGCGGCAAATTCCGGGAGGTGGCGCTCGACAAAAAAACGGATGCGCTCCTTGCCGCCCGTGACGGCGAGCAGTTCGCCATACAACGCTTCACCCCAGTGCCAGTCAAGGCCAGCGTCGGCGAAGGCGAGATTGAAGGCGACGCGATGACCGTCGCGCTCGGTATCGGCGAGCGTGCCATCAACATCAAAAATCAAGGCTTGCAGTGTTTTCATGGAAGGGGAAGCTACTAAGCAAAAACCATAAGTAACCGTCACAACTTCTTATCGCGACGATAAGGCTTTATGCTAACTCAAAAGTCGGCGCTGGCAGGACGGCGCCAGATGACAACTACTAGCGATTGGAGCGACGGTCGGCAGAAGACATATCCATCCCCCATGAAAGGAAGATAAACTTCCAACATGTCAGATCGTTGGCGGGAAGGCCTTTCGTGGCCTCTTTGCGCCGCTGTGCCGAGCACCCACCCCGAACTCAAGACCCCTCGCCAATTCACCAACTTATCGCAGAAAGCTTAGACATGGACATCCACGACAAACCCATCCGGCAACGCATTGACTGGGTGTTCGAACTTGCCAATCGCCACGGCGTCGAGTTTCGCAACCCGGAAGCCTGTCTGGCGCGAGACCGTTACTTTGCCGAGCATCCCACGGCCATCGCCGCTCTCAAGTGCATGGACGGGCGCGTCAACATCGCCGCTGCCACCAATACCCCTGTCGGCATCCTGATGCCCTTCCGCAACCTTGGCGGCATGTTCGATCTGGGCTGGCCACATCTCGGCGAGGTGCTGCAGCACTATGTGCAGCGCATGGTCAGCAATGGTCGGCGCGTGTTGTTTCTCATCACCTATCATTTTTCCAAGGGGAGTCCCGAGCGCGGCTGTGCCGGCTTCAATAACGATACCCAGGCGGCCATCGAGCACATCTACAATATCCGTCGGCAGATCCAGCACATATTCGGTTCGGCGCACGGCACCGTGTACCCTCTGGTATGTGGTTACGAGACCGATGAAGATGCTTTGATCGTGCACGGCGCCAAAGGCGAAAAACTCGACCTGTCCGCGCTCACGGCAAAGGAGCGTGCCGAGTTGGAACCACGACTCACCGCGCTATTACCCGACATGCCGGCGCAGATGCGCAACGACCTCATGCCGCTGCTTATCGGCAACCTGAAGCGGATTGATTCGGTGCGGGAGCAAATTGAGCGCAACGAACGCCATCTGGACATTGAACACCGCGAATGGATGATCTGCATAGGTCGCGGCTTCGACTTCCTGCACACCCCCAATCTGGCGCTGATCATCGGCCCCTACAGTCCGAACCTCGGCGAACCGATCCGCCGCGCCGCCGGCATCATCCAGGCCAACATGAAAGCCGGGCGCATCCCCGATGACGGCTTTTTGCTACTCAGTTCGGTGCACTACGATGAAATCGGCGTTGACCGGGCGCGCGCCGAAATCAAGAGCCGCTTCCTGGCCCAATTCGCCACCGACGTCATCAACGCCGAGTTTCCTGACCTCGTCGGCAAGATGGCAACGCGGGTTGCCGTGCTTGACTGGCGCTCGCGTACGATGGAAACCATCGCACCCAGGACAGTAGCGATGCATTTCACAACATGACAGACTCATCAAGCGAACAGAGGACGCCAGGCAACTCATGACATAGCCTCGTTCCTAACATACCGAGAGGCGCGCTAAAATGCGTCACAATTTTCAACGCCTCCGTTGTTTCCCGCAGCGAAACCGACGATTTGATTTCTAGCCGGAGATGGCGCGCTCTTCCAACATCACCCGCCGAATTGACTCAATGATTGCCTCGTCCTGGCTACTGCGCTTATTTCCGTTTCTTGCCTGGTTTCCGGTCAGCTCGATCATCCTGCGCGGCGACCTGATCGCCGGCGTCACCGGCGCGCTGGTGCTGGTGCCCAAGGCGATGGCCTACGCCCAACTGGCCGGCCTGCCGGTCTATTTCGGCCTCTATACCGCCTTCATCCCGGCCATCCTCGGCGCGCTGTGGGGTTCCAGCCGCCAACTCGCGACCGGCCCGGTGGCCATCGTCTCGCTGATGACCGCCGCCGCCGTGGCGCCGCTGGCGGTGCCGATGAGCGAGGAATTCATCGGCCTGGTGCTGCTGCTCACCCTGCTGGTCGGCGTCATCCAGTTCAGCCTCGGCGCCCTCAAGCTCGGCACCATCGTCAACTTCGTTTCGCATCCGGTGATCCTCGGCTTCATGAACGCGGCGGCGATCATCATCGCCCTCTCGCAGCTCGACATGCTGCTCGGCATCCCCAAGGGCCGCAGCGACTTCTTCCTCAAGGACATCTGGGAAATGCTCGGCTACCTGCCGCTGACCCACCTGCCCACGCTCGCCATGTCGGCCTTCGCCCTGGCGCTGATGCTGGTGCTGAAAAAAATTCCCTTCCTGGCCAAGCCCAGCATCCTGATCGCCGTGATCATCACCACCCTGATCAGCTATGCCATTGGTTTTGAGCATAAATCTCATGGGACGCCCGAACAGGTCGCCGATCCCGCCACCCGCTCCTTTGTCACCGGCTACATTCAGACCGATGCGCAGATCGCGGCGCTCAACGGCGTCATCACAACCCGCTCGGCCGCTTTGCGGGCGGCGGAGAAGGAGCACAGCGCACGCACCGTCGTCAATCTGTCGCATCAGCTCGATCTGCTGCACATCGAGCTGGCGGGCGCGGAGCAGCAGAACAAAAAACGCATGCATCAATTGCGGCGCGTCACTTTCGAGCGCGGTCGCGCGCCGGAGGACGAAGCGGCGCTGCTCTATCTGACCGGTCAGGTACCGGCCGGCGTCGAAACCGACGGTCGCCAATGGCACATCAAAAAGATTGAGATTGGCACCCTCAATCTCGTCGGCGGCGGCGACGTCATCGGCAAGGTGCCGGAGGGCCTGCCCGCCTTCCGCGTCCCCACGCTGGGCCTCGACGCCATCCTGTCGCTGCTGTCGGCGGCGCTGATCATCGCGCTGGTCGCGTTCATGGAGTCGATTTCCATGGCCAAGGCCTTGGCGGCCCAGTCCAAGCAGCGCGTCGACCCCAACCAGGAACTGATCGGCCAGGGCCTGTCGAATCTCGGCGGTGCCTTCTTCCAGTGCTACCCGGCGTGCGGCTCCTTCACCGGCTCCGCCATCAACCTGCAGGCGGGCGCCAAGACCGGCTTCGCCATGGTCTTCAACGGCCTGTTCGTCGCCGTGACGCTCTTGTTCCTGACGCCCTTCCTCTATCACCTGCCCAAGGCGGTGCTGGCGGTGATCATCCTGCTGGCCGTGGCCGGACTGGTCACCCCCGCCGCGCTCCGGCACACCTGGCGCGCCAGCCGTTTCGACGGCAGCGCGGCGCTGGTCACCTTCGTCGCCACCCTCGCCTTCGCGCCGCACCTTGACAAGGGCATCATGATCGGCGCGGCGCTGGCCATCCTGCTGCACATGTACCACACCATGTCGCCGCGCGTCGCCATCCTCGGCCGCTTCAAGGACGGCACGCTGCGCGACGCCAAGGTGAACAACCTGCCGGCCTCCGACGTCATCACCGCCGTGCGCTTCGACGGCCGGCTGTATTTCGCCAACGTCTCCCACTTCGAGGATGCCATTCTCGAGGCGGTGGCGGCCAACCCCGCAGCGCCCTATCTGCTGATCGTCGGCAACGGCATCAACGATATCGACGCCTCCGGCGAGGAGGTGGTGCACCATCTGGTCGAGCGCCTCAACGAAAACGGCATCGTCGTGCTGTTTGCCGGTCTCAAGAAACAGGTGCTCGACGTGATGCGCGCCACCGGGCTCCGGGATAAAATCGGTGAACGCCGTTTCTTCGCCACCTCCGAGCAGGCGCTCCAGGCGATCTACTCCCGTGCCGAATATGCCGGCGAGGACGACCCGTTCAAGCCGCCGCCGCGCACCAACTCCCTGGCGACCCGGCTGCGCGATTGAGAAAGTTACCCACAAGAAATCCACGAGGAGATATTCATGTCAATCACCGGCACCGTCCGAGAGCTTTACATTCCTTTGGCCGATTATCCCCACGTCAGAAGCGACGCCACCTTGCGCGACGTCTTTGCCGAACTGCATGCCAGTTGCAGTTCGGCCGAACTCTTCAAAAGCATTCTGGTGGTCGATGAACGCGACCGCCTGATCGGCATGCTGGGACTGAAAAATCTTCTGTATGCACTGCTACCGGATTACCTGCGCAGCTCGGTCAAATTTCAGGGCGCCGGCGACGACCTGAGCGCTCTGGCCATCCTGTGGCAGGACGACTGCGTCGAGGCGTTCCATTCGGCCCACAAGATTTTCGTCCGCAACCATGTTGTGCCTTTGCCGAACACCATCCAGGCCGACGACCCACTGGTCAAGGCGGTATTCATCTTCGCCACCGCAAGCGTCAACTTATTGCCGGTAACCGATGGGCAGCGGGTGATCGGCGTGTTGCGCCTGGTTGCCATCATCGACGAGGTGACCAGCGAAATTCTCAGCGAACCGGTGGTCAAGGCATGAGCGCGACCACTTCACTCGACCCGTCCGAATCCGCCTTCGACTGGAAAAGGTGGCTGGCGCTCCTGGGCGGGCTGGCCATTTTCCTGGGCTTCTATTTCATGCCTCCCCTGCCCGACGCGATTGATCCGGCCGGCATGGTTTTCAACCTCTCGCCCGAGGGCAAGGCCGCCATCGGGCTGTTCCTGATGGCCGGCATCTGGTGGGTGTTCGAGGTCATTCCCATTGGCGTGACCGCCATCGCCATCGGCGTGTTTCAGGCGCTGTTCCTGATCCGCCCGGCGAAGGAAGCCTTCCGCGACTTCATGGATCCGTCGGTGATGTTCATCTTCGGCTCGATGGTCATCGGCATGGCCTTCACCAAGACCGGCCTCACCAAGCGCATCGCCTACAAGATGCTGGCGGTGGCCGGGGAAAACACCCGCACCATCCTGCTCGGCTGCATGGTCGTCACCGCGCTGCTGGCCCACATCATGGCCCACACCGCCGTCGCGGCCACCATGTTCCCCATCCTGCTGGCGGTGCTGGCCCTGTACAAGGAGGGTGAAGGTCCGTCGCGCTTTGGCAAGAGCCTGTTCATCGGCATGGCCTGGGCGGCGGGCGCCGGCAGCATCATCACCCTGCTGGGCGCGGCGCGCGGCCCGGCGGCGGCCAGCATGTTCACCGAATTCACCGGCCGCCAGGTCAACTTCTTCGACATCCCACTTTACCTGGGGCTGATCGGCTGGCTGATGGTCTTTTTGATCTGGATTTACCTATCCATTGTCTTCAAACCATCGAAGGCCACCATTCCCGGACTGCGCGTGAAGGTGGCGAAGCTGGCCAAGTCGCTGGGGCCCCTGACCAAGAACGAGATTTTCGTGCTCGCCTGCGTCGCCCTGGTCGTCATGCTGATGGCCTTGCAACAGGCGGTGCCCGCGCTGAAGGGCATCGATCGCGCCGCGCTGATGCTCACCTCCACCCTGCTGTTCTTCATCTTCGGCGTGCTGAAGGTGAAGGATCTGGAAGAAATGCCGTGGAACATCATCCTGCTGTTCTCGGGCGCGATGAGCATCGGTTTTTGCCTGTGGAAAACCGGCGCCGCGCAATGGATGGCCGTGCAGTGGCTGGGCGCCCTCACGGACGCGCACTGGTGGGTCTTCGTCATGGGCATCGCCGCCTTCATTCTGGCGATGACCAACTTCATCATGAACGTCGCCGCCATCGCCATCGCCCTGCCGGTGGCGCTGGTCATCGCCAGCTATCTCGGTGTCGCCCCCGACGTGATCTTCTATGCCGCGCTGGTCACCGCCGGCATGCCCTTCATGCTGCTGATCGGCGCGGCGCCCAACGCCATCGCCTATGAGTCAAAACAATTCTCGGCGGGCGAGTTTTTCAAGCACGGCATGGCGATGAGCGCGATCCTGCTGGTGGTGCTGGGCATCGCGCTGGTCACGCTCTGGCCGCTACTGGGCATGCAAATTTTGCAGCCGCGCTGATGTAACACCGGGCGACGCTCGCAGGAGCGTCGCCCATCATTCTGCTATCTCGACCATGCTTTCCCGGATCATGCGGATGTCCGCGTGGATTCTTTCCAGATACTCCTCGATGAAGCCTTCCTCGTCCATCACCATGTCCACCTGGCGGGTGTGGATGAGCAGGTAGCCGAGCACCACGAGTCGTTCCTTCAGGTAGGGCACCGGCCGCTTCTCGATGCGGGCGGTGAGGGAGTCGCCCTTGATGTCGACACGAAAATCGAGCTCGCGCAGCATCTCGCCGAGGAGCCGCACGCGCCGCCGCCGCCGGCGCTCGTCGGCGGCGCCCCCCTGGAACTGGAAATTCACATAGGACTCGGTGAGCAGCTCCGAAAAATTTGCCTCGGCGAGGGCGAAGTGATAGCCGAGGCGGACGCTCAGATTGCAATATTTCTTCGACAGCAAAAAGTAGTTGCGGCCGGCCATGCTCGATCGCACCGCCGGGTCGATCTGCGGATTCATGGCCGACTGCGCGATGATGGCACCGAAGCCGCGCAGGCTGACCGGCGGCGGCCCTTCCCAGGGCACGGCCGTCATGCCCCGCCAGATCGCCAACATCGGTTCGGAAACAATGTCCTCGATGCGGATGAACGGGCTCGCCAGATCGGTGTCCTCCCGATAGCCGTCCTTCAGATTGATCACCCACCACTGGGAGGGCATGCCGACCACATATAACTGCTTGGCCGACTTGTCGCGCGAACCATAACGGCGGCCAAAATTGAACATTTCCGCCAGGGCTTTTTCGTGGCAGAAGCGGGTGATGTCGTGCAGAGTCTGACAATTTCCCGCCTTGAAAAACGGCGAGTCCGGCACGGTCAGGTGTAGGGGCGTGATGTGGGTGAGCGCATCCTTGAGCAACGTGTGAATCGGGCTACCCGCCATGAGGTTGGGCGGTGGCGGCGCCGCCTTCAGCAAGGTTTCGACGCGCTCCTCATAGACGCGACGGGCCGTGGCGCACACCGTAATCGCCTGGCCATTTTCGAGTCGGGCCGTCGCGCCCGGCAGGTCGAACAGCGCCGGCACGCCGAACTCGCGCGCCACGGTGGCCAGATGGGTGGCGCTCTGGCCGGTTTCGCTCACCACGGCCGACGCACGGTTGATCAGCACGGCCCATTCCGGATAGGGCGTCTCTACCACCAGCACCGCGCCTTTCGGGAACTCGAGTATGTCGAGCGCGCAGTTGACCTTGAACACCTCACCTGCGGCGGTACCCCGGCTGGCTGTAACGCCGCCCGTCAGGATCGGGGTCGAGCCAAGTTCCACCCCATCCCCTCCCCGGCCCTCCTCTTGAAGGGGGAGGTTGGGAGGGGGATGGAGGGATTCCAGTGGCCGCGCCTGCAAAATGAACAGCTTGCCGTCACGATCAATCGCCCACTCGATATCCTGCGGCGAACCAAAATGGCTCTCGATACTGAGCGCCACCCGCGCCAGTTCGCGCGCCGCTTCCTCGGTCAGGCAGCTCCCGCCGCTCGACGCATCCGCCAGGTGGGAGAAGCTGACAGCGTGCGGCGCCTCGCGCGAGACGAGCAGCAGGTCGTAGCTGGAGCTGCCATCAACGATATTGGTCCCGCGACCCAGCGCCGCATAAATGACGACTACATCCCCTTCGGGGTTGTCGGCGGGCCGCGAGTAAGCCACGCCGCTGGTCTGGGCATCGATCATGACGAGGCAGCCGACGCACATGAGCACGTCCTGGTGTCGATAGCCGCGCTGCTGGTGGTAGACGATGGCCTGGCTCTGATACTTGCCGGCCACGATGTCCCGGTAAATTGCCGGAATATCCGCCGCATCGACCCACAGGCGGGTGCGATATTGTCCGGCGAAGGAGCCCTGCATGCCGTCCTCGCCCAGCGCGCTCGAACGCATGGACACGGACAGCGGCCGCCCCGCCCGTGCGGCGAGTTGCTCGACCTGTTGCGTGATCGCCCGGTCGAGATCGCCGGGCAAAAGGGTCGCCCGGATCAGCTCCTGGATGTCCGCGCTGACCGTGTAAAGGGCCGCGAGATTCTCGATGTCGAGCGTCTTCAGGCGGCGATTGATTTCGTCCTGAAGGTAGCTCACCTCCATGAAATGCAGGGCGGCTGCCGCGGTGACCGCGAAACCGTCGGGAACCCGCAGCCCGAGGTGCTTCCGCATCTCGCCAAGATTGGCCATTTTCGCACCGACCTGATCGACAACGCTGCAATCGATGGCGTCGAGGTCCAGCACCAGCGCGGTCCCCGCCACCTCCGGCTGCCGCGAGAGGATGGACTCGATCTGGTCGGTAATGCTCGTGAAGCGACCGTGGAGATCGCGGTAGCGGCCGTCGGAGAGCACCGTCAGACTGTGCACCATCTTGTAGACGTTCACCGTCAGCGCCGTCAACTCGCCGCGCACGAAGGCCATGCCAAATGGCTTGCCAGAATGGAGCGTTTCCTCGGCCGACGACATCAGCTCGAGCGCGTTGTTGTTGGCCGTGAGCAGGGCGCGAAAGTTGCGGAACTGCTCCAGGAAGGCCGACTGAATTTCTTCGGCGCCGAGCCTGGGGCGCGGCTGAAACAGTTTGGCAAGGAGCTTGAACATAGGGCTACCCAAATAAATCGGGCCGGGGAGAGCGTTCTCCCCGGCCCGGGAAACTACCTGCGGAACTCAGCGTGCTGCTCAGTGCTCCAGCTTGAGTCCCCAGCCTTCGAACATGAAGAGGATAGCGTAGCCATACCAGATCGTGTAGACCACATAACCAATCAGGGATGCCAGGACCACCCAGAGCATGTTGCTCATGGGGATCGCCTTGATGCCGAAATAGTTATACGCGGGTTCCACGCCCTTGGTCTGCACGTCGCGCACCGTCTTGCTCTCGGCAAACTTGCTCTGCTTGTCCAGCTCCTTGCCCATCGTGGAGAGGGCGCGGTGCCAGTCGTACAGCGCACGCCTGGGCTCGACCCCATATTTTTCAGTCAGCTTGGCGCCCTCATTTTTGAACATGAGGTCGGCATCGGCCAGCGCCCCATTGAGCAACTGGCCCATGTCGCCGGAAACGGTCAATTCCCCCCCCTCGGCAACCACCGTGGCGCCGGCGGCCGTAAACAGCTTGTTCATCCGTTCGGTTTGTCCGTCGTCGGCTGCCTTGATGACCAGCGTAACGGCCTTGCCCTCGTGCTGCTTGGCTTTTTCGGCCAGAGCGGGAATGTAATAGGCCGAGTTCTTGGAAATGGAGTTGAAAACGCCGTCCAGATAGTCGATGGTGTTCTTGCCACCTTCGAGCACGGGGCTGAAAATCGCGAACAGGACGATGAAGAAGCCCGTCAGGAGGGCGAGTCCAATGCCAAATTCCCTTTTGTCGTGAATCATGATCAGTCCTCCCGCTTGAGCGTTTTGATGTTGGCAAAGAAAGTCCAGAAGACCCAGACCGTGAAACTGGCGAGTGCGACAAAGAAGATACCGATGCCGATCTGTTCGACGATCTTTCCGGTCTCCTGGGTCATCGGAATGTAGCCCATGCTGGCGAGCTTGCTCGGCAGCGCGAAGATCCGATTGACGAAGGCCGACATCACCGCGAGGGCGAAGAAGCCGCGGATCGTCACGCCGGAAACCACCTTGGTGACCAGTGTGCCGATCTGGATGCCGAACAAGGAGCCCAGCAGCATGCCCATCGCCAGCGTGTAGAAAATGAAGCCATAGATGGCGTATTGACCGATGCCGGCATAACCGGCGGTGAACACGATTTGCAGGATGTCCGTGCCCACCGTCGTGGAGGCGGAAACGCCCAGCACATAAACGAAGATCGGGAAGGTCAGGAAGCCGCCGCCCACGCCCATGATGGCGGCCGCGATACCGACGATGAAGCCGCTGACGACGAGAAAGTGCGCGGAAACCTTGCGGCCGCCGGGCACCACGCCTTCGTCGAAGTGGATCATCGGCGGCAGATTGACGGACTGGACCTTGCGGGCCAGGCCGGTCATGTCATCGACCACGGCGGCTTTCTTGGGTTCGCCGGCTGACTTGGTCGCTTTGCCCTGCTTGGCCGCTGGCTTGGCCGGCGCGGCTGCCGCCTTGCGCATCCGGAAATAATCGCTCATGCCGTAGAAGCCGAGGAAGCCCAGCAGGAAGACGTAGATCGTCGTGATGAAGGCGTCGGACAACACCGGGTTCAGCTCGTAAAGCGTACGGTTGATGTAGCCCCCCAGCGTGGCGCCGGCGATGGAGCCAATCAGGAAGGTGACCGCCAGCGAGACCGAAATATTGCCGAGCTTGCGATGCAGCACGCTGCCCATGATGGCCTTGGCGAAGATGTGGAAGAGATCGGTGCCCACGGCCAGGATGCCCTTGACGCCCGCGCTCATCAGGGCCGGCGCGATGATGAAACCGCCGCCGGCGCCGATGCAGCCGGTGATCAGGCCGGCGACGAGGCCGACCGCGATCGACGCCAGGAAGATCGTCGTGGTGTAGTAAGCCGGGCCGTAGGCCTGCTTGCTGCCGAGCATGCTGGGCAGCGCTTCGCTGACCTGGTCGGCAAAAGCCACGCCGATCAGCAAGATGGGCAGCATCAGCAAGCCCAGAATCGCCATGCGGCGGCGATCGTGGAGGATGCGTAGCGAAGTATCGATATCCCACTTCGCGTAACTCTTCGCCCCGAACATCATCAAGTCATAAAACTCTCGTAATACTTTCATTGCCTTTCCTCCTCCTGGTAAATCGTGTAGCCAAAAAAATTAAGCCAACGCCGTGACCGGCAAATGCACAGAAAACACCGCGCCGCCCTTTGCACGGTTGGCCACGGTCAGTTCGCCGCCGAGCCGCGCCATGATGTCGCGCGAGACGAACAGGCCGAGCCCGGTGCCCTTGCCCTTGGGTTTGGTGGTGAAAAACGGGTCGTACAGGTGCCCCAGCACCTCGGATGTCAGGCCGGGGCCGCTATCCGCGAAGTCCACGACGATGTGCGCCCCGTCCCGTCGGCTGGTGATCTCGATCGTGCCGTCGCTGCCGATGGCATCCAGCGCGTTGTGCAGGATGTTCAGGACGACCTGCTGAAACTGGCCGGCGTCGGTGTGCACGGCGGGCAGGTCGTCCTGGTAATGCCGAATGATGCTGATCCGCTGACGCTGGGCCTCGTGCTCGAGCAGGGCCGTCGTCTCCTCCACGGACTGGTTGATGTCGGTATCGGACAAGACATTGTCCTGGGCGCGGGAAAAGCCGAGCAGCCGGTGCGTGATCGTGCTGGTGCGCCCGACCTGTTTTCTGATCTTGCCGATGGACTGACGGTAGTCGTTGAAATAAACGAGGTTGGCCGGATTCTCCTCTTCCAGGAGCTCGTCGATCAGGCCGGCCTGATCCGCGATGATCTGCAAGGGATTATTGACTTCGTGGGCCACGCTGGCCGAGAGGCGGCCGATCAGGGCCAGCTTCTCGACCTCGCGCACCTGATTCGTCAGCAGGCTGCGTTCGCGCTCGGCACGGGCCAGTCGACCCACCATGGAATGCGTCAGCAGCACCGCAACCAGGATGATCAGCGCGGCGGCAAATGCCACCAGCGCGGAATCGCGGCGCCGCGCCTTGTCATAGGAGGCGAGCGAAGCAGCGACGTTGGTTTCGAGCACCAGCAGCCATTGCCCGCCATTCGCGGCGGCGACGCCATAAATCCGCTCGCCCGGCTCCTGCCGGGCCGCCTTGCCGCCCGACACCGCCAGCGCGGCAAAGCGCTTGAGTTCATCCGGCGTCACCGCCGTGCGGCCAAGGCGGCTCGGGGTCTGGAGTTCGCCGCGCCGACTGACGATGAAGGCGTCGCCGTCCGGCCCGACGTTGGCGCTTTCCACCAGGCTGTTGAACAGGGTTGAATTGATGGTCGCCCGCAAAATCCCGGTCCGTGCCGGGTCGGCCACGGCGACGATGAGGTGCGGCACCTTGCGATAACCGCTAAACACGTCGCTGGCGTAACGGCCGCTTTGCATGACCTCGGCAAACCATTGGGCGCGGGCGTAGTTCTTGTCGGCCAGTTCCTTTTCATAGGGCCCGTGATAAGCCAGATGATTGCCGTGACGGTCGATCACGCCAATGTCGGTGATCACTCCGCTGCGATTCATGGCCGTAAACAACGCCTCCAGTCGCTTGCCATCACGCAGCGCCTCGGGCGTATAAAGCGACAGGAAGCCGGCGAGCTGGTCCTCCTGGGCCGCCAGGAAATGGTCAATCAATTCCCGCCGGTCGCCGGCCAGGGTAGATAGTTCGACGGAGGTTTTCTCGATCCAGGAGGCGCGATAGAAGCTGGCGGCGTTGTAGTTCAGCGCCAGCAACGGCACAATGGCAACCACGACAAAAACCAGCGCGAAAAGATATTTCTGTCGGGAATAATAGGCAGCCCCCTCCCGCACGGAGCAGAATTGGGGCGGAGGGGAAACCATTGGCGGCTTGGCAGTCTTAGTAAAAACCGGGGAGCCCGAATGTTAGAATATTCTGATCTAGCAGGTTATTAAAATATTATCGAAAGCCATTAGCTGAGATAAGCATCGCGTCCAAAGGTCGGCAGGATATGAAACAGCCCAAGAACATCTTATTGGTTGACGACGAGGAAGATTTCCTCGAAACCACCGCGCGCCGGCTCAAGCGGCGCGGGTTTGAAGTAAAAACGGCCACGCGCTGTCGCGATGCCCTGCCTGAGGTGGGCGCCGGCTGGCCGGACGTGGTGGTTCTCGACGTGATGCTGTCCGACGCCGATGGCATGGAATGCCTGAGCAAAATCAAAAAACAGGCGCCGCAACTGCCCGTGCTCATGCTGACGGGGCACGCCTCGCTGCAGGCCAGCATCATGGGCCTCGAACACGGCGCCAGCGATTACTGTCTCAAGCCGATAGAACTCGATGAACTGGTCGAGAAGATCATTATCGCCTGCAAGGAAGCGAACGCCCTGCCGTAACCGCGCCGGGGCTCACTCGAAGAATTTATAAATCAGCAGGATCGCGATAAACAGCAGCAGCGCCAAGGATTCCATGCCGACGATGATCAGTGAAATGCGGCGTGACATGGGACTCATGCGCAGCCAGAAGCGGTCGAGCAACCAGCGGCCCAGGCGCGCCTTGCGGTCGGTGCGCGCGGCCAGGGTCAGGTAGCCGCCGGCCGCGTCGAGCCACAGATTGAGCTCGGCCAGGCGCCCGCTTTCAGGCGGTTCGGCAAAGGTCTCGCGGTAGTCCAGTCTCGCCAGACCTTCACCCTGCGGTTCCCAGCTTAGTTTGATTGACCGGGGCAACTCGCCGACGAATTCAACCACCCCGCCTGATATTTCACCATTAGCGCAAAAGTCGGCGCTGGCGGGACGGCGATATTCGACCTCCTGCTCGCTGCGCTCGTAGCGCACTTTCAACCTGTGGCCGTCGGCGGCCTTCTCCAGCGCCAGCACTTCCCATTCTGGATTGAGGCGATACCAGGCATCGCCGTCCGCAAAAAATTGCGCAATCAATTCCGGCGGCGCGGCCACCAGGCGGCTGCGTTCAAACAAATATTCAGACACGCGCCAGAAGCACCGGTACAGCGAACTTGCCATCCAGCCGGCCGGGCAGATCACGCGAGGTCCAGCGATCATAACGACCGCTGAAACGCTTGCCGCCGAGCACCACCAGATCGTAACCGCCGGCAATCACCAGCCGGGGAATCACCTCCTCGGGCGGCCCGTACTCCAGCAAGCGCCCCGCAACAATGTCGGCCGCCGCGGCACGCGCCAGCAACTGATCGAGCGCCACCGCGCCCTCGGCGGCCAGACTGCGGTCAAGATGGGCGCGACATTCGTCACGGTTGGCCGCATAGATTTCATCGGTAAATTTTTTGAGATAGGGATCGATGACATAGAGCGCATCGAGGCGGACCCCCCGAGCACTTGCCAGACCGAGGGCCAGAGCGACGGCCATCTCGGTGTGCGGTTCGCCATCCACGCACAGCAGGATTCTGGAAAAGGTCATGGGACGGAACGTGAAGAAAAAATCGGGGCATCCGCGGATGCCCCGATTCTAGCTTGCCGAAGGAATAATCAGCCCTTGACCTCGAAGGCGGCGCCACCGATCAGGATCACCGCAATGGCGGCCAGCACTGCCTTCAGCGTTGCGGAAACCACGCCGATCATGAAGGCGGAACCGCCGGCTTTCTTCAGGTCGTCGAAGGCGATGTTGAGACCCACGCCGGCGAAACCGATGGCGAAGAAGAGCTTCAGCAGGTCGCTGCCCAGGATGCTGCGATGCTCGGCGGTGAACAGGCCCATTTCGTTCATCGACACCATAATGAAGAAGCCGAACACGAAGATCGGGAACTTGCTGGTAATGACTTCCCAGACATTGATCTTCTGGCCTTCATGGCCCGCATCGACGGCGGGCTTGACGACGTAGAAGTAAATCGCCCACAGCACGATCAGCGGGATGAAACCGACGCGCACGATGTTGATGATGTTGGCCGTCAACAACGATTCATGGCTGTACCAGGAGGCCGCCGCGACGAGCTGCGCGGTGTTGAGCACCGCCGTGCCGACCCAGGCGCCATAGACCGGATTGCTCATGCCGAGCGCCTTGCCGATGTAGGGGAAGGTGAACAGCGCGACCGTGCCGAACAGCAGGATGGTGCCGATGGCATAGAAGAAGTCGCGTGGCTTGGCATTCACCACCGGGGCCACCGCCACTGCCGCCGAAACGCCGCAAACCCCGACGCCCGCGCCCATCACGCCGGCCAGGCCGGTGTCGACATTGGCGCGCCTGCCCCAGTAGGAGATCAACACCTGTGTGCCCATGACGAAGGCCACCACCAGCGCCAGGCCGAGCACGCCGACCTTCAGCACGTCGGACCACATGTAGAGCGCGCCGAGGATGATGATGCCCGGCTTGATCAGCGGCCGCGCCGCCACCGTGCCGGCCTTGAACACTTCGGGCAGGCCGACGGTATTGCGGATCAGCATGCCGCCCAGCAGCAGCATGGCGACATAGGTCAGCTGAAAGGAGATCATCAGGTTGCCGAAGTTCAAGTTGCCGGGGATGGACTTGGCCTGAACGACCTCATTAAAGTCGGCCTCTTGGAGCACGACCGGTTTCGAAGGCTTGCGCGGCGCCTTGGCAGTCTTGTCGCCGGCGGCCACTGCTTCCTTGAACTTCGCCTCGTCGGCTTTGAATTTCTCGGTTCGTTTGGCGAAGCCGTCAGCCTGCTTTTGCTTGTATTCGGCAAAAGTGACCGGGGCCTTGCCCTCATTGACTTCCTTCAATATCTTTTCGGCCTCCTTGAAGTCGCGGTTCCAGCCGCTCATCGTGGCATCCCATTGCAGGGCCAACCAGCCGAAGACGGCACACAGGATCAACCCAGGCAGCATATTAGGGAGATTTTTCAGGCTGAACTCGACACCGATTCCACCACCGCTCATTTTTATCTCCCGAATCAGAAGAACAGGGACTTGAAGAAGTTGGGTCCGATGACCCCCGTCAATACCAGCGCCACCGTGATCGTGGCAAGGGCGAGCACAAAATAATCTTCCTTGCGTTCGGCCGAAAAGGTCGATTTTGCCTTGGCTTCGTAGTCGGATTTATTGGTTTCTTCGCTCATGCTATTTCGCCTCCTTTATTTGACAACTGTAACTGTGCAGGGCGCCCATTCAACGACGCGCGCTGACACACTGCCCATCGCAACACGCGCCAGACCATGACGGCCATGCGACGCAATGAATATTTCTCCCACGCCTTCGCGCTTGGCAATACTGATCAGGGTATCTGCGGGTGCGCCGGACTCCTGGATGGTCTGCGCTTCGATGCCGGCCGCCTTGGCCCGCGCCAGCGCGGCGGCAATGATCGCCGCCGATTCCTTGCGCGACGCCTCCTCGAAAACCGTCGGATCCAGCTCGGTAACGCCCACCGGACAAAATACCTCGGAGACGTTGGCGATGACCAACTGATCCCCGGTCAGCCGCGCCCGCTTCAGCGCAACATCCACCGCCTTGTCAGCCGCCTGAGAACCATCCGTTGCTACGAGTATTTTCATGACAGACCCCTCCTGTTATTGCCGGTTTGAATCACGTTACCGCGTAGTGGCAGACCACCCAGTCTCTCTCAACTTTGCGCCGTATCTTAATTACTGATACAGGAATAAACAACAAATATGTATACCGCTTTGTTGATAGGGTTACGTATCACTGTGGCGGCACTGGCGGCACGGGCTCGACACCCCACATCCCCAGTTTCGCTGGCGTCTGCATCATGTCGAGATTGCCAGGCATCCCGACAAATGGCCACCACACAGCCTGGACAACCCCCGCCAGGCTGAGACAGATGAGTGTTCTGACCAAAAAGACCTTGAACGCCTCCCACTGCGTGAAATAACCCAGGCCATAGGCGATCAGGGTGGGCGGACAACCAATCACCAGCAGCACAAAGGTCGTCGCCAGGGGCACGGTCATGGCAATCGGCAGCGTCGGCGTCCCCGCCAGGTCGGCCATGGGAACGAAGACCGGCACGAGCAGGGCGGTCGCGGCGGCATTGGCCATGAAGCTCGTGATGACCGCGCTAATCCAGCCGACGCCCCACGAAACAATCGGCCAGGCCAGCCCCTGCAGCAGCGGCACCAGTTGCAAGGCTATCCACTTTCCCGCCCCCGTATCAAGCATGGCGATACCGAGGGAAAAGCCGGCACCAAATACCATCATCGGGTTCCAAGGAAACTGCTCGACGCACTTTTTCCAGCTGGCCAGGTTGAAAAACATGCAGACCATGACAAATAGCGCGCCGATGACCGAGACGTGAACCTTGGTGACATCACTCAACATCCACAGCGCCAGGGTTGCCAACAGGACGAAAGCCAGCGTTTTTTCGCTGCTTTTCATTGGCGCCAGCTTTTCGATCTGGATTTCCGCTGGCAGCTCCTTGATCCTGGGCGGGAACACCAGCATGACCGCGAGCCAGCTCCCCACGCCATACACCAGCGACGGGACAAATTGATACAGCGCGTACTCCATGAATCCGACGTTGTACCCCGTCAATTCCAGAAACATTTCCGCTGAAACCGGAGAGCGGCCGCTACCGACAAAGGTTGCGCCGCCGCCCGAGGATGCGCCAAGCGGTATGACCAGCATGAAATGCTTGGCGAAACTGCTGTTGTGGGCCGGCGTGATACCCAGTTTGGCGAAGATGGGCAGGATCGAGAACAGCAGGATGATGGTAATCGCTGCGTCATGCGTCCAGGCCCCCAGAAAACAGGCCGACATGCACAGGGTGAAGCTCAATGTCGTGACGTTCCGGCCGGCGGCCCGCATCACCCAATTCAAAATGCGGTTGGGCAGGCTGGTCTGTGCGATGACGACGCCCATCATGATGATCGTGAACACAAACACCACCGTTTGGTGGGCATACGGCTGCCACGCCTTGGCGGGCGTCTGGATGGCAAACAGGGCAAGTCCGGCGCCCACGCCCAGCGCCGTGACACCGATCGGCACCGCCTCCGAGGTCCACAGCACCATGATGGTGACCAGCAGGGCCAGGAAGCGGTGGCCGCGATCCGACAAGCCGTCGGGCGTCGGCAGCAGATAAACTGCCAGGCCGAGCAGCAGGGCAATAACAATCCACTTTATGGCATGCTTCCTGGATGCCGCCGACGCGTCGTCGCCTTCAGCTTCCTTGAGTGTGCTTGCAATGGCGACGGGGGCCGGCGCCGCCAATCCACTGACATGACCTGTCATGACTCCGCTCTCTCTTGGGCCGTTCGTTATCTATCGATCTGGCTGCCGCTGCGTCGCGCGCCGCTCAGGTGTAGCAGACATACTTGATTCTGCTCAGGATCACCCGATAGACATCCGTGAAGCGGAGCACGCCGACAAGCTGTTGGCTGTCGGTAACGAACAGTGAGTGGTGCTTGCCCAGAATGAATCGGTGCAGCGCCTTGTTCAGGCTATCGCCAATCTGCACCACTTGGGTGCGCGGCGGCTTGATCAGGAAATCCTTGATCTTGATATCCTTGGCCTTGACGCATAAATCATCCCAAGATGTCGTGGTCTGATCCTGCAGTTCGAGCAGGGATTGTGAGTTCATGATGTACTTGTAGCTGTCGGCGAGCGACGCGGCATGGACAACCATCAGCCGCTCATAACTCGGCTCCAGGCCGCGGATCACGTCTTTGGGGGTCAGCTTGCCGACAACGCTGTTGTCTTGATCCAAAACCAGCAGAATGCGCTGTGGCCGTCGGCCGGATACAAAGTCCTGCTCGGCCTGATCCAGGGCCAAGACAGCTTCCCCAAGCGTGGCCTCCTGAGAAATTACCGAAAACTTTTCCACCGGGACCATCAGGTCTTCTACCTTGTCAAGCGCCATTGCCGTCTCCTAAGCCATGGATTCCGCCCCGTCGGCTTGCCAGGGCCGGTCGACCTGTTGTCGTGCGCAGGCGGGACACAGATCGCGTCCCAGATGCGCCGCCATGTGGTCGGGCAAGCGCTGCCTGACGAAACGCCGCTGCGCGGTCGTCTGCATCCGGACGCCGCACTGATCGCAGGACAACAGCGGCTGCTCGCGCACCACCGTGCCGGTGATGATCGTGCGGCGCACCCCCCCCGCATCCTCGATGTGAATGGCGCCGGTCGGGCAGACCTGCGCGCAGGCGCCACAGCCAATGCACAGATCCATCGGCCGCGTGAAATCGAAGTAAGCCAGCCGGCCGGCCGTGGTTTCGGCCATGCGCAATGCTTCCACGCCCATCTCGCTGCAGGCCAACTGGCACAGGCCACAACCGATGCAGACGTCGCAACGCAGACAGCGGCTGGCTTCATTCCTCGCCATCGCATCCGTGAGGCCCTGCTCGATCTTGACGTAATTGCCGGTACCCAGCCGTTCTTCGACCGTTTTCTCGGCCATTTCGGCGCGGTGCATGTAGCTGCGTTCGTGCGCCACGACTTGCAGGGGAATCACCTCGGCGCGGCGCGCCGGCTTGCCGATATGCGCGTCCAAAGGCTCGCCACGCAGCCAGGCGTCGATGGAATAGGCGGCGATCTTGCCCGAGCGAATCGCTTCAACCGCAGTGCGCGGGCCATGCGCCACGTCGCCGCCGGCGAAGACCCCGGAAACCGTCGTCATCAAGGTGCGCGGATCGGTGACGATAAAGCCACGGGTGACTTCCAGCCCGCTGCTATCGATACTGGTCAGGTCGGTACCCTGGCCCACGGCGAGAATGACCTGATCGCCTTCGAGATTCAGCAGCCGCTCGGCATCGAATTTCGGATTGAAGCGGCCGGTCTCGTCGAACACGCGGTCGCAGTGCTGGAAGACGACCCGGCCATCTTCCTCGATGCGCACCGGTCCCCAGCCCGGATGCAGGGCGACGCCCTCGGCCGCGGCCGTCTCGATTTCGTGGTGGCTCGCCGGCATTTCGCGGCGTTTTTCCAGACACACCATATCGACGTGCTTGGCGCCTTGGCGCAGGGCGGTCAGCGCCACGTCGATGGCGACGTTGCCGCCACCGATGACGACGACGCGCGGGCCAACCTGCACGTCCTCGCCGCCTCGAACATTGCGCAGAAAATCGATGCCGCCCAGCACGATCGGCTGATGCACGCCATCGATCGGGATGAAGCGCGACAATTGCGTGCCCAGCCCGAGAAAGACAGCGTCATAGCCCTGGCGCAACGCGTCCAGGCTGTCGACCTTGGCGCTGGTGTGAATCGGGATGCCCAGCGCGGTAATCTGCTCGATTTCCCGGTCCAGCAACTCGGGCGGCAGGCGATAGGCCGGAATGCCATAGCGCAGCATGCCGCCCGCCTTTTTTTGCGACTCGAAGATTTGTACGTCGTGGCCGAGAATGCGCAGGTAATAAGCGGCGGTCAGACCCGCCGGGCCGGAGCCGACAATTCCTACCTTGGCGATGCGCTTGCCATCGATCAGGAATGGCGGCGCCAGCGCGGGGCGCGGATAACCGCCGGCGGAGAGGCACACCTCGGCGGCCTTGGCTTTCATCGGCCGGATGAAGACGGCGCCATTGCTGCCGCCCCGCACACAGGCCGACTCGCAGGGCGCCGGACAAACCAGGCCGCAGGTCAGCGGCAGGGGATTGTCGCGGGCAATGACCTCGATCGCCTTGTCATAGTCGCCGGAGCCGATATGCGCCATGAAGCTGGGGATGTCAATGTTGGCCGGGCAGGTGCTATGACAGGGCGCGGCGCGGCGTTCCAGGCAGAGCTTCTCGGGGCATGACTCACGACGCACATGAGATTCCCATTGCTCGGGGAAATAGCGCAGCGCGCTGCCCAGCGGCCAGGCCGCCGCCAACCCCTGCGTCGCCAGTTCAAGCGCCAACCGCTGGAGTTCATCGAGATGACGCGGCGCGCCGCGACCGACAGTGATGTCGGCCACCAGTCGCGCGGCCCGCGCCAGCAGGGAACGGATCGGCGGCGCTTCATTTTCAGCCAGTTGCCAGTAGCGATACAGCGCGCGCCGGGTCTGCTCAACCAGGCAGACGCCCTCGGCCAGCACCATCAGGCTGGACGGCGCGGGAGCAATCCCCGCGTTGGCCAGCGTCAGCGGCTGGCAGGACAAGTCGGCTTCGGAAAGGGGCAGGAAGCCACCCATGCCGTTGTCGAAGACCAGCACCGCGTCGCGCCCCATGACCTCGACGCCGCCGCCCCAATCGTAGATCAGGCGGCGCAGCATGTCGCCACGCTTCAGCTCGATCAGTCCGCGCTGGTTGAGGCCGCTCCTGAGCGTCAGCAATGCCGCATCGCTGGCTGCTTCATCCGGTTCGGCAAACATCAAGGCCACACGACACCAGGTTTCCGGTGCGTGAATCAGTCGTGTGCCGTCGGTGGCATGGCCCTCGCCCCAAGGACTCGGCATGCTGTCGCGGCGCACCTCGACCTTGATGCGGCGCCCCGCCAGGAAGCCCCGCGCCCGGATGGTGTCCAGGGCATTCAGCAGTCCGGCCTCCTGACCCGTCAATTCGGCGGGCAACAGCAATTCGATCCGGGTGGTGTCGCGGAAACCGGCGGCGATCAGGAGCCCTTCGGCCAGGCGCCAAGGCGCGCCGTCGAGCACGGCCGCCGTGCCGCGAGCGCGCGGGTCGAGCCCGGCGGCATCGACGACCAGCACGGAAGCGCCGTGACCGCGCAGGAATTGCCGCCACGCCTGGTAAAGCGGCTCGCCGGCAAAACCACATTCGGCCAGGCCGGACTCCTGCAGGCGCTGCAGACGCTGCAACGGGTTCAGCGTCTGCGCGCGCGCCAGGCCCGGCAGCGCGCCCTGCAAAGTCGGCGCTGGCGAGACGGCGCCTGCATCCAGCCACGCCGGTAGCATATTGAGTTCGCTCATGATGGCTTTTTGCTAGGCGCGAGGATTGGCGGGCGGCTCGGCGGCGATCTGTTGCGCATAACGCTCCCGACGCGGATCGGGCAACTCGTTGATGACGCCGAAAGACAAGCACCCCGTGACGCACTTGGTGACGCAGGCCGGCAGCAGCCCGACGTCGATGCGATCCTTGCAATAGTCGCACTTGACCACCTTGCGGCTGGCCGGATCCCATTGCGGCGCGCCCCAGGGGCAGGCGGATATGCAGCTCTTGCAACCGACACAGAGACTGGGCTCGACAAACACAATCCCGTCCTTGTCGCGCCGCTGCATGGCCCCGGTGGGACAGGCATTGATACACCAGGCATCCTCGCAATGGAAGCAGGGCATGAACACGAAACGGACCCGCGGACGGTTGGCGCTGTGCGGGCCAACCGCGATGATCTTGCACGGCGCCGGCCCGGGGCCGAGATCCTTGTTGGTTTTGCAATGCACTTCGCAGGCCTGGCAGCCGATGCAGTTCGCCTCGTCGTGGCGCAGGATGTAATTGCTCATTTTGCAGCTCCTTTGCGCTTGATCTGGACGATGGTTTCGGTCATGGCATTGGCGCCGCCGGCCGGGTCGTATTCGTACAGCTTGCCGTGCTGCAGGCGCTGATCGGCCACGCCCAGTCCGCAGGCGCGCGTCTGCAGCGGCACGGTGCGGCCGAAACCATGAAACATGAACACGGCATCCGGATGAATCAGGGGCGTGACGCGCGCGGTCATGTAGGCCGAGTAAGCCGGGCTGCTGATGAGCACTTCGTCGCCGTCGCCGATGTCCAGCTCCTTAGCGCGTGCATCGTTGATCCACAGCGGATTGGGCCCGGCCAGATCGCCCAGGATGGGATTGTTGAGCGACTGACCGCCGGTCATGACCGGCGAATGGCCGAACATGAGGTGGAACCGATCGCCGCTCGTCGGCTCGCGCGGCTGGAAGGGCGCCAGACTGGGCAGCCCGGCCTGCTTCATCACCTCGCTCTCGATTTCGAACTTGCCCGTGGGCGTCTTGAACGGAATCTTGTCGCGCGGGAAAAAATACGGTGCATCGACCAGGCTGACGATGCCTTTCTCGCGCATCTGCGCCACGGTGACGCCGGTGCCTTCGAGCTGGTAGTCCCAGAGTTCCTCGATGGTTTCGAAATCGAGGGCGTCGCCATGCGCCAACGGGTCCATGCGCCGCAGGATCTCGCGGAAGATCCACCAGGCCGGTCGGCTATCGAAGCGCGGCGCCAGCGCCTGGTCGCGCATGCCGAAGTTGGGCTTGCCGCCATTGTTCTGGGCGAGGATATTGGCGCGTTCGAGATAGGTGGATTCCGGCAGGATCACGTCGGCAAACCACGCCGTTTCAGAGTAATTGACGTCGATGGCGACCAGCAGTTTCAACTTGTCCAGCGCCTTCTGCAGGGCCGGCGGATCGGGCATGCAGGTCAGCGGGTCGTGACGATAGACGAGATAGGCGCCGACGGGATAGGGATCGCCGGTTTCCATCGCCCGATACATCTGGTGCGCCATGCCGGCCACCGGATCCCATTGCGGATGGGTCGTGCCGGCGCCGTCGGCGCGCGGCTCCTTGACCTTGGGCGACCGGTCGATCAATTTCTTCAGCCCCTTGCGACCGACATCCTCCGGCGACTTGCCGATGACGATGCCGCCCTTGACATCGATCGAACCCATCAGCGCGTTGAGGATCAGCGCCGTGCGGCTGACGTAGAACGACTGCTTGTGGCGCGCCGTCATCCAGCCGGTGTGAAAAATCACCTGCGGCGCATCCGCGGCAATCTCCTTGACGAAGGCGCGCAGTTCGGCAGCGGCAATGCCCGTATGCTGTTCCTGCCATTCGGGCGTGGTGTCTTGCACCGCCGCGCGCAGGTAGTCCATGCCGGTTACGTAGCGCGCGACGAATTCCTGGTCGTAAATCTCCTGCTTCAGGACTTCGTGGATGATGGCGAGATTGAGCGCGTAGTCGCTGTTCGGGCGCACCTGCCAGAAGCGCGTGGCCTTGCAGGCGGTGGTGCTGACCCGGGGATCGATGTAGGTGCAGCGCATGCCGCGCGCGATGGCGCCCATGAATTCCTTGGCTTCCTTGACCTTGATCGACTCCGCCAGGTTGCGGCCCCAGAGCACCAGATGCTTGGCGTTCTTGATGTCGAAGCCGATGGCGCCGCGCCCGTAGCCGGTGAGGCTGCGAATGGCGTTGTTCGTGTTGCGCGCACAGGAAGAATCGTGGTCGAAATAGTTGGGCGAACCGAGCGCCTGCACGAAGCCGCGCGAGAGATCGGTGAACGGCCCGCCGCGATCCGACAGCGCGATGCCGCGCGGGCCCATCTCGGCAACCACCTCGCGCAGCTTGTCGGCGATGTAGTCCAGCGCCTCGTCCCACGAGGCGCGCCGCCACTGGCCGGCGCCGCGCGGACCGGTGCGGATCAGCGGCGTTTGCGGCCGCTCGTCGTCGTACTCGAAAGGAATCGCCGCCGCCCCGCGCCCGCACATACTCTCGCCGATGGCCTTGTCGTTGGGGTTGCCGCGCAGCCACACGACCCGGCCGTCCTCGACCGAGACTTCGATCGGGCAACGGGCCACGCACATGCCGCAAATACTATAAACCGTGCGGCGACCGGGACTGCCGACACCGCGAACGTTGGGGGCTTTTACTGAACTCATTTTTTCATCCTTGATCTTTTACACACGACACCCCCTCTCCCCCTGCCCCTCTCCCGCAAGGGGAGAGGGGCAGGGGAGGGGAGGGGAGACCGACTCAGAACACGCCGAGCAGCGACAGGCCAAGCAGCGTCAGACCGACGACGGCGACGCGCTTGACCACCAGCGGACTGACCCGCTTGGCGATCTTCGGCGCGACCCAGCCGGCCAGCAGCGCGGCCGGGAACATGACCAGGAACAGATCGAGGTCGAAGTTGCCGAAGCCGTAGTGCCGGGCCGAACTCATCATGGTGTTGAAGAAGATGGCGAGCAATGAGCTGCCGACCACCACGTACATCGGCAAACCGAGCACCACGGCCATCAGCGGCACCATGAAGGGACCGCCACCGAAGCCCATCATTGACGAGACCACGGCAATGAGAAAGGCGCCGATACAGCCAACGATGACGTTGATCTTGAACTCGTTGCCCCAGAAATTGATATGCATATACATTTTCTATCTCCTGTTCGATGAGATGACGGGTCAGGCCTTGGCAGCCTTGGCGGCAGCAGCTTCCTCGGCGCGCTTCTGGAATTCCTTGAGGATGGCCTGCTCCTTCTTGTTCTTGGCCATGTAGCCCGGCGTGGTCTGCCAGAACATCAGTGCCGCGAGGATGAAGAGGATCCAGCCGAAGACGAACTTGTATTGGTCGGCGGTGATCATCGTCGTCAGCACCGGCCCGATGAAGCCACCGGCCAGCATCGCTATACCCAGGGTGATGCCCACCTTCCAGCTGATGAACTTGATCTTCGAGTAGTTGACTACACCGCTAGCCTGCGAAAACAGCACGGTGGGAGTCACAGTACCGGCCACCACGTTGTGCGGGATCGGGAACATCATCAGCATGATCGGGTTGATGATGAAGCCACCGCCCGCGCCCATCAGCACGCCGAAGGTAGCCAAAGCCAGCACGATCAGGAAAGGAACGAAGATGTTGAGGCTGGTGCCGGCATTCTTCATATAACGGATCGGGAAGGAGATTTGGTTCTCCACCACGGCCGACTCGCTAACCGCTTTTTTGCTGGTGGCTGCGGTGATGAAATATTTGCCCGGCGCGGAACCCTCGGGAATCTTGATCTGGGCGGAGAAGCTGCCATCCTCCTTCACATCGACGTTGGCCGCAAAGAGCTTATCGACCGTGCGAAAACGCGCCTTCATGATCTGCATCGAGCGGCGCACCCGCTCCTTGTCATCCAGGGTTGGCAGCACCTCGCCACGCGAGCCGACGATGCCGGCCTGCAAGGAGGCCTGGTAGGCGGTGATGGGATGCTTGCCCGGCTCGCGATAGACAACCTCGCCACCGGTATTCGAGAGCGCGCTCGAATAGGACCAGGGCCGACCTTCCTTCTTGAAGTCATCGAGGATGGGTTGCGTTTCGCGCGGCACATGAATGCGATAGAAAGCCGGGATCTCGCTGGCCATATAGAGCTTGTAGGGCGTCTTGCCGGTTTCCTTGTTCGGTCGGCTGTCGAAGAAGGAGCCGGTCACCGGTTTCTCGTTGAACACCTCGATATACACCGGTTTGCCGGGAGCGGCCTGGCCCGTAACGGTCACCACGCCGCCATTGGCGAGGCTGGTCTTGTCGACCGTGAATACCGGCACGACCGGCGGCGGCGGCGCGTCCGCGGGCGCCGCTTCGGGAGTCGTGGCGTGCGCCACCGGGTAACCGAGCAACAGGCTGGCGGCCAGCGCCGCGAGCAATTTATATGACATATCCGGATTCCTCCACAAGTTGAGAAGCACAACCATCACAACGCATTGATGCAGCGCACGAAGGCTACGACACTCAAACCGGCGGGGGAATTGTGGAGATACTGTAGCCCCCCTACGCAATTCTGCGTAGGGGGCGGCGGGTTAAACCCGCAACCGGCCGACTAGTTGCTGCAGTTCGCTGGCGATGTGGGACACATCGTCGGCGGCTTTGCCCGCCTGGCGGATGCTGGAGGAATCTTCCTCGGTGAGGCCCGAGATTTCTTCCATGTTGCGCGCGACATCTTCCGTGGCGGAAGTCTGTTCCTTGGTGCTGGCGGCAATGCTGCCGACCAGGCCGGTAACCTGGTTCGCCGCCGTGACAATCTGTTTCAGGGCGCTGTCAGTCTCCTCGTTGAGGCGGCTGCTGACCTGCAGGTCCTGCTTGACCTCGCCCATGGAGGCAACGGCGGCTTCGGTTTCCTCGCGGATGGATTTGACGACGCCGGAGATTTCGCTGGTGCTGCTGCTGGTGCGCTCCGCCAGCTTTCTGACTTCGTCGGCCACCACGGCAAAGCCCCGGCCCTGCTCGCCGGCGCGCGCGGCCTCGATGGCTGCATTCAGCGCCAGCAGGTTGGTCTGATCGGCGATTTCCCTGATCACGGTGGTGATCTGGCCGATTTTCTGGATGGAGTCGTTCAGGTTGCTGACGATATCGACCGAATGGTTGGCGGTAGACACCACCTTGGCCATGGCGGCGCGGTTTTTGTTCATGTTCGCATCGCCGTCCCGCGCATATTTTTCATTGCGCTCCACCGCCGAGCCGGCGTCAGCGGCGGCGCTCGCCACTTCCGAATTCGCCACGCTGATTTCTTCCATCGCCGCCGCGACCTGCATGACGCGCCCGTCCCGCGTGGCGCTCCGGGCGATCACCTGTTCGAGTTGCTGCGACAAGTTCCGCGCAGCGCCCGCCGCCTTGTCGGCGGCGCCCTTGACGCCCTCGACAATGCCCTTGAGATGCGTCGTGGTGTCGTCCAGGGAGCGCCCCATGTCGCCGAATTCGTCACCGCGCCTGAAGGGCACGGCGGCAGTCAGATCACCCTCCGCAACCTTGGCAAGCGTCATTTTCAGACCCTGGACGCCGCAATTGATGTTCTTGGCCAGCAGCAGGATGCCCGCCAGGAGAACCAGCACGCCGACGCCGCAGACGCCGAGAATGACGTAGATCAGCCGCTGCCCGGACGCGTGGCTCGCCTCGTAGGTCTGTTTGACGGACGCTTCGCTGAAGGTGACAAGTTTACCCAGCGGTTTCAGCATTTTGGAATGGAAGACCGGCCACTCGTTGTCCAGCATTGCGCCGACGGTCGCTTTGTCCTCGGCGGGAAACGCCTTCGCCAGCTTGTCGATGAACTGCGGCAACTGGAGGATTTGCTCGTCGATAATCGCGATTTGTTCGCTGATCTCGGCATCAATGGCGCTGCCCTTGATGCTTTCCTTGTAGATCGCCCACTGTTTGGGCACTTCCAACTTGACCGAATCGACGTGCGTCACACTGCTGGCGCCAGGCAAAGTGCCGGTGAGCATCGCCGCCATGCGGTAGCGCATATCCTTCAGGTGGCGATCGATGTCCTTCAATGCCGCGGCGGGCACCACTTGTTTCTCATAAACCGCGGCCAGCGCTTCAGTCCCCTGTTTGGTGCCGTACAACCCGACCACGGCAAGAATCAGGGAAATCAGGCCGGCCAGAATGCCGCCCATAAAAATCTTGGCCTTGATGCTGTTCATGGACAACCCCATGCAAAAGTTGATGACAAGGCAATACGCCCGGCCCATGTACGTACACATGGCCGGGCGGATCAAAACGGACAACCCTTATTCGGTCGGCAAGCCCAGCTTCTTCCACTCGTCGATGCCGTTACGCAGCCAGTAGACTTTCTTGTGCCCGGCCTTGACCGCAAGCACGCTGGCCTTGTAATGCCGCCAACCCGCCGGCGCGTTGCCCTGGATGATGATCGGCTGGGCCTTGTCGGCGGGGAGCTTGGAGACATCCCAGAGATCCTTGCTGCCGTCGAAGTTCGGCACATTCTCGCTCTTGTTGGTGTATGGCACGCTGATGGCGCCCTTGATGTGCAGCTCGGCATAGTCGCCGGGGACGCGCACGTCATACATCTTGACGCCCTTGTCCATGAGCGCCTTGGCCTGTTTTGAGTCGATGATCTCGACGCCTGGCACCACGTCGGGGGTCAGGGTGGCCTGAGCAAGCGCCGGCCCGGCGGAGATAAAAGCAAACGACGTAAAGGCGGTCAGCAGCAGATTACGAACAGAAGCGAGGGTTCTCATGAGTATCTCCTTGAGTTGACTTCGAGCGAACTTCTTGAATGGCACAATACATGATCCAAAAGTGTCGCCGGGGCACGAAAACCCGGTGCATGGAAACCCGGCCATCGATCCCGGAGGCGACCTTGGCAAGCTACGCCACTGACGCCAACGGGGGAACTGTGGAGATGCCGTAGCGCCCTACGCAAAACTGCGTATATTTCGTCCGATGCTACCTCGCCGCCTGCTCGCCGCCGCCTCGGGTCTATTGATCCTGCTGGTCATCTGGCCCGCCAGCGTCCTGGGGGCAAATGCAACCTATGCGACCAATGCGGCCCCGGTGCGCATCGGGGTGCTGGCTTACCGGGGCACCGGCGAGGAATTGTCCAACTGGGATGATCTGTCGGCGCAGCTCGCCGCAGCCATTCCGGGCCGCAGTTTCGAGGTGCGCTCATTGGCCGGCCCAGCGCTCCGCGAGGCCGTCCAGGCCGACGAACTGGCGTTCGTGATCACCAACAGCAGCCAGTATGTGGCGCTGGCCGCCGAATTCGGCATTCAACGCATCGCCACGGTGATGCTGCGCGAGGCGCTGTCGTCGAAGGAATCGCTGGGCTCGGCGGTGCTGACCCTGGCCAACCGTGACGATCTGAAGCAACTGACCGATCTGCGCGGCAAGCGCATTGCCACCGTGGCCCCCGATGCCTTCGGCGGCTACCTGGTGGCGGCGCGCGAATTTTTGCGCGTCGGCATCGATCTGGAAGCCGGCGACGCCCGGCTGCTGTTCGTCGGTTTTCCCATGCGGCAAGCCATCGAAGCGGTAAGCAGCGGCAAAGCCGACGCCGCCATCATCCGCACCTGCCTGTTCGAGCAGTTAACGGCCAGGGGGATGCTGCGCGCCGCCGATTACAAGGTGGTGGCGCAGCGGCGACACGCCGGCTTCCCCTGTGAGACATCCACGCCGCTCTACCCGGACTGGCCGATCGCCGCCGCGCGCGGCGTCGACCGCCAACTGGCCAAGGACGTGGCCATGGCGCTGCTGGCGCTGCCGCCCTCGCCCACGGGTTTGACGTGGGACGTGCCCGCCGACTATCAGCCGGTTAGCGACCTCTACCGCGAAATGATGCTCGGCCCCTACGCCGATCTGCGAACCTCGACCTTCCAGGGCGTGCTCAAGAACCACCGGCTCTTTCTGCTGGCAATTTTCCTGTTCCTCGTCGGCGGACTCGTTCATGCCGTGCGCGTCGAATATCTGGTGCGACGCCGCACTGCGGAATTGCGGACCGCCCAGGCGCAGGCGCGCGACCTGCAACGCAAAACCGAGCACATGGCGCGCCTGTCCATCCTCGGCGAAATGTCGGGCACCCTCGCGCATGAACTCAACCAGCCGCTGACGACCATCGCCGCCTATGCTCAGGGCATGGAGCGGCGCTCGGCCAATGGTCAGCTTGACCCGGCGCTGATCAGCGAGACGCTGCGCGAGATTTTTGCCCAGACCGAGCGCGCCGCCGGCGTGATTCGTCGCGTGCGCAACTTCGCGGGGAAGCGCGCGGCCATGCGCGAAGTCCGGCCCATCGCCGCCACGGTGCGCGAGGCCATCAACCTGCTGAGCACCCTGATGCCCGATCTGCCGCCCGTCGTCATGGACGACCAGCTCCCGGACGGAACGACCGCCCTGGCCGACCACCTGCAATTGCAACAGGTGCTGCTCAACCTGATGAAAAATGCCGCCGAGTCGATGCGCGAACTGCCCCACTTCAGGCGCACGATCACCGTCACCCTGTATCGGGTCGACGGCAATCTGACCATCGCGGTGGCCGACCGCGGCCCAGCCGTGCCGGCGGAAACACTGGCCCAACTGTTTGAGCCTTTCTTCACCACCAAATTCGACGGCCTCGGACTCGGTCTGGCGATCTGCAAGAGTATCATCGAAGCCCACGGCGGACGGCTCCAGGTCAAGCCCCGCGATCCCCCGCCAGGCCTCGTCTTCCATTTCAACCTGCCCGACAATCGCCATGCCCGGTAATGCCCCGCCACCCGCCACCCCGCTGGTGCACGTCATCGACGATGACACCGCCCTGCTGCGCGCCCTGACCTTTCTGCTCGAATCGGCCGGTTGGCGTGTCGCGCCGTACAACTCGGCGGAGGCGTTTCTCGCCGCCTGGATCGACCCGGCGCCGCCCGGCTGCCTGCTCCTCGACATCCGCATGCCGAAGATGAGCGGACTGGAACTGCAGCGGGTGCTCAACGACCGCGAGATTGCATTGCCGATCATTTTCATGACCGGCCACGGCGATGTATCTATGGCCGTCGAAGCGATGAAACTTGGCGCCAGGGACTTCATCGAAAAGCCCTTCCGGGACCAGATGCTGCTCGATGCCATCGCCATGGCCGTGCGCTGCAGCGTCGCCCGCCACGAGAAAGATAGCGTACAACGCGCGCTGTGCGAGCGACTGCAACGGCTGTCGCCGCGCGAGCGGCAAGTCGCCCGGCTGCTCGCCGAGGGGCTGCCCAACAAGACGATCGGCCAGCGACTCGAAATCAGCGAACGGACCGTGCAGGTGCATCGCCTGCACCTGATGGAAAAACTCGCCATCCACTCGGCCGCCGAACTGTCGCAGCTGCTGCTGCGCGCCAATCCCGCCAATTGAGGTTTGTGCGAGCACGACATGAAGATCAGCTCTGCAACATGACCGGGCTGGTGAACATCAGCAGGCCATAGTCGCGCTCGTAAGTCGTTTGCAGACGCGCCACGATGCGCGCGCAAAGTTCCGCGTCGCCAACCACCTCGAAGCGGATGTTGCCACCCGCCGTCCATTTGCCGCGCCGTACACCGTGCGTGCCGGAACCGCGCGCCTCGGTGATGGTGTAGCCCCGGGCGCCCAGGGCGGTGATTTCCTCGATGAGCAGGTCTTCAAGCAAAGCTTCGCTGACGATGACGAGCAGGGTTTTGTTGTGTGCGGTCACGATCCTCCACCGACGATGCCATGTGCCGTCTGGGCCATCCAGTAGTAGAGCGGGATGCCGACGAACAGGTTGAAAGGAAAAGTCACGCCGAGCGAGGCGCCGATGGACAGGGCCGGATTCGCTTCCGGCACGGCGATGCGCATTGCCGCCGGGGCGGCGATGTAGGAAGCGCTGGCATACAGCGTTGCCAGGAGCAGCGTGCCACCAACGGAGAGGCCCAGCGCCGTTCCCACCGCAGTGCCGAGGGTCGCCGAAAATATCGGCATCAGCACGGCAAAGCCGATCAGGAAGCGCCCGTAAGCTTTCAGCTCGGCGATGCGCGAGGCGGCGACGAGGCCCATTTCGAGGAGGAAGAAGGCGAGGATGCCCTTGAAGAGATCAAAGAACAGCAGATCCAGCGGCTTGATGCCCTGTGGCCCGGCCAGGTAGCCGATCAACAGGCCGCCGAGCAGCAGGAAGATGCTCTTGCCGAAAAATACTTCATGCATGAGCCTGCCCCAGCGCACCGTCCCCTGCCCGTAACGCGCGAGCATCACGCCGATTACCAGGGCCGGGATTTCGAGCAGCACGAGAAAAACAATCATGTAACCTTCGTAATCGATCTGTTCCTGGGCGACGAAGGTCACGCCCACCGAGAAGGTGACCACGCTCACCGATCCGTAGTGTGCGGCAATCGAGGCGGAATCGGCGCGCTGCATGCGGCCGAGATAGCGCAGGACGGCAAAAGCCACGAAGGGAATCGCCACCGCCGCCAGCACGATCAGCACGCCGGACAGGAGGATGCCGGGGCTCGCTTGCTCGGCCAGCTTGACGCCGCCCTGGAGGCCGATGGCGAGCAGGAGATAGATCGACAGGGCCTCGTAGATGCTGCCGGGGATGTTCAGATCCGAACGCAGCAGGCCGGCGGCGGCGCCGAGCAAAAAGAACAGGACGACAGGCTCGAAACTCACACGGGGTTAACGTGAAAGACGCAATTTGACGCCGAGTAATCCCTTGAGCGTAGCGAACAAACTTTGACCCCCGCCTCGGGGCGGGGGCTGGGGGTGGGGGGCGTTTTATTGCTTTTAACGGATTTCATGGCACGGGGCGGGCTTGGTGACCATGAAAGTTATCCGTATTTCTTCAGAAGGATCGGCAGCGCCTGATCCTTGGAGGGGAAGAAGCGCTCGACCGGCAAGGTGACATAGATGTCGGCGCGTTCGAGCACCTCCATCACCTGCTGCTTCAGGCCGCTCACATAGAGCCTGACGCCCACCTGCTCAAGTCTTCTGGCCATGTCGCTCAGTTTCTCCTCGCCGGAAACGTCGATTTCATTGATGCTGCTGCCAATGAGCAGAATCGCCTCGACCTTGGGGAAACGGTTCAAGGTTTCGAGCAGCATGTCCTCGAAGTGCGAGACATTGATGAAGGTCAGTTCGCCATCGAAGCGCACCGGCACCAGTTTTTCGCTCAGCGGCGCAAGCTTGTGGGTGTCGAGACCGCCCAGCACGCCATCGGGGTGCTGGCCAAGAATCTCGGCGCGCGGCCGCATGCGCCGCTGCACGAACAGCATGATGGCGATGATCACGCCGAACAGGATGCCCATGTCCAGATGCGGCGCAAAGGCCAGCGTGGCGAGGAAGGTGATGGTCGCGGCCAGGCCGTCGTGCCAATTGACAGCCCAGGCATGCCGCAGGGCGCCGAAATTGACGAGGCCGGTCACCGCCAGCATGATCACGGCGGCGAGCACTGCTTGCGGCATGTGGTAGAGCAGCCCGGTGAGGAACAACAAAGTCAGCAGCACGAGCAAACCGCTGAATACCGATGACAGGCCGGTCACGGCGCCGGCTCCCAGGTTAACCGCCGAGCGCGAGAACGAGCCGCTCACCGGAAAACCCTGCGAGCCGGCGGAAACGAGGTTGGCGAGCCCCTGGCCGATCAACTCCTGATTGGGATCGATACGCGCACGGGTCTTGGCCGCCATCGCCTTGGCGATGGAAATGGCTTCCATGAAGGCGACCAGCGCGATGACAAAGGCAATCGAGAGCAGGTTAGTGATGTCCGACCAGCGGAACGTCGGCAAGCCAAGCGCTGGCAGGCCGGGCGGTATGGCGCCAATTACTTCGCCACCACCCATCAACCGCACGCCCTTGGCATCGATTTTCTGCAAACGCCAGACCGGGAACTCCTCGGCAACAGCGGCATCCTGCCGCTTGAGCACGATCTGTCCAGCATCACCGGGAACGGAAACATAGCGCGTGCTGGAAAGTTTCCGCCAGCGTGCCTTGTTCTCGCGTTGCACATCCGCGAGTTGCAGCTCCGTGATTTCGAGGTTGTAGACATAATCGGCGTGTTCGGCGCGCTTGGCCGTATTCTTGGCGGTTTCATGCTCAAGTTGGCGCAGGGTCTCGCGCAGTGTCACGATGCCGCTTTCGATCTCCTTCAGGTGTGCCTGGCTATCGACGTAGTCGGCGGCCAGGGTGCGCAGGGCGACATCGGCGAAGGCATCGATACCGACCTGCTGGTTCCTTTCAAAGCCGATCTGCCAACTCACCGTGGTGGCCAGCACGACGGCAACCAGCACGTTGGGCCATTTGGGCAGGAACCGTTTCATCAGCAGCATGATGGCTAAGGCGCCGACCCCCATCGCCAGGGTCGGCCCGTGGGCATCGCCCGCCTGCTGCAACACGCCCCAGATGTCGTTGATGAAATTATCGCTGCGCGTCATCGACACGCCAATCAGCTTGTTGAGCTGGGAAAGCCCGATGATGATCGCCGCCGCGTTGGTGAAGCCGATGATCACGGGATGGGAGAGGAGGTTCACCACTGCGCCAAGACGGAATAAACCCAGCGCGAGCTGGATGATGCCGACCAGCAGGGCAAGCAAAATGGCGAGCGTCACGTAGTGTTCCGGGCTGCCCGCCAGGGGCGCCAGCGCTGAAGCGGTCAAGAGCGCGACAACCGCCACCGGGCCGGTAGCCAACTGGCGCGAGGATCCCCACAACGCTCCGACGATCACGGGCAGGAAGGCGGCATAGAGACCGTAGTAGGACGGCAGCCCGGCGAGCTGGGCATAGGCCATCGACTGCGGGATCAGCACCAGAGCGACGGTGATGCCGGCCAGGAGGTCGGCGCGCAATTGGTCGGCGGAGAAAGGCCACCAGGTGATGAAGGGAAAGAGCTTGGCAAGGGACAGGCGATTTTTCATGCTGACAGGTTCACTCGTTGTCGTCGAGTTCGGGATCCCAGCCCTGCTGGCGCGCCCGTTCGGTGGCCGCGGCATAGATCGTCGCATGGCGCGCGCGCAGATCGTCGGGCAGGCGGCTGGGCAGGTTGCCGTGTTCGTCCCAACGGATCTCGACCTGCTGCATCAGCATCTGCATGCGCGGCAGATCCCAGCCGACACAGTCTTCCGTGTCGGGAATCAGGCCGAAGACGCGTGCATCGAGGACGATGCGCCCCAGTTGCGTGATGCCGTGCCCATCCTCGGCCAGGCCGCAGTAGCTAAGGTTTCGTTCTTTCATAGTGTTCATTCCCGCCATTTGCCAAGATAGGCATCCATTACGTCGATCACGGCCTGCGACTTGATGACCAGGCCCAGGTCGATCATTTCCGAGCCCATCACCGTGCCCTGGTTGTTGGCCGGCACCGGCCCCGGCACGAGATGATTGGCTTCCTCGCGGAAGAACACGGCGGCAATGACGCCGGCAAAGATGAATTTCGTCCCGGCGTGCGCCTGGCCGCGGATCGCGTCCGGCTGATAGACGAACACCGGGCTGCCGCTCGAGCCGGGATAGACCGCCGCGTCGATGAGGAATTCGGCGCGCCCCTCGAAATCGAGCACCATCGGCGTGGCCGTTGTGCCGCGCCGCAGGATGGGCATGAGGTTGACCTGATCCCAGACGCCGCTGGGATAGCCGACGAACAGCACTTCTTCCAGCGCATCGAGCGCCTGCAGCGTGTGGGCGTCGGGCGCCAGGCGGCTGTCGATGGCCTGGTAATACAGCTCGACCCCCTGTGCGTTGGCCGCCTGCTCGAGCGGACGCATCGGGATCACGGCCAGATCGACGGCCGGATCGGGGTGGAGGAACCAGGCCTGGGGAAAGTCATCGATGTTGAGCTGGAAACGCTGGCCCAGCAGCGGCTGGCCGCTCTTCCCCTGCGTGAACACCAGGCCGCCGCGGCGCACGCCGTCGACCAAATGCCGGTTGGTGACGATGAAGGTGTGCGAGCCGCGCCCCGCCTTGGGATGCGCATGGCTCACCACGAAGGCGGTGCCCGAGCCGGCGCTGCCATCCATCAGTTCAGTATCGACACGGACGGTGTTGAACAACAGGCGCTTGGCGATGGAGTTGATTTCCATGGTGGGATCAGTACGTGTGGGCGCGCCGGTTGATGTTCTCGATGGCGCGCACCGCGGCGCGGGCGGCTTCCTCCGCCTCGGCCTCGCTGCCCATCATGGTCAGGCGGCCGAAGTTGCCAAAGGGCTTGACGTCCACCAGGGTGATGTGCGCGGCCTTTTCGGCCTCGTTGGCGGCATAGATGGCGTAGCCGGCCGGTTCCACTTCAAGGACGAACATGGATTTCCCCGGCAGGATCATCGAGCCCTTGCGGAATTGCCGGTTGATCAGCGTGGCGTGATCGGGCGTGATGGCGCGGATGATCTCGTTCCAGGCGATGCGGCAGGGCAGGCGCGCGTCGAGCGTGGTCTTCATCTGCTTGAGGATGATGTCGCCCGCTTCCTGCACTTCGCTGTGGTTGCGGTAGTGAATTTCCATCGAGCCGAAGGAGCGTTCGACCACCTGTTCACCCAGATGGACATTGGTTTCCTTGAGCGCGATGTCCGACAGGCGGTGCACCGCCATGCCCGGCGCGACCTCGATCCACAGGCAGGCATCGCCCGGCACCGGCAGGAAGCCCTGCGACGAGGTGGCGAGATAGGACGCCAACTGCGGTTGCAGCGAGTCGATATAAACGAAGGTGCGCAGGGTGACATCCATGAGCGTCAGCGCGTCAGCCCCATGTAGAGCATCGGCAACTTCTCTGGCAGGCGCTCGACATGGTCGAGCACGGTGAAGTTCTTGGCGCCGAAGATGCGCGAGACATACTGGTCGGCGTGCGGATCGAGCGAGAGCGCGTAGGTGGTGATGCCATCGCGCGTCAGTTCCTCGACCGCGCGCTTGGTGTCGAAGCGCAAGTATTGCGGATCGCGCACGTCGTTGTCGGCGGGTTCGCCGTCGGTGACGACGAAGAGGATCTTCTTGCTCTGCGGCTGCTGCCTGAGCAGCGCGGCCGCATGGCGCAGGGCCGCGCCCATGCGTGTCGAATAGTTGCCATGCATGGCGGCGAGGCGCGCCTTGACCAGGTCGTTGTAGGGCTGAGCGAAGTCCTTGAAGCGGTAGTAGTGCACATCGTGGCGGCCATCGGAACAAAAGCCGTGCAGGGCGAAGGGGTCGCCGATGCGGTCGAGCGCGTCGGCCAGCAGCACGGTGGCGGCGCGCGACAGGTCCATCACGCTGTAGTCCTGGCCACGCACCTTGTCGTTTGACGACTCTGACATGTCGAGCAGCACCATCACCGCGAGGTCGCGCACATTGCGCTTGTTCTTCATCATGATGCGCGTGTCGGGCTGCTGACCCATGCGGATGTCGATCATGGCGCGCACCGCCGCGTTGATGTCCAGTTCGTCGCCGTCCTCAAGCCTGCGGATGCGCTGCATGGCCTGCGGGATCATCGATTCGATGAGGAACTTGAGCCGCGAGATCACCGGTTTGTTGTCCTCGATGATCTGCTCGATCTTTGCCAGCTCGCCCAGCTTGGGATGGCGTTCCAGCACCGTCACCCAGCTCGGGCGCTCAAGCTGGATCTGATAATCCCACTCGTGGTAATGCACCGGATCGGCGACGGGTTCGCGGCCTTCCAGCGAGTTGATGGTGACACCTTCCTGGTCGAGGTAGAAGTCGGTCGGCAGCACCCAGATCTCTTCCGCGTCGTCGCCGGCGAATTCGTTATTCACCTCATTGACCATTTCCATGAGGCTGACTTTTTTGCGCACCTGCTTGGGCTGCCAGGTGGCTTCGAGCGCTTCGTGCTCGTCGTACTCTTCCGATTCCCACACCGTGCGGTTGTCGTCGCGGTAGAGCGCGCGCAGGGTGTCGGTGCGCATGTTGTATTCGGGCAGCGGGATTTGCCCCAGGCTATGCGCCAGTTCCACGCCGATGTTCCAGCTGGCCTGGTTGGTCGACAGGTCGCTGTCGGATTGCGCCTTGAACAGGGCGATGCCCTGCCGCACCCACGGGTGCGGGTCGGCGCTGTTTTCCTCCAGCAGGGCGCGCGCCAGGCGGTTCAGGAGATCGCCGACGCTCTGCGGCTCGCGGTAATCCGCCGGCGGTTGCAGCGCCAGCCAGGCGGCGCGCATGTTGGGAAACTGCCGGCAGGCGAGTGCCTCGACGCGCGCGTCCTCGATGGCTTCGATGAGGCCCATCTGCGTGGTGTTGAGCATCTGCATCGACAGCGGTTCGTGGCTGAAGGCCAGATGCGCGGCGCAGTGATTGGCGGCGGCGCGGTAGATTTCGGCGCCGGCCACGCGCAGTTCGACGGGGGTGTCTTCGCCCTGCGGCTTGTAGTCGTCGTAGGCATCGGCGATGTGGATGACGTACCGATCGATGTAGGGCTTCAAGCCTTCGCGGCGTTCGTAGTCGCCGGCGGTGGGACGCAGGAAGAAGTCGCGTCCCCACATCGCGCGCAGATAGATGTTCAGCCGCCGCTGCACATCGACGAACAGCGTGCCCTTGCGCTCCAGTTGCAGCACCGATAGCGCGTCCGGACTTTTCAGGGAAAAGTAGGCCACCTGGCCGTCGAAATCGGTCTTGTGGGCTTGGGCGCCCCACTGCACCCAGCGGCGCAGACCGCCCAGGGTGAGTTGCGTCAGCAGGCGGTCGAGGTTTTCCAGCATCGGCCGCAAGCCGCGCGGCGCCTGCGCCAGCATGATGGAGAGGACGTTCAGGTAGTTGCGGAACAGCGTTTCGTCGCCGAGGCGCTCCGCCGTCAGGGGCGCGGTGGCGCAGATCAGGGTCAGCACCTGGCCGGAGGTCTTGGAAGACATGGTCAGCAGAAAATTGACGACGTCGGGCAGGACATCCTCGCCGATGGCGCGCGCCACATCCGGCATGGTTTCAAGATAGGTGACAACCAGTTCCTCGCCGCGCCCCAGGCTGTGCAGCGCAACACCGCCCTTCAGGTAGTTGTCCAGCCCGCGCGAGGTGAAGGCCCGCGCCGCGTCATTCCAGGCGGCGCGCAATACTTCCTGCGCGCCGCCGGGCAGCTCGTCGAGCAGTTCCTGGTATTCCTCGAGGTGAATGGCCATGAGTCGCTTAAGGCAATGGGCAAGGCGTTGCCAGCGCAGAAAGTCGGCGCTGGCGGGACGGCACTGGTCAGAAGTAGGTGGTGACGGCCGAATCCAGGGCGTCGCGCATGTCCGGATCGTCGGTGATCGGCCGCACCAGGGCGACGCGGCAAGCGGCGAGCGGCGCAACCCCCTTGGCGATCAGCGAGCCGGCATAGATCAGCATGCGCGTCGACAAACCTTCGTCAAGACCGTGGCCCTTGAGGTTGCGGGCGCGCTCGCCGATATGCACGAGGTTCTTGGCGACGTCGAGGGTGACGCCGGATTCGTGGGCGACGATTTCCGCCTCGACCTCATGCTCGGGGTAATTGAAGTCGAGCGCGCCGAAACGCTGCTTGGTCGATTGCTTCAGGTCCTTCATCAGCGACTGGTAGCCGGGGTTGTAGGAAATGACGACCTGAAAATCCGGGTGCGCCTCAATCAGCTCGCCCTTCTTTTCCAGCGGCAGCACGCGCCGCGCATCGGTGAGCGGATGGATCACCACGGTGGTGTCCTGGCGCGCCTCGACGACCTCGTCGAGATAGCAGATGGCGCCGTGGCGGGCGGCCGCCGCCAGCGGGCCGTCCTGCCAGCGCGTGCCATTGACATCGAGCAGGAAGCGGCCGACGAGGTCGGATGCGGTCATGTCCTCGTTGCAGGCGACGGTGATGAGCGGACGGCCGAGCTTCCAGGCCATGTATTCGACGAAGCGGGTCTTGCCGCAGCCGGTGGGGCCCTTGAGCATGATGGGCATGCGCACCGAATAGGCGGCTTCATAGAGCTCAACCTCGTCGGCCACCGGCCGGTAGTAAGGCTGGCTTTTGACATGGTAGGGCGCCAGTACATCGGCAGCGGCCCCGGTCGAGGCCGGGCGGCTGGCAGCCGGCTGGCTGGGTGCGCTTGCGGCGCGGGCCAGCGCTTCCTGGCGCGGCGAATAGGTACGCATGAAGGGATCGTTACGCATGGCGGATTCCTTGGTCTTGGAGAGTGACGATCAGTCTGGCCAGACGCGATCGGGGAACAAGGCGCTGGCCGGAGCTTTGGGTGCCATGGCAGGCGCCTTGGGCGCGGCGGCGCGCGGGGCGGCGGGCTTGGCGGGAGCAGCGGCTTGGGGAGCCGCTTTGGGAGCCGCTTTGGCGGCCGACCCGGTCGATGCGCGCGCCTGTTGGGTGGCTTTCACCGTGCGCACGCTGGCGGAGAGCTTGTCTTTGAGCTTGGTCATAATGCAATCACCTCGTCAATGATGGATTCGATTTCTTCAACCGCTGGCGCGCCACGGCGGCCCATCTGATACACCGACACGCCTTCGAGCGCCGCGCTGCGGTAGGCGGCGCGGCGGCGCACGGCGGTGGTCAGCACGGGGATGCCGAACTCGGCCAGCGCCTCGTGCATGGCGGCCGACAGTGCGTTTTTCGGTTCCTGTTGATTCAGCACCAGATAGGCCTTCAGCCGCGGATTGTCGCGCCGCGCCGCCTCGATTTCCTGCGGCAGTCGCAGGCTGGCCCACAAATCCACCGGCGAGGGCAGCACGGGGATCAGGGCCAGATCGCAGGCGCGCAAGGCCTGGAGCGTGGCATGACTATCGAGCGAGGGCGGGCAATCCAGCACCATGTAGCGGTAGTTCCGGTAATTCTGGTGCAGGGTGCGGGCATCCCAGCGGCCGGCGATCTGCTTGACTGTCGCCGGAAACGGCGCGCTGCCCTGGCTCGCCCACTGCAAGGATGAGCCTTGCGGATCCAGATCGATCACCACGGTCTCGGCGCGTCGCGCCAGGCCTGCCGCCAGATTCATGGAGAGCGTGGTCTTGCCCGCGCCGCCTTTCTGGTTGATGATCGCCGTGACCCGGGTCGCCATGTCGCTTGGACTCAGGCTGACTGGGGCTGATAGAGCGCGTTGACGCGGGTAGCGAAGTCGTATTCCGCCGCGCCCAACGCTTCGTCATCGGCTCGCTCGGTAACCTCCAGCGAGATGTTGGCGTAGGTAGCGCCGAAATTGATGTTTTGCGGGTGCAGCTTGTGCGCCTCGCTCAGGGCAGCGACCGCATCGAGGAAGTCGCGCGTCGCGGCGTAGCGGGGAAACTCGAAACGACGAAACAGGGTGGGCGGCTTGCCGCGCAATTCCCAGCCAGCGGGGATGTCGGTCATGCTCTGGTCAGCCATGTGAAGCCCTTGTCATCAATCCGTCAATTTCTTCCACATGCCTGAGTTCTTCGCCCAGCAAGCCTTCGAACAAGGCCAGACTGTCCGCGTCGCGCGTGCGCCGGGCATGGGCTGCGGCTTCCTGGTAGAGATGCACGGCATCGACCTCAAGTGCGCGGTCGGCCGCGAGCAGGTCGGCCGACGTACGCCCCAGGCGAGCGGGCAGGATGTCTCCCGTCGCCGGCGCCACGCCCAACTGAATCAGCCGCGCCATGAGACGCTCGGCGTGTTCCAGTTCCTCAGCGGCCTCACGCCGCAGCTCGGCGGCCAACTCGGCATTGCCCCACAACCGCGCCAGCACGCTTTGTGCCAGGTACTGTTGCACGGCACGCATCTCGTGCGCGAGGGCACGAGACAGCCAGCCGAGCGTGCGCGGATCTGCACTCATGGACTGTATGCGCTAACCGCAGCGTCAGCTCTGCGCCGGGGCGATTTCGGCATCGCGTCCGCCGCCGCCGGCCGCCGGCGAGGTCGGCAGGATGCTTTCGACTTCGCCATGCACGCGGGCGATGATGTGGGCGGCGACCAGGCCGTCGCCGACACGCTCGCAAGCATCCGCGCCGGCGCGCACCGCCGCATTCACCGCGCC
>Ga0208244_100205_pt1 | contig 75141 bp, 70 predicted proteins | sample SubbioCR12Aug_5A_FD_184828 | JGI IMG/M metagenome (GOLD analysis project Ga0208244, IMG submission 184828) | Serpentinite rock and fluid subsurface biosphere microbial communities from McLaughlin Reserve, California, USA - CR12Aug_5A (SPAdes) | ecosystem: Environmental > Terrestrial > Deep... | reverse complement strand
GAACAAGGCAATTTCCGCATCGAAATTTACGACATTCACGGCAGAATCGTCCACAAAGGTGACTTCAAACGCGCCGCTAACACATTGGAAATCTTAGAGTTCAACGTAAACACAAAATCCATCGGCAGCGGAACATACACGATTCAACTCATCACCCCTTGGAATAAAGTTTCGCAACAAGTTATGATAATGAAGTAAAAAAAATGGGTGGCTAATCACCACCCATGATTATTTAAATATAAATTTATTCTTTGTCTAACAAGTCGTGCATTAGCTTTTCGGCAGCAAGAGGAATAATTGTACCGGGACCGAAAATCTCGTCTGCTCCATTTTGATACAAAAAATCGTAATCTTGCGGAGGAATCACACCGCCAACGCAAATAATAATATCATCACGTCCTAAAGTTTTCAACTCGGCAACAAGCTGTGGTACTAAGGTCTTATGCCCTGCCGCTAGCGAACTGACTCCAATAATATGGACATCATTCTCGACGGCTTGTTTGGCAGTCTCACGTGGAGTTTGGAAAAGTGGACCTACATCAACGTCAAAACCCATGTCCGCAAAGGCTGTAGAGATAACTTTGGCGCCCCTGTCGTGCCCATCTTGACCCATTTTTGCAACGAGTATTCTCGGACGGCGACCCTCCAAAGTTTCAAATTGGTCAGTCAAATCCCTAACTTTATCAATAGCGCCTGATTCAGCATACGACGAACTGTAAACACCCGAGATAGTACGAGTTTGTGCGTTATGTCTGCCTACTATTTTTTCAATCGCAGATGAAATCTCGCCCAAAGAAGCACGAACCTGTGCAGCTTTGATGGATAATTCGAGCAAATTGCCTTCGCCCGTTTCGATAGATTTTGTAATTGCGTCTAAAGCTATTTTCACATCATTTTCATTCCGATTCGATTTAAGTTCTTGCAATCGTTTTAGTTGCTGTTCTCTAACCGCAGAATTATCAATATCCAAAATATCTAGCGGGTCTTCATGTTCCAAACGATATTTATTTACACCGATAATATATTCTGCACCAGAGTCAATTCTTGCTTGACGTCTTGCGGCTGCTTCTTCAATTCTCATTTTCGGGATGCCGGATTCGATGGCTTTTGCCATTCCGCCAAGACTTTCAATTTCTTGAATGTGTCCCCACGCTTTTTTTACCAATTCATAAGTCAATTTTTCCACATAATAAGAGCCGCCCCATGGGTCAATAACTTTGGTAATTCCGGTTTCTTCCTGCAAATAAATTTGAGTATTTCTGGCAATTCTCGCAGAGAAATCTGTTGGAAGAGCAATTGCTTCGTCGAGTGCATTTGTATGCAATGACTGAGTATGCCCCAACACTGCTCCCATGGCTTCCATGCAAGTTCTTACGACATTATTATAAGGGTCTTGCTCTGTAAGGCTCCATCCTGAAGTTTGGCTATGTGTACGTAAAGCTAAAGACTTAGGGTTTTTCGGATTGAATTGTTTAATTATTTTAGCCCAAATCAATCTGGCAGCGCGCATTTTAGCTACTTCCATAAAATAATTCATGCCAATTGCCCAGAAAAACGACAGACGTGGAGCGAATGCATCAATATCAATTCCGGCTTTAATTCCGGTACGGACATATTCCAATCCATCCGCTAAGGTATATCCCATCTCAATATCGGCGGTGGCTCCGGCTTCTTGCATATGATAACCGGAAATTGAAATACTATTAAATTTCGGTATTTTTTGCGAAGTAAATTCAAATATATCTGCAATTATTCGCATCGAAGGTTCAGGTGGATAAATATAAGTATTTCGTACCATATATTCTTTCAGAATATCATTTTGAATTGTGCCTGTAAGTTGTTCGTATTTAACGCCTTGTTCCAATGCTGCAACAATATAAAATGCTAAAACAGGAAGTACAGCGCCGTTCATAGTCATAGATACTGAGACTTTATCTAAGGGAATTCCATCGAATAATACCTTCATATCCAAAATCGAATCAATTGCAACGCCTGCTTTACCGACATCCCCGACGACGCGCTCGTGGTCGGAATCGTATCCTCTGTGGGTTGCTAAATCGAATGCTACTGAAAGCCCTTGTTGCCCGGCTTCAATATTTCGTCTATAAAAGGCATTGCTCTCTTCGGCAGTAGAAAAACCTGCATACTGCCTGATTGTCCAAGGACGAGTGACGAACATTGTAGGGTAGGGACCTCTTAAAAATGGTGCAATACCTGCTGTAAATTTTGTATGTTCTAAATTACTTACATCGTCAAAATTATATAATGGGTCAATTGGAATATTTTCCATTGAATTAATTTTTAATTCAGAGAAATCGGAATTCATTTCATTTAAAAATATTTCTTTCCAATCTTCAAATTTATTTTCGACTTTATCAAAATCCAGTTTGATTTTAGAAAAATCGGGCTTTTTCATTTTACAAAGCTCCTTTGTCATCTTGTTTTTTAAATTTTAAATGTAATGTATTTAATGAATCAATAATATTGGATTTAATATGAATAAAATCATCAATTCCGGCATTCTTGTATTCATCAATTTTATCTTTAGGGAATCCTGCTAAAACCAAAAATGATTCAGGATATTGTTCTTTCATTATTTTTGCAAAAGTCGGTATAAATTCAGCATATAAATCATCTGTTGAGCAAAATACATACGCTTTGCTTTGTGGAATTTTACTTAAATTAATATTATAAATATCTTCGAACCCTGAATATATATCACAATCAAATCCACCAACTTTGAAAAAATCATTAGAGAAATCGGCTCTTGGTTTGAATTCTTTTAACTTCCCAATGCAAATCAATGGTAATTTAGGCAAAGCTCCATTTTCATATTTATATAAAATTGCTTTTTCACGGATTTCTTCAAATGGGGCAGATGAACGATTTAATTCAAAATGCTGAACTTCGAAATCGAAATCAATATTATGAATTAAACTATTGAAAACTTCAGCCATAACAGCTCCACTTTCGAATGCCTTTACAGCAAAATCAATTGCTTGTACGGAATTTGACGCCAACAAATTTTCAAATTCATCAAGATTATGGTCAATGGTTTCAATATTTCTACCAATTAGCTTTTTATCATATTCATTGACATAATTTTCAATTAATTCTTGGTTGCAAACTACTGAATCAATAGCTTTTTGGATTAGAATTGGATATTTATTTGTTCCGATTATTACATCTTTGCGAATTGCAAGATTGTCATATCTTGATTTCAATGTTTTACGAACACTTTCAATGAGTCCGTTAGATTTAATATATTCAACAATTCCGCCTTTAGATTCGATTTCTTGAAACTCTTCCCAAGCCTTTGTAGCCAATTCCTCAGTCAAGCAATCAATATAATATGAACCTGCAGCGGGGTCAATCGAATCTGTTAAATGGGATTCGTGTAGCAAAACGTTTTGTGTATTTCGAGCTATGCGTCGTGAAAAATCAGTTGGTGCTCCATATACATTATCAAAAGGAGTAACTGTTAAGATGTCACACAGACCCATTATTGCTGAAAATGTTTGTGACGTGCCCCTCAAAATATTTATATGTGGGTCAAGTGCCGCAATATCACGCTCCGATGTTGTTGCATGGATTGTGATTTTGCAATTTTCAGGTGATGCTCCAAACGCGTTGAAAATTTTAGCAACAATTATTCTTGCAACTCTGAGCTTTGCCAATTCCATAAAATAATTGGTCCCAACAGAAAAGCCGACAATGAATTTGTCAGCTAGTGAATTAATGTCTATATCTCGGGTTAACATTTGGCTGATGTATTCAGTCAGAACTGAAGACATGTAAGCAAGTTCTTGTGTTGCGCTTCCACCTTCGTCATGAACGTGACTGGTCGCAAAGGATATCGTTTTGATTTGTGGAAATTCTGAAACAGCTTTCTTCGTAATCACTGCCATTTCATCATAAAGTCTTTCCAACGACACCGGCAAAGTGCCTTCGATACAAAGTTCTTTAAGCGGGTCGCAAACTATTGAAGCTTTTGCTTGATTGGTATCAATTGATTTACTCTTCAAATATGCAATATGTAGAGCAAATGCCGGCAAAGATGCCAGACCGGCATCAATATGAATTGGGTAAAGCCTCACGTCTATTCCATTCAGAGCTTTTTCCATATCGCCCAAATCGGAAATCATATTTGCATAACCCCAAATATCATCTTCGGTGAAATCTTCATACATTGCGATTGCTTTATCGAAGTTTAGTCTAATTGAATTTTGTCCATTTGCTAAATCATTCTTAAGAGCTATATTAAACTCGTCGCAATCGGCGTAGGGTATGTTTTGACTTATCTCCCAAATTGATTTTTTGTATCCCGAAGGGTTTGTTCCGCGACTAAAAGGGTAAAACCCGGGCAGATTTGACATGAACGAAGTGTTTGCTCTATCCTCTTTAAAATATATTGGCTTTAACTTGATACCTTCATACGTATCAGTAAACATAAGTTTATCAAAGGGAGCACCTTTCAATGCTACTTCAGCCTCAGACTTCCACTGTTCATACTTTGCTTCGTCAAATTCACTAAAAAAATTATCAAAGTTCGTTTCCATTATTTTTCTCATATTTTCAAAATTATGACAATTCTATAATTCAAAATTACGAAATAATTCATGAATAATGAAAATATTGTCACAAATGTGTTATTAAAATGCTAATTTAGGTTGTATATAAAAAAACTGTCATGAAAATCGTATGATTTCAATGACAGTCTTAAAAATTCATTAGAAAATCTTAAATAATCAACATTGCATCGCCATATGCATGGAATCTGTAATCATTTTTCATAGCTTTTTTGTAAGCAGCATGCAAATTCTCAGTCCCCGCGAAAGTAGCAGCTAATAGAAATGAAGGCGTTTCCGAGGGATGAAAATTAGTTATGAATCGAGTTGCAATCTTGAAATCGTAAGGTGGATAAATAAAACGGTCAGTCCATCCCTTGTTGGGCTTGACTGCTCCGGTCGTTAATACTGATGATTCCATTGCTCTAACTACACTACACCCAACAGCATAAACATTCTTTTTCGATTTCAAGGTGATGTTGATTTTTTCGGCTGTTTCTCTTGAAATTTCAAAATATTCCGAATACATTCTATGTTTAGTCAAATCCTCAACTTCGATTTTTTCGAAAACACCTTGACCGATGTTCATGACTATTTTTGCAATTCTGACACCTTTATCTTCAAGTGCTTGAATTAACTCTTCCGAAAAATGCAATCCGGCTGTCGGAGGAGCGATAGATGACAAATATTTATCATTGGCGAAAACGCATTGGTATGTTTCTTTGTCATGGTCTTCAGGTTTTCGATTAATGTAGTCAGGTAAAGGCATTTCGCCGATTCGTTCAATTACATCAAAAAGATTGCCATCATAGCTAAATCTTACGGTACGCCCACGAGAAGTAGTATTGTCAATCACTTCGCAATAAAATGCGCCATTGTCGAAGTAGATTTTGTTTCCTATTCTTACTTTCCTTGCAGGTTCAACGAGCACATCCCAAATTCTGTCTTCACGTTTTAGCTCTCTTAGAAGTAAGACTTCAATCGTGGCATTAGTTTTTTCCTTGGTTCCGAAAAGTCGCGCCGGGAAGACTTTGGTCTCATTCAACACAACTACGTCTCCTTTTTGGAAAATATCCAAAATCTTATCGAATTTCATATCCTCAGTTTCACCGGTTTGACGGTTTAAGACCATCAATTTAGATGAATCTCTTGGGTCTGCGGGAAATTTTGCAACAGCATTTTTCGTAATTGTATATTTGAATTCTGACAACTTCATTTGTGATTCCCTCTATAATTTTTGTTTGATTAAATCCTATTTGTTGCGTGCAACATCATTTCATTGGCACGTTTTGTAAAATCGCTTACATCAATTGATTGCCCATCATTTAGCATTGCGATATCAAAAATCTGTAAAATCGTAAGTTTCAATATTTCATTTTCCGGTTCGGAGCTAAGTTTTGAAGATAAATTTTTCAAAATCGGATGCTCAATGTTCAGTTCTAAAATCCGTTTAGAAGGGATAAATTCCTTATCCATCATTTTCATCATTTTTTCCATCTGCGGGTCTAAGGAATTTTTACCTACAACAAGTGAAGCAACAGAATCTACTAATCGTTTGGATTGAATTATATCCTCAACTTTGTCTCCCAAAATTTCTTTTGCGAACGTGATTATATTCTTAACTTCATCATTTTCGGTAGTATCGTTTTCGGATTTTGATTCAGGAATAGAAATATCTGCTTTTTCGATTGATGTCAAATGCTTGCCATCATATTCGAATATATATGGAACGGTAAATAAATCAACCGGGTCGAGCAAGTAAAGCACTTCAATATCGTGTTTTTTGAAATATTCCATATTCGGGTTACGGTCAACTTCATTCCGAAAATTACCCATTATATAGTAAATTTCATTTTGCTCAGTCCTCATATTCGATACATAACGATTGAGTGAGGTAAATTCTCCAGCCGAAGTTTTTGAAGATTCAAATCGCAATAGTTCAACAATTTTACTTTTGTTTGTGTAATCTTGATTGACACCGGATTTAAATAATGAGCCGAACTGTTTGAAGAATTTGTCATACTTTTCAGGTTCTTTTGAAGCCATTTCGTCAAGATGAGCTAACATTTTACTTGTAATAATTTGCTTGATTTTAGCCATCACAGGGCTTGATTGTGTCACTTCTCGCGACACATTCAAAGGTAAATCTTCAGTATCAACCACACCTCGAATGAAACGCAAATATTCAGGAAGCAAATCCTTAGGGTCGTCTTGGATGAAAATCTTATTAGAATATAAATGTATATTGTTGTCGGCAATATCGCGAAAGAGGTTTGCCGGAGCCATTTGTGGAATGAATAAAAGTGCTTTGAAATTTATATTGCCTTCGAGATTGAGATGCAAGTGGGAGAGAGGTTCTTGGTAATCACCGCTTATGAATTTATAAAACTCATTGAGTTCCTCAGTTGAAATCTCATCTTTGCGTTTGTGCCAAAGTGCTTGTACCTTGTTGACTTCTTCGTCATTTACGTAAATCGGAAAATCAACAAAGTTGGAATATTTCTTAAGTAATTGCTTAATACTAGTTTCATCAGCAAAGTGATGATATTCCTCTTTCAGTTTGAATGTGATTTTTGTTCCGCGATTTCTTTCTTCGATTGGCTCAATTTCAAAACCATATTCACCGCTTGATTTCCATCTAAAACTGACTGAATTTTCTGCTGCATGTCTTGATTCTACAACAACTTCATCTGTTACCATAAAGACCGAGTAAAATCCAACGCCGAATTGACCGATAAGATTGGCATCAACACTTTTTCCGGATTCCTTTATTTGGCTAATCAATTCTGCTGTACCGGATTTGGCTATTGTTCCCAAATGTTGGACCATATCATCATGAGTCATTCCTATTCCGGTATCTTCAATGGTCAAACTTTTTGCGTCTTTATCAACGTGAATATTGATTTTCAGTTCGCTTTCGGGATTGATGATGTTCGTTTCTGTCAATTTCATAAATCGCACTTTATTCAGTGCGTCAGATGAATTGGATACTAATTCACGTAGAAAAACTTCAGGGTTGGTATATAATGAGTGAATGATAATGTTGAGCAATTGCTTCATTTCAGCTCTAAATTCAAAAGTCTCCGATTGCTCTGTAGATACTTGACTCATATTTCAATTCAACAATTGATTAAACATAACAAAACAATGAAATTCCGAAATCCGAAATTTCATATTGATTTGTGACGAAATGCTTATTCGTATATTGAATTTAGATTGCAAAATTAATAGTATTTTTGAATGATTGATAAAATGTAAGTTTTCAAATATGTTTAAATTGTGTAATTTTATAATTCTCATACTTTTCTGGGGCAATGCTTATACTACAAGTATCTTTGCCCAGCAGAGCATTGATTCAGTACTACAGGTAAATCCATTGCAGGAGCTGAGACATGACTTGGATGCTTTAATTGAAAGCCCCGATATGTCTAACGCAATAATTGGTGCATGCGTCCAATCAATCGAAACAGGGGAAATGTTTTACAGATTGAACGAATCAAAAAATCTGATTCCTGCATCTACTATCAAAATAGTAACAACAATTGCTGCACTTGATTATTTCGGACCGGACTTCCGCTTTCAGACCAATATGTATCTTGATGGTGTGATTAACGAAAATGGTGAGTATCACGGTAATGTGATTATAAGAGGTTCAGGTGACCCAACAATGTCTGAATTTTTCTATGCCGAACCAATCAAAATCATCGAATCATTTGCAAAACAATTGGATTCACTTGGCATCAGCATTATCAAAGGCAATATAATTGGCGATGATTCTTACTTCGATAATATTTATTATGGTCCCGGATGGTCGTGGGATGATTTTATGTATCCTTTCTCTTCTCAAATAAATGCACTTTCGATTAATGACAATTCGATTTCTTTAGTGATTACGCAAGGTGATTCGGTCAATTCATTGTCAAAATATTCAGTCATTCCTGAAAACAATTTGGCGCGGATTTACAATTATGTAATGACAAGCGAACCCGACAAAATCACGGATATTATCACAGCGAGAGACTTCAAGAGCAATTATATCGAAATAAATGGTAATATTGCATATGATTCCACTAAGAAGAGGACTCATGTTCAAAAAATCGCAATTGATAATCCTACTATGTTTTTCTTGGAACTTTTCAAATCGTCTTTGACCAAATTCCGAATTAGACACAATGGAGCTTTGTTGCCAATTTCTATGTCTCAAAATCCTATTTTATATACGAATCTTTTGCCTGCTTATACTCACGTATCTCCTCCTTTATCAGAAATTCTCAAGGTCGTCAATGCAGAAAGTCATAACTTCTGTGCCGAAATGTTGCTCAAAACACTTGCAAAAGAGACTCAAGGCGAGGGCTCATTTGATAAAGGAACCGATTATTTACTTAAATATCTCAAATCAAATAGTATCACATCAGATAACATTAGAATACTTGATGGCTCAGGCTTGTCACGGTTTAATCTTTTCACACCAAGAAATTTCGTCACCTTGTTGAATAATATTTACCGTTCAAATTATCGTGAACAATTTGTCAAAACACTTGCAGAACCCGGCGAAGAAGGAACTTTATTGAGGCGAATGAAGCGTAGCCGTGCAGAAAATAACGTGAGAGCTAAGACAGGTTCGATGAACAATATTTCGGCTATTTGTGGTTATGTTACCACAAGGGACAATGAAGTTCTGGCTTTTTCGATTATGATGCAAAACTTCACTGCCCCAATGACAACTGCACAAAATTTGCAAGACCTGATTTTGATGCGGCTTTCGAGTTTCAGTCGCAAGTAATCAATTCAGTATCAATCCGATATAATGAATTTGTGCGAATAAATTACATTGTTCGTAGTATATCTCAGAACGTAGGCGCCGTTTGGCAAATCATTCCCATTCAAATTTACATGATGAGTGCCGGATTCTGTGAATTCATTTTTCAGACTCATGATTTCAATACCTGACATATCGTAAATACTCAAATTTACATTTCCGGCGTAAGTTACGTTATATTCAATCGTCGAATTTCCGGTAACAGGATTGGGATATATAGTCAGTTGCTGATTCGCATTGTTCTCTTTAACGCTCGAAGTGCCGCCTTGACTAATGAATTCAACTTTGCCATCATAATCAATCAAATATGTTTTGTTGATTTGCAAGTCATCAAATGATAATACTTGTCCGTCTGAAAAATTTACTACTACATTGAAAACGCTTTCAGCATCACCGAGACCAAAATGCAAATCGTTACTGCTTTGTGATGCTCTTGCATTTAGAACTGAACCCGGGAGAAATCTATAGTATTGTTTTGTACCCATATCAACTATGACTTTGCTACCAAAACCTGATGAATTAACATTTGAGCCTACTTTTCCTTTAATCCGGAAATTGATGTAATTGGAATTCTGAGCGACATTATTTTTGAATAACTTGACATAATCATTGGAACTTGCTACAAGCATATCCATTTTTCCGTCACGATTGTAATCAAACCTGACCGGTGACCACGCTCCGTGAATATAAGCACCCCATTCCCATGTTTTATCTTCGAGTTGGTACAAATAGTCAGCGCCTAAATTTCTGTAAAAGCGCGTGTTTTTTGCTTTGCCTGCATCTTTAGCATAGTAAGCATATTGGCAATGGACTAAATCCAAATTCCCGTCATTATCAATATCAAGCCAAGCTGCACCGGCATTCATTTCAAAAAACAGGAGCCTTGATTTTTCGGTGACATCTTCGAATTTGTTATTTTCGTTAATCTTATTTTCCAATAGTAATGAACGGTTAGAAGACAAAGCTCTTTCGTCCGGATGCCCTAGATTACCAACTACTAAGTCGAGGTCGCCGTCATTGTCATAATCGCCCCAATCAGAGCCCATTCCATGTCCGAAATATTGAGGCGAATATGTAGCAACGCCTCGCGCGCCAGTGGTAACGCCAACTTCCGTAAATGTTCCATCACCATTATTGCGATAAAGTAAATCAGGAGCTAAACGATAAGTAGCAACGAAAATATCAGGTAAACCATCTGCATTAAAATCAGTAATGCTGGCTCCCCAACAATCAAAATAGGGTGCTGGTTCACCTGAGGAGATACCTGCTTTGGCAGTTACATTTTCAAATTTTCTATTGCCCAAATTTCTGAATAATTGGTCAGGATAAAATGTTTCCATTCCACCTTCTTCTTTACGTCCATAAGCAATGAATAAGTCCAGCAAGCCATCCATATCATAATCCAACCACATCGGCGATACAGTTGGAGCATTCATAACTATAGTCGGGTCGGTATCTTCGGTGAAAGTTCCATCGCCATTGCCGTAGTAAATTTTGTCATTGCCCCATCCACGCACAGCGAAAAAATCCAAATAACCATCGTTGTCAATATCGCCCCAAATTGTGCCTGAATTCGGTACATTTATGCTACTCGATACATTTGTGAATGTGCCATTTCCGTTATTCTTGAAAAAATGTCCGCCTGCTATTGCAATATCGTCCCTACCATCATTATTCCAATCTGCTACGCTCGCAATTGCAGATTTAATCGGATTTCCTGCATTATCAACAAGTCCTGCCTCGATCGTAACATCAATCAAACTTGGATTTGGTGCAGGCAATGGCTTGCCTTCGGGATCTGCATTGCCATATTCGATTAGCACGCCAGCCATATACGAACCCGGAGTGGCAGTGGCTATAGTACCTCGTAAATTATAAAACTGTGGATTTGGTCGAAATACGTCTGCTAAAAATGATGTCACATTGCTTTGTGACTGTGCTTTTGTGTCAACGCCGAAATATGGTCCATTGGGCTTGATTAAGTGTTGCACACCGATTGAGTTAATACCACCTGATTTTAGATTCAAATACTCGACATCGAGTTCGTGCCATCCTTGCTGTCCACTATAATCAATTATAAAACCTGCAAAGGAATTTATATATCGGGAAAATAATGAAGGTGGAAATGTTGGTCCATCTGTCGGGTCACCAACAATCCAAATTGTGTCCTTTTTAGCAACTGTGCCACAGAGGTAAATGTAAACTTTTTTAATTTGCCCGGGAGCGGGAGCCCGTATGATGACTGTTTCTTCCCAATTATCTCGAGTTCCGTCACCAAAAAAGCCTGCTAAGTTACCGTTATCAACGTGGAAATTGCCCGGCTGTTGGGATTGCAACATACCTAATGAAGCTAAACAAAATATTATTGAAGTAAGTAAAATTTTCATCTTAGCAATTCCATAAGTAGTTTATAAACACAATCTTAAAAATAGTCAAAAAAATGTTAATTTACAAAGGAAATCGAAAATAGTCAAAAAAAAAGCTCTCATCTGAGAGCCTTCTGCTTTAAATAGTCTTAGGATAAACGAAAGATTGGATTAATCTCTTTGTCTGGCTTCGTTAACTTTGATGTTTCTTCCATCAAATTCTTTGTCGTTTAATTGGTCAATTGCGGATTGTCCTCCGTCATTGTCCATTTCGATAAAGCCGTAGCCTTTGCGTCTGCCGGTTTCGCGGTCAGTTATAAGTTTGACTGATTGAACCTCTCCGTATTCTTCGAACAAACGTCTAAGAGACTCTTCACTAGTTCTGTAATTCAAATTACCAACATAAATATTCATAGAAAACCCTTTTGAAAAAAAAATAATACAAAAATAAAAACTTGAGTTTATACTCAAAAAATAAAAACCAAAAACTCAAAATGCACATAGAAATCCTAAAAGCCTATTTAAGCATTACAAAAGTAATCAAATTTCTTCACAAATAAAAAACAAAATTCACTTTTTATGACATTTACTATCATATTTCTATGCATTTAAGTTGATTTTTTATTTGCTTTTGCAATATTTATCCAAAAATGAGAAAACTCTGTCTGACCAAATCAAGTATTCTTGAGGTTTTTGGATAAAATGTGTCTCTTCGGGATAAATCAAAATCTCAGCAGGAATCCCTTGTGCTTTTGCAGCAGTAAATGCTTCAAGACTTTGTGTATAAGGTACTCTGAAATCATTCATACCTGTCGAAATCAAAATTGGTGTGTCCCATTTACTGACATAATTATGAGGAGAGTTCTTGTCATAATTTGGTTTATGTTTAGGGTCCCAATATGGACCGCCGTATTCCCAATTTGAAAAGAACAGTTCCTCAGTAGAGCCATACATGCTCTCAAAGTTAAATACTCCGCAATGCGACATAAATGCACTAAATCGTTTATTGTGGTGGGCTGCAAGCCAAAATGCTGCATATCCGCCGGCACTTGCTCCAATTGCCGCTCTACGGTCGTAGTCAATATATGGCTCAACTGAAATGTCATCAGTTGCTGCCAATAAATCGTTCATTGCCCATCCGCCCCAATCAAGGCTGATTGCGTCGTTCCATTCTTGCCCGAATCCGGGAACACCGCGGCGGTTAGTTGCTAATACAACATAACCTTGTGATGCAAACAAGTAAAAATTCCAACGATAATGGAAGTTCGGGCTGAGCATACTTTGAGGTCCACCTTGGCAATAAGTTATCATCGGGTGGGGTTTAGTAGGGTCGAATTGAGGTGGAAAAATGACCCAGCAATGGATTTTTTTTCCGTCAAATGAAGTTACCCATCTTTCTTCTACTGCGATAGGATTGATTTTTTCGTACAATTCACCGTTAAAATCTGTCAAAGTAGTGTATTTACCGCTTTGAATATCAATCGAAACCAAATCTTTTGGTTTTGTGAATGTTTCTCTTGTTGTTATTAATTTTTTTCCATCAGGTGTGATTTGTAATCCGCCTCCAAACTTTTCTTTGTAATTCGTAATGCGAGAAATATTGCCGTTCAAATCAGCATTGAATATATTATAACTTCCGGAATCGGTTGCTACAAAATACAATGATTTGCTGTCATTTGCCCAAACGAATTCGGTGACCCATTGGTCAATATTAATACTAATATCAGTTATTGCACCGCTGACCAATTCGAAAACCACCAAACGAGGCTTATCGGATTCAAAACCAGGTCTTTCCATTGAAGTATAAGCTATGTATGCTCCATCAGGTGAATATAAGGGAACTTTATCGTATCCGAGATTATACTTGCTTACATTTACAGTATTTCCTGTTTCAATATTCACGATGTAAATATCAGAGTTTGTACTCATTACGAAATCATCAACTTTCATACATGTATAAGCAATATGTTTACTGTCAGCGCCCCAGCAAATTTCCTCAGCTCCACCGTATGGCTTCAGAGGTGTATCGTAAACTTCACCTTCCATCAAGTCTTTTGGTGTACCACCATCGACCGGTTGAATAAACAAATGGCTCTTATTTTCATCAGTCCATTCATCCCAATGTCTAATTGGCAATTCATCATAAATCTTAACATTAGCTTTGTCATAATCAGGATACATATCTTTAAGAGTAGGTTTGATTTGGACTTCAGCGGTAAAGTAAAAATATTTGCCATCCGGTGACCAAGCAGCATTTGCAACCCCTTGCTCAATCGAAGTCATTTTCTTTGGTGTCCCCTTAGGGAAATCCATCACATAAAGCTGTTGGCTACCCTCAAAGTTGGAAATGAAGCCCAACTGAGAACCGTCAGGTGAAAAAATTAAATTTGATTGCGAGAAAAGGTCTTCTGTTAACCTTATTGTTTCGCTTCCATCAATTTTCATCGCATATAGGTCGCCATAGATTTTGTTATCGGCAATGGCAGGCATTGACAAGCGATAAACAATCCATTGTCCGTCCGGAGAGAGTTTGAATTCGCCTAATCTTTTGGTTGAGAATAAATCCAATGCAGACATGTTTCTAAATCCAAGATTGCTTTGATTTAAAGATAAATCCATAGTCTTAACCTCACTTTTTTCTTGTTCTTTTGGTGTACATGCAAGTACTAAAAAAGTTAGAGCGATTGTTGATATTATGATTTTGAACATAATAAATTCCAAATAGTGTTTAATATAAACAGCAAATTTAACGAAAAATCTGATTGATGTCATAAATTTTGGTGATTAATTAACTTTTTAATCCACATATTCAATTTCATAATAATTATCAAACAAGAAACATTTGATTTTCGTCATGCCTAATAATTTATTTTCGCAATGAATTTTTGAACCTATTTCAAATAATAGAGTGTTTTAACTCTGTATGAAAAACACATTTGCAAAATATAGTGATTTAGAACTTGTTGAGCTACTTCGTAGTTCAAAATCTAACTCCGAAAGAGCTTTTACAGTTCTGTATGAAAGATATGCAGCTCACGTCAGAGCATATTGTAAGAATATGATTAAATCCACTGATGTTGCTGAAGATATTTTTCAAGAGACTTTTATTCGCTTTTACAAGAGTTTACAAACCGATTTCAAAGTCATTAATGTACCGGCATATTTGATCAAGATTGCTCGAAATCTGGCTTTAAACTACTTCAGAGACAGAAAGCAAGCACTTCAGATTGAAGAAGTACATTCATTGTTTGATAGTGAAAACGATTATGAAAAAAAGGAACTACTTGAAATTGTAATGAAAGCATTAGATTTACTTGATTTCAAATATAAGGAAGCATTTGTTCTTAGGAAAATAGACGGTTTTTCATTGCAAGAAATTGCTGATACTCTCGAAATTAGTGTAGAGGGTGCAAAAACGAGAGTCAATAGGGCAAGAATAAAACTTATGGAAATATTGCAACCATATTTAAAAGATTTAAGCTACTAAAGGTGAATAAATGAAAGACGAAAATGAAATATTATTAGATTTTATAGATGGAAATCTATCAATAGAAGAAGAGCAAACCTTATTTTACGAGCTTACGGTCAATGATGAGTTACGTCAAAAACTTAAAGATTTGATGGCTATAGAACAAACTGTTTCTGCTAACCCATCTTTTTACGCTCCAACTGTCAATTCAACAAAAGCTATTTTTAGTCAATTAGGTTTTACACCGCCACAAACCCTTATTACAACAGCGAGTGTTTTAAAAGTTTCGACTTTCATGCCATTTTTGAAAAGCCTCAATTTTATTCTGCCTACATTAAGCCTGTTGCTTTTGTCAGGTGTTTCTTATTACGCATTGGAAAATAATATATTTAGCAGCACCGATGTGTTAAGAGAATTGACTTCCGAAAAAACTAAACGCGAAATTATGTTTGAAAGTAATTTGCCGATAACTGAGCAATATGAATTGGCAGAAACTAATGAATCAAGTATCAATAGCAAATCAATCGAAGCAACAAAAAAATTAGCTAAAGACGAATCTATATTTCCACAAAATTTAGTTAATAATAGCTTTGACTCCCAAGAACAAGGTAGTAATGAAAGATTTAGTTTTACAAATAATAATGACAGTAGCAGTAGTAGTTATACTTTTGATATTTCTAAATCCGAACTTATGAGCAATAAGGATTTGAGCACACTGCAATTCAAAAATGATAATTTCAGTTCAATAGCCTTTGTAGAAGAATCTTTTTCCATAAAAGATTATAATATTTATAACAGATTTTCAATCGTAATCCTCAAAAATCATTATGCTCATACAATCAAACCTACAGTTGAGCCATCAAAAAATCATGATTTGAGAGACATTTCATTTTCATTAAGATTCAAGTTTAATTCAGATTGGTCTATCGGCGTTTTTGCATTAAATGAAGCTTATTTTCAAAAATTTGATGGTTTTGATGAAGTTGGAAGAAAAATAGATTACGAGCAACAGCCTCTTCTTCAGACAATTGGAACTCAAATACAATACAATTACTTCATTACTGAGAATCTGGCAGTCCACCCCAAAATCTTAGCGGGCTTAAATGAAGGTGGATTTGTGGCCGGCATTGGTACGTCTATGTCTTATAATATTTATAGTGGAATTTCGTTTGAATTTGGAGTTGAACTAAAAAGATTATTTTTTCGGCATAATGCCGAAAATTTTGGCTCAACAAAATACGGTCTAAATTACGGAATCATTTATAATATTAGGTAGTTTATGAGAAGTTTCATTGCATTAGCATTGGTAATGGCGTTGTTATTTTTGATGAGTTGTAGTGATTCTCCAATCGGATTGGATGATAATCTCAAAAAAACTGTAAATGAAAATGTTCTTCTACCGCTTGAGCTAAACAATAAATGGACATACAGAGTTACAGAATACGACGAATTTGGAAATGTAACTCAAACAACAAACTCTGTTTACAGTATCATTTCAGTTTTTCAACTTGACAACCAAATTTGGTACAGATTGTTTGATGAAAATTCCAATCTTACTGAAATGACAGTAACAAATTTTGATGATGGTGTTTGGGTAGCAAAAACCAATGTGCAATCAGAAATATCAAAATCAGAAAAAGAATTGCTGTTTAAATACCCTGCTTTAAATGGTCAACAATACATCGTAAAAGCTAAAGATGAATCAAATGGAGATTATTTTGCTCGTTTTGTAGTTGAAATAGATTCAAAACTCTCAATCGATCAAACAGATTACCAGACCTATTTTTACCGAGATGAAAAGAGAGATGCAAATGCAAATATTCTCTATCATCCCTTTGCTGACTATTATATCGCGCCTAATTTCGGTATCGTCAAAATTATTTACTATGAGATTGACAAGGGTGGCAATCATTATCCCAAACAAGTATTTGAACTTATAGATGCAGATTTGATTTAAACAATTTGTCTCTAAAGCAAGTCTTCATATACTTTTTCATACTGGGGAATAATAATGTCCGTATTGAATTTATCTACAGCGTGACGCCTTGAATTTTCTGAAAAAACATTCCACTTTCTTTGATTTGTAAGAAGTTCGATTACATATTTTGACATTCGCTTTATATCCCCAAATTCAGCTACATAGCCCGTTTCACCATGTGCAACAACTTCGGGAATTCCTCCTATATTTGATGCTACAACAGGTACACCGCAACTCATTGCTTCCAGAGCAGCCAATCCGAAACTTTCCGACTGACTCGGCAACAGAAAAACATCGGCACAAGAAAGTAGTTCAATCAAAGCGTGTTGTTTGCCTAAAAACTTCACATGTTCAGAGATTCCAAGTTCTCTTGCCAATTTCTCCGTTTCGCCTCTTTCAGGACCATCGCCTACGAGAACTAATCGAGCTGGCATTTCCTTCAAGACTTCGTTCAAAATCAGTACAGTGTCTTTTACGCGTTTTACAGGGCGGAAATTTGAAATATGTATTAGAACTTTTTCTCTATTAGGGCATATCGCAGGTTTAATTTCAGTACAATCCACTCGTTGATACAATTCAGGGTCAATGAAATTATGTATAACCGAAATGTCCTTGTTGATTTTGAAGTGTTGCAAAGTATTATTTTTAAGATAGTTGGAAACTGCTGTAATCCCGTCCGAATTATCTAAGGAGTACTTTACCAAGGGATGAAAAGCAGGCTCGAGACCAACTAAAGTTATATCTGTACCATGTAATGTGGTTAAAAGTTTTATTTTTGTATCTGAGAGAACTTGTTTTGAAAGAATTCCACTTATAGCGTGAGGAATTGCATAATGGGCATGGATAATATCCAGTTTTTCAAATTTGATGACATCAATGATTTTGCTTGTCAGAGCAAGAGTATAAAGGTTAAACTCGAAAAGAGGGTAGTGCGATACGTCAACTTCGTGATAGAAAATATTTTCTCTGTATTTTTCCAATCGCATAGGAGATGCATAGCTTATGAAATGTATTTGATGCCCTCTTTCTGCAAGTTTTTGTCCAAGTTCTGTGGCTACAATCCCACTTCCACCAAATGTGGGATAACATACAATACCAATTTTCATCAATCGCTCCAATTATCATTATATTAAAATGAAAAAGATAATAGACGATATTGATGTGTATTATACTGTAAAAAATACAGTACGAAATGCTATAAAAGTAAAATCTTCCGATTTTATTGCGTCAGTTTGTCCGGTAAGTAATATCGAACAAGCAAACAATGAGTTAACTAAGATAAAAGCTGAATTTTACGATGCTAATCATAATTGTTTTGCTTATAAGATTGGAGTAAGAGGTGATTTGTACAGATATTCGGACGATGGCGAACCATCAGGCTCGGCGGGTAAACCAATATATTTTTCTATTGGGAAGTATAATTATACTGATATTTTGGTCGTTGTGACTCGTTTTTTTGGTGGTACCAAACTTGGAGTTGGTGGATTGGTTCGAGCTTATAGCGAAGCAGCAGAATCTGCCCTTGAGCTTTGCATCAGAGAACCCATCTATTTGACTGAAACATTTGAAATACGTTGCGAATACACTGATGTATCCACGATTAAACGATTAATTGCCGATTTGTCAATTGAATCAACCGAAACTTATTCCGAAAAAGTTGCTTTTAAAGCTAAGATTTTAAAATCGGCATCCGATACATTTATAGATTATATTTTTTCATCAACTAACGGCAGGATAACGCCTGTCAAAATCTAAGAATAGGAGAACACATGGAAATTATTATGACTGTAGCTGAAATGCAAAGAATTTGCGATAAAATTAGACTTGAAAATAAAAAAATTTGCGTTGTACCCACAATGGGTTACTTGCACGAAGGGCATACTTCACTAATGAGAATTGCCAAAAATTTAGCCGATATAGTAATAACAACGCTATTTGTAAATCCCAAACAATTTGCACCAAACGAAGACTTCGAGAAGTATCCGCGCGATATAGACCGAGATAGTCATTTAGCCGAAACGAACGGCACTGATTATTTGTTCATTCCTGATGTGAGGGAAATTTACCCAATTGGATATAATACAAAAGTTGAAGTGGACGGAGTGACCAACAAATTTGAAGGAATCAGCCGTCCATCGCATTTTAGTGGAGTAGCAACAGTTGTTGCAAAGTTATTCAACTGTACTAAGCCGCATTTTGCAGTATTTGGACAAAAGGATTATCAGCAATGCTTGTTGATTAAGCGCATGACTATAGATTTGAATTTTGATATAAATATAATCATTGCCCCTACAATACGAGAACACGACGGTTTAGCAATGAGTTCGCGAAATTCTTATTTGTCACTCGAACATCGGGCAAAAGCCGGAATAATTTTCAAAGCAATTGAAGAAGCCAAAAGAGTGATTTCGATAGGACAGACTGACAGGAAAATCATCAATTCGCACATGTTGAAAGTACTGAAAGAAGTGTATGACATCAGGATTGACTATGTTGCTTCAGCACTTTCCGAAACTTTAGAAGAGCCGGAACACTTCTTTCCGGGCGATAAAATTGTTCTGTTAATTGCATGTTATCTAGGCAAAACGCGACTGATAGACAATTCTGTCTGCGATATCCCATATTCGGGTAAATTTAATTAACAATTCGAGACTAAATTGACAAACAAGTCACAATCACTTTTATTTGCTTTGGCTGCTGTTGCTTTATGGTCAACAGTAGCAACTGCATTCAAGATAGCTCTAAAGTATCAATCTCCGGATGATTTGCTATTTTTTTCAGTATTTTTCTCGACTGTTTTCTTTGCAATTTATGTTCTCTTTTCCAATAATACAAAATTCAAACTCCCTAAGATAATTGATTTAGTCAAATCGGCTGTGGCAGGATTGATTAACCCTTTTTTGTATTACTTTGTGCTTTTCATATCCTATGATTTACTACCTGCACAACTTGCTCAACCGCTCAATTACAGTTGGGTAATCGTCATTTCCATTTTGAGTATCGTTGTATTGAAGCAAAAAATCCGAACAGTTGAATTAGTTTCTCTTGGCATTGGATTGCTCGGTGTCGCAATCATTGCGTCAGGAGGAAAGTTGGTTTATGATACAAATTACAGTACAATTGGGATTGTTTTAGCAATCGGCAGCTCATTACTGTGGGGAGCATATTGGATTTTAAATTTGAAAGACAATCGGTCAGCTGAAATCAAGCTGTTTTGGAGTTTTTTGTTTGGTTCTATATATATTTTGCTCTACAGAGGATTCTCAATCCCAACTCTTTCAACCGAAATGCTGTTAAGCTCAGCATATGTCGGATTATTTGAAATGGGAGTTACTTTCGTTTTATGGATGAAAGCATTGCAATTATCCCAAAACAATGCCCAAATCGGCATGGTAATATATTTGTCACCCTTTTTATCGCTCGTCATGATTCATTTCGTTCTTGGAGAGTCAATTCAATTTACATCAATCTTAGGGCTATTGCTAATAATCGGCGGAGTTTTCCTCCGCCGAATTATCAAATAAGGTTATGATTTCAATTGCTTAAACTCTTTGTCAATAGCAGATTCCAATGTTTTCTTTGCCATTGAACCAAAAAGAGTCAATTCAATAAAAATTTCTACTTCATTATCTCTCAATATTATATGCCCGTCTCCGAGCTTGGAATTGATGTAAAGTGTGTTTTCAGACCAAGATACCTTCTCCAGCAAAGGTTTTAGAGCGGCTTGAGGTAAGATTTTTGTGTCAATATAGTGACGCATTTCCATTGCACTTGCGGATGTCTGAAAAGTTTTGTTAATTGTTGCCATAAATATTTTTCCTAAATCATTAAATTGTGTATATTCGTTTTGTAATAAAGATTAAATTTGTATTTTTTTATTGTATGAGAAATAAATTATGAAAATTGCTCAAGAGGGTGACAGAATAGTTGTTCATTTGCTCGGTATGTTCGATGACGGATTCATTTTTGATAACACTACCAATTCATCTCCGTATGAATTTTTATTAACCGATGAGGAACTCCTGCCTGGTTTGAAAGAAAATATTATCGGTATGAAAATTGGTGAAAAAAGAAATTTTTCAATTGAACCTGAACAAGCTTATGGGCTGCATAATCCTGATTTTATTTTACTTGTTGACAGGAAAGACCTTGTTTTCGACATTGAACCAGAACCGGGAGACATAGTAGAACTGCAATTGCCTTCGGGTGAATTGATAACTGTTGAAGTCGTTCAGAATCAGGAAGATGAAGTGCTGATAGATGCTAATCATCCCTATGTAGGTAAATCTTTGTCCTTTGAAGTTGAACTTATTGACATAATTGAACACGATTAAATTAATTATGCTTAATAATATTGAAAAATTGAGACAGGAAATTGATAGGATTGACGACCAAATCGTCGAACTGCTTATTGATAGAAAGACTCAATCGGATGGAATCATAAAACAAAAAGTCAATGCTCAGATTCCGATTTATGACTCGGACAGAGAGTTAGACATACTGAACAGGCTCAAAACTAAATTTCATGACCGAATAGACAGTTTTCAGATTGAACACATATTCGGCGACATTTTGTTTTACTCTAAGATTGACTATTTTAAGTTTTCAGGCTTGCAAAATCTAAGTCTTGAGAAAATTTTAGCAAATACACCTTTTATAATTGCAGGACCATGTACTGTAGAAAATCAAGAGCAAATCGAAAGCGTTGCTCAAAAATTGAGTAATCTCGGTATAAGATTATTGCGTGGTGGTGCCTTTAAACCTCGTACTTCTCCAATGTCATTTCAGGGACTCGAAAACGAAGGTATTCGATTGTTGAAAGAAACGGCTCTCAAATATGATATGTTTGTGGTTAGTGAATTTACTGATTCAGAGCAATTAGAGAAGCACTATGACGAAGTGGATATAATCCAAATCGGCAGTCGGAATATGACTTCGTCAGGATTTCTTAAACAGGTTGGTAAAAGAACATCTAAGGATAAAAAGCCTATTATACTCAAAAGAGGTTTCGCTTCCACTATTAATGAATTTCTTCTAGCATCGCAGTATATTATAAACGAGGGCAACCCAAATGTGATGCTTTGTTTGCGAGGAATTCGTTCATTTGAACAAATTGAATCTGAATTGCGTTATACACCTGACTTGGCTTCGATTGTAGAATTGAAACGTAATTCGCCTTTAAAGGTGATTTTTGACCCATCTCACGCCACCGGAAAAGCAAGTTATGTTTATCCTGTTTCTAAAGCAGCATTGGAGTTGGGTGCTGATGGACTGATGATTGAATGTCATGTAAACCCGGAGGAGTCGGTGTCGGATTCGTCGCAGACGATTTCTCCGCAAGAATTGGAAAGAATTTTGAAACTTTTAATTAGATAATGTCATGTTAATAATCGAACACGATGATGAATTCGAGTATCTCCGACACATTGACGGGGACGTTTTTTTGATTGATGAGAATGCATATAAACATTTCAAGTCGCATTTTGATTCATATAAAATTATCAAAATTCCAAGCGGCGAAGAAAGCAAATCAATGAGCAATTTGGAGCAGATAATCAAAAAATTGTTGAAATTCAATTTACGTCGCAACCAAATGATTGTTGGCGTCGGCGGTGGCGTGGTTACTGATATTGCTGCATTTTTGGCATCTGTTTATAAACGTGGAACAAAGCTTGGGCTTGTCCCTACCACATTGTTAGCTCAAGTTGATGCTTCAATCGGTGGCAAATCCGGCGTGAATTTCCAGGATTATAAAAACCTTATCGGAACATTCAAAACTCCTGAATACATCTATGTGAACAGATTTTTTCTAAATACTTTGCCTCGCGAAGAATTAAAGAATGGAATGGCGGAGGTCATCAAATACGGATTGATTTATGATGAGAAAATTATGAATTGGCTGATAGAAAATGATTTGAAATCTATTTTGAAAGATGATACACTTTTTGAAAAAATCATTTCACGTTCTGCAAATATCAAAAGTGAAATCGTTGCTCATGACCCATTTGATGTTGGGTTTAGAAAAATCCTGAATTTCGGTCATACACTGGGTCATGCGATTGAATTACTCTATAATATTTCTCACGGGCAAGCTGTGAGCATTGGAATGAGTTTCGGGATGGAATTCTCACATTTAAAAGGAGACATCTCAAGTGACGAATTGATGTCCTTTTATAAAATAGTGAATGCTTACAATATGCAATACAAGTATGATTTTGTAGTTGATGATGTCGCTAAAATTGTTAGCCAAGACAAGAAATCATCATATGAAAAAATAGAATTTATTTTGCTAAAAGCCATCGGCGAGCCATATATTTTCAACACAGATATAATCGAATTTAAGAGTGTATGCCATGAAGTGCTTAAGCTATGGAAAGAAAGAGCTTGATTTGTTTTTAAATATGTTTGAGCGTTTTCCGCTTGTCGAACTAAGGCAGGACTTGGCTCAATTCGAATATGAACAACTAAGTACTATTTCTGATTATTCTAAACGAAAACTCATTTTAACAGATAAGAATGTTGATGAAACAAATTTAAAAGAATTTGTAGCCCTTGCTATTGGACTAAAAGTTATGGCTGTTGATTTAGATTTGGGACTAATCAATCAACAAACAATGCCATTTGTAGCAATGTTAAGAAACAATGGTGTACAGTTGATTTTATCAAAACACGATGTGGATTTATCTCAAAAAGCTGAATTAGACATTGTCTTCGAAAAGTTCCAACAAGTTGATTGCGACTACATCAAAATCATTTATTCCGAATGTGAACGAAGCTACATTATGGATTATATTTCCACTTTCAAAATATTTCAACCCAAAATGATTTCTTTTGTTGCAGGGGATTCGATGAAATTTACTCGAATGTTAAGTCTGGTGCTTGGTTCGCCATTCACTTATGTTTCCCTTAACGAATCCGGTAAAACAGGTGAGGGACAATTGACTAATGACGAATACGATTTATTTGCCAAAACTATGGGAATATGATTAGAGCGGCAGTTATTGGCAGTCCAATTTTACATAGCTTAAGCCCGATTTTGGCTCATCAGCTATTTCAAATCAGTGGCATTGAAGGTCATTATTCTCGCATTTGCGGAAGTGATTTTGATGATGTAATAAATCTTGTAAATTATCTTGAACTTGATTACATCAACATCACATCGCCATTCAAAAGTGAAGCAATGAAACTCGGCTATATAATGCAATCTACTGCATTTGAAACAAAATTAGTCAATACAATCTTGTTCAATTCTTCCCAACCGATTGCATTAAATTCTGATACTTTTGCAATTTCAGAAATTCTAAAGCAATTACCACAAAAGAATATTAAAAAAGCACTCATTATAGGTGGTGGTGATACAGCTTTAATTAGCTATCTTGTGCTCAAAAAATTCAGTGAAGAAATTATCGGACTATCAATCCGAGATTCTAATAACCCTTATTATCAATCATTTAAGTTCGATGAGTTGATGAATTTTAATAGCCAATTTGATTTGATTATCAACACTCATCCCAAAAAAGCTTTCAACTATCCGGCTACTTTTTTCAAAGATTCAATCGTTATTGATGCAATTTATCATAAGCCTTGGTTGAAAGCGTTTCAAGCTAAACTTTACATTGAAGGGCTTGAATGGTTGAAGTTGCAAGGTATGAAATCCTTCGAGTATGCTATAGATATAGATACTTCTGATTTTGAACTAAATAGCGATTTTTCAATAAACGAAAAAAGCAATATCTATCTAACTGGATTTATGAAGTCCGGCAAAACTACAATTGGCAAGGAGTTAGCAATTAGGCTTATATACGATTTCATAGATTTGGACGAATACATAGAAATGATTACAGGTATGACTATCTCTAATATTTTCAATACACTTGGAGAAAGTGGTTTCAGAGAGATAGAAAGCACTGTATTAAAAGAAATTTCGATGCGAACCAAGACTATTATCTCGCTTGGTGGTGGCACTATACTCGACCCTACGAATGTAGAAACTATCAAATCGAGTGGTTATAATATATGGATATTCAATTACTTACGTGAAATTATGGAACGAACTGACAATATGAAAAGACCATTACTTAGCCAAAATGTTGCTGAACTTTACGAAAGTAGAATAGATGCGTATTTTCAATCATCTGATATGATTTTTCATAATAATCAACTTGAGAAAACCTTAGATTTGCTCGAAAATGAAATTCGTAACACGTTCTAATATTGAAGGTGTCGTTTCCGCACCTCCTTCCAAAAGCCACTCACAGCGGCTTCTGCTTAATTCTATGATGACAGAATCAGAAGTGAAAATCAAGAATCTTTCGGATAGCGATGACAGCATTGTGCTTATAAATGCTTTGAGACATTGGGGCAAATCTATTGAATTCGACTCCGGTACTGCAATCATTTCCGGCGAATTAAATAAAACGGAAAACGTTATCTACCTTGGTGAATCCGGATTCTGCGCACGAGTTTTACCGTTAGTCGCACTTTGCTTTGAAGGAAAAACGGTCTTCATTGGGGCAAAAAGTTTGTTCAAAAGACCATTAAGCGATTTGGAATCAATTGCAAAACAACTGAATTCTTCAATAGACATTGATTATGAGAGATGTAGAATTACTTCAAAAGGTGCTGCAAAAGGTATCGAAATCAGTATAGATGGAAGCATTAGCTCACAATATCTTACAGGAATTTTGTACCTATTTTCAAAATTGCATATTTATCAAACTGTTCGTGTTAAAACATTGAAAAGTAAAGGATATATAGATTATACTTTAGAATCACTTAAGAGCATTGGAGTCAACTTCTCAAATGAGGATTATTCAAAATTCAGACTCTTGAACATCAGTCATAATCACACTCATGAATTCGTTGTCGAGGGTGATTGGAGTGCTGCTGCATTTATAATGGGCTTAGGTGCTATTGCATCAGGTACTATCAAAATAAATGGATTGAATATTAATTCAATTCAACCTGATAGGGCAATTATGGATTTATTAATAAGCATTGGGGCAAAAATGAGATTAGTTGATGGTAGCATTATAATTGAAAAATCAGAACTTAAGTCATTTGATTACAATGCGACTAATACACCTGATTTGGTTCCTGTTTTAATCCCTATAGCACTGACAGTTTCAGGTAAATCAACTATTCGCGGCGTCGAACGTCTGCAATTTAAAGAAAGTAACAGGTTGGCTAATTTAGTAAATCAATTTAAGAGAATGCATGCTGAAATCGAAATTGTAGATAAAGCTATTGTCATAAATGGTGGGCGATTTATTGGCGGAAATGCCCAAACCTACAATGACCACAGATTAGCTATGTCATTCGCAATTGCAGGGGCAATTTCAGAGCGTGGAGTGATAATAGACGATTCACATTGTGTTAGCAAATCATACCCAAAATTTTGGGATGACATGAAGAAACTAAATTTAGAAGTAAAATGAATTCCTTCGGAAGAATATTTAGAGTGAGTTTATTCGGTGAATCGCATGGTCCCGTTGTTGGTGTATTAATTGACGGTTGTCCACCGGGAATTTCTCTTTCTCCTTATGATTTCAAAGCCGATCTAGAGCGACGAAAACCCGGAAAAACTGGAACAACAGCTCGAATAGAAGATGATGTTCCGATAATACTTTCGGGTGTTTTTGAAGGAAAAACTAACGGAGCACCATTAGCAATAACTTTTGAAAATAATCAACAAAGAAGTAGTGATTATGATAAGAATAAATTCATTCCTCGTCCGGGTCATTCTGATTTTTCAGCACATTTCAAATACAAGGGTTTCAATGATTTTCGAGGCAGTGGGCATTTCTCAGGACGACTTACAACTCCATTAGTAGCAGCAGGTGTAGTTGCTAAAAAGCTGCTTGGCCTTATCAAAATCGAAGCCCGAATTGTTGAAATTGGCGGAGTTGCGAATTATGAAGAAGTGCTTAATATTGCTATTCAATCGGGTGATTCCTTAGGTGGTATAGTCGAATGTATTATTTCGGACGTTCCGATAGGTCTGGGTGAGCCCTTTTTTGACTCTGTAGAATCCGTTTTGGCTCATGCAGTATTCTCAATTCCGGCAATAAAAGCAATTGAATTTGGCAGAGGATTTGAATCTGCCAAAATTACGGGTAGTTTAATGAATGATGAGATTATTGGCTATGAAGGTAAGACAACTACAAATAATTCAGGTGGTGTTAACGGCGGAATTTCAAATGGCAACAATATAATATTTCGAATTGCTGTGAAACCGACTTCATCAATTTCGAAAGCCCAAAATTCAATTGATATCAGAACCGGCGAACATGCTGAATTGATTACTAAAGGACGACATGATGCGTGTATTGCATTGCGAATACCGCCTGTTTTAGAAGCTGTTTCTGCAATATGTATTGCAGACTTGATTCTACTAAATAAAGTATATTGACTATATTTGTAATATAAAATTTATATTAATGTGTTTATGATGGAAAAACTGCTAAATATTGTCTTGGATTCAACAAGTCATGGAATAATAGTTGCTGATAGCGATTTTTCAGTCATTTATAGTAATTCTGCTGCCTCTAAAATTATTGATAAGTCAGTATATTCAGTAGATTTTATAAAAGAGTTGTTAACTGATTCGTATAATGAATTGAAATCAGATGATAATAAGATGTCTTTACGAATTTTTTTGAATGATAACGATTCAATCCGGACAATCCAAATAAAGGCGACAGATATATCCCAAAATGGGAGTAAATTCATACTCTTTGAACTCAATGAATTAGACAATCTCTCAGAAATTGAAAATGAAATTTCTGGTAATACGAAGATTGATTTTATTTCAAATATTAGCCATGAATTCCGAACTCCGCTTAATGCAATATTGGGGTATTCGGATATTTTGATTAACGAATCGGTTGATGAAAATCATATTTCGAGACTAAATATAATCAAACAAAACAGTAATAATCTTCTATCATTAATAAACGACCTGCTCAGTTTGTCCAAGCTTCAATCTGGATTAGTTGACGTTGTAGCAGATGCAACAGACTTGAAACAAGTTTTTGATGAAATTTATGATATTTTCAGTTTTCAAATCAAAAATAAAGGACTGAATTTTGATATTCAATTCAAGCAGTTCATCAATGTTAGATTAAGTTTAGATGAGATCATGCTTCGGCAGATTCTATTCAATCTTATCGGCAATGCTATAAAATTTACTCACGAAGGTTCTGTAATTGTAAAAGTTGAATTCCAAAATCTGAGAAATAATAAATTAGACCTCCAACTCCAAGTGATTGATACAGGATTGGGTATTTCCGACGAGTATAAAGAGCATCTTTACGAAATATTTTCTCAAGCAAATGAGAATAACAGCAAAAGCTTTGGTGGTGCAGGGTTGGGCTTGGCGATTGTTTCGAAATTAGTCAAGAAACTAAAAGGTGAATTGAATATTGATTCAAAATTGGGAGTTGGCTCTGTATTTACTTTGAAACTTGCTAACGTTCCCTTTATAAAAGAGAATAAAGTTTCGGAAATGAAGTACACTAATAGCGAAGTATTTATATTGAAAAATATCAAATCCATATTAGTAGTGAATGACCAGAAATTAGATAGAAAAAACCTTAAACAAATGTTCAGATCTTATAATGCTAGTTATTATGAAGCTGATAGAGCTGAAAGTGCCATAATATTAGCAGCTGAAATCAAACCGGATTTGATTTTTATGAATTTGAGAATGTCCGGAATGAATGGAATAGAAGCAACAAGGCATATCAAACTTAACAAAAACACTAGAAACATACCAATTATTGCCATGAGTAATGTCCATTCAGTATTAAAATTAGATGAAGAAATGCACTTGTTTTATGCTATCATTAATAAACCCATAAAAAGTGATGAACTAAACTCAGTATTGAGACAAATAGACAAGAATCTTAAAGAAAATAATTGAAAATAATTGAAGATATTTTATAATGACTAATACAACTTCGCCAAATAATAATACTTTTGTCCCTAAAGTTATAGTTATTGACGACAATGACCAAAACCTTGAAATAGCACGTACTTATTTGAATAGCTTAAAGTACATTGTGAGCATTGCAAGTTCGGGAAGGAAGGCACTTTCGATGATAGAATCAGACAAGCCTGACCTCATAATCTTAGATATAATGATGCCTGTGATGGACGGTTTTGAATTTTGTAGTATCATCAAATCAAAAAAGACTACAAAGGATATTCCTATTATTTTTCTGACGGCTCTTTCCGAAACAAGAGATATTGTGAAGGCTTTCAATTATGGTGCAGTTGATTATATCACCAAACCATTCACGAGAGAAGAGTTCATTTTACGGGTCAAGAACCACATCAACATTATAACCCAAACTCGAATTATCAAAGAGCAAAATCAAAAGCTGAATTTTTTAAATCAAGAGAAAGACGGCTTGCTGCAAATCACTATTCACGATTTGAAAAATCCATTACAAACAGTTTTGGGCTATTCTGATTTGATAATCAGAAAACTTTTCAAAAGCGACGAGTATGATTTATTGAAATTCCTAAATCCTTTGCGACAATCTACTTTGCAGGCGATAAATATTATTCAGGATCTGCTTGAAGTGAATCGTTTAGAGGAAGGAAATTACATTCTCGATATTTCAAAAATTGATTTTAGAGATGTACTGATGAGAGCAGTAGATTCTTTTACTCAAAAAGCATCAGAAAAACAAATTTCGATAATTTATAACGAAACTGATGAAGAATGCTTTGTAGAAGCAGATGGGGTTAAGCTTGAAAGAGTTTTTGACAATCTGATTTCAAACGCTTTGAAATTTTCTCCTTCATATACTAAAATTACTATCAATTGCAAAATAATTCAAGCAACAAATCGGCCAGCTGTGATAGCTGAAATAATTGATGAAGGACCGGGTTTCAAAGATGAAGACATTCCGATGATGTTTAAAAAGTTTGCAAAGCTATCAGCGAAACCTACCGGTGAAGAAAGCACTACAGGATTGGGTTTGTCAATTGTCAAAAAACTTACCGAAGCAATGAGTGGAAAAATATCATTCGAAACAATTCAAGGTAAAGGTACAAAATTTACAGTTGAATTCGACCTCGTTTAGGTTCTAAAACGATGCATTAGTAAAAGTAAGAATAAAATCAGGTTTGCTTCTCTGTGATAGTCTCGCTGTTACATCTATACGGAAAAAAATGAGAATTTTGTTGAATCCGATGCCTGCCTCATAGTAATATTTATCCGTACTTGCTGCAGTTGTAGGCGGAATAAATGAATTTATTCCATTGCTTGCAAAAATCGCATCTTTCCCAAAATCTGTAAAAGCTAATCGGCCAAAAGTGATGAATTCAATCCCAAAAGCTGCTACACTTGGTATTCTCAATATTCCGGGAATAACTTCGCCAAAATTATGTTCAAAGGATGCTATAAAAAATTCCGAACCGTAAAACTCCTTCACATTCAAAGCTCTGAGAGAAATTGAACTTGCAATGCCTGAAGTAGATGATTCGAGGCTGAAGAATTTTTGTGGTGGTACCTTTCCAATCGAATATCCACCAATAATCCTGAAATCGGCAAGCCACGAAGGCATAGTTTGAAATCTGATAAAAAATATCCCGTGAAATTTTGTGAAATCAAAATCACTTCCAATTGCCTTATTAGAAATTTCAGCAGCTAATTGGATTCCACTCTCCGAAAATCTTCTTCTCGTATGATAATCCCAATTCATTTCCATTCCAATTGAATTCATATTTCCTTCTATTATCCTTGGGTTAAACCTGGATATGCCCTTACCAAAAAATGAAAATGGACTATTAATATCGGCATTCAGTTGTTTATCCGATTTGAAATACAATTTGATTCTCTTTGGTCTAAAGTAATTATCGCGTCTGAGAAATACCAATTGTCCAATTCCGGCTTCAATTCCCAATTCATAACCTTGTGCGTAATAGTAATCTCCATAATCTTTTCCGCTGAGTAATGTAACAAAACTCATCGTAGGTTTTCTTAATTGCGATAGCTCATCAGACCTATTCAAGCTTTTATGCACAAGCGAATAAACTGAAAATTGTTCCAAATCATCAAAAAAGTATTGCAATTGCAGCTGCCCGTAGAGTTCATTATCTGAGAATCCGTAGCCAATTTTATTTTGCATAGTCAAATTATCGGTAAGGGGAGTTTGAATTCCCATACCCAAATATAACCCTTGTATTCGATTGTATGAAATTACATCCTCAAATCCGGTGAATGGTTTCCTGTCTAATCTGGAAATTGTTCGAGCTACAACTCCGAAATATTCATTGAACAGATTTTGTCTCAAAGCAGAATCAGGATTCTCCATGTTCAATCTTATGGATTCATAAGCTTGAATTTCTTTTGTGTTAAGTAGTCCGAAATCGTTTTGTTTCCAAAATGTAGAATCGAATTCGGATGCGGTAGGAGCTGCTTCGACTCTTCTCCGACTGAAAATTGAATTTGGTATAGGTTGATTTATCTCATAATCGTATGCGCGGGTAGTAATATGGATGTCTATTCGGGGAGATATTAGCCATAATATATCCGCTTCAGCTGATGCGAATATGTCTAATTCTTTTGGCATTACATAATTTGAATCAACTAATTTGAATGATTGATTGAAACGCAAAATGGCTGAAAATGGCAACTGTACCGCTTGAGTAGGGGATAGCTCGACATATTTCGGAACCATCTTCAAGGTGTCAATCAACAAAATGCCCGTAAACATTTTTCGTGTCTTACTTTCAGGATATGCGAGAATTCTTGCAATCATTCGATTCTCAGGGTCGAAATACTTATCATCAAGAATAAATTCGTAAAATTCGTGTGCATTAGGATAAAATGGTGTCGTAATTTTCTCACCGAGTATGGTAACGACATCTTCGTATGAATTAGTGTTAGTACCGAATGTAACAAAATTGGAGCTTGCCGGAATATTTTGACTTTGCCTTCGTTGAATTATTTCATTGAAATAGCTGTCAGGTGCTCTGAAGTATCCTTTGGAGTATGATTCAAATATTGATATTATCGTAGTATCAGTCCTATCTTCACTCCTACCGGCAGTTGATGAATCGGTGGCAGCTGAAAATTTAGTATAAAGCATATATGTATAAGTTTGGAGCGAATCTTGGTAGAATTGTTTACGTTCATTTACCTGCCTCATTATTCTTTCTCCCGGGTCTTCGGCAATAACTACGACTGCTTCAGTCATTGATGAACTATTTTTGAGAAAAATTTGGCTATTGTTCGAATCACCTGTCAAATCAATATCAAGAATGTATTTCTCTCTACCAACCATAGAAAACATTATCGTATGTTTACCCGGTATCATTCGTATATTAAATGAGCCATCGCTTTTGGTATATGTTCCAATATCCAAATCCGCAACGCGTACAGTCACGCTTTGCAAAGGATTGCCTTCTTCGCGGTCGTAAACATAGCCGGAAAATACAAAAGTAGTATCTTTCATTAAAAGATTCTCTTTCGAATTAGATTCAGTAGTACTAAATAAAATCAGCAATAATAATATAATCATCAATTGTGCTTATTCTCTTTGATTTTGGATTTATTTCTAAATTGTTCATAAAATGTTATGTTCATCATAATCAACATCATACTGTATATGGTATCTTCAATTGGTATTGTATATAGCCTTATTCCGAGATTCTGAGTGTTATCGTATATTACTACAGGCAATGAAGTTAATATGCCATTAACAACCATAAACGGAACAAGTGAGACGAAGTAAGCCAAAAAGAACCTTCCTAACCATTGACGTTTCAAAACAAAAAAATGAAGAAGTAGAAATGCTCCTTGCATTAAAAAAACCACGAAAGTATATGCTTTATCATAGTTCAGAAAAGCAAGTACCACCAAAATCAAACCAAGATATAGGGATATGCTAGGTGCAATGTTACCCAATATGTCCTTTTTAACATAGTAATTCAAGACTTCATATAAAAACACACACGCAAATGGAACAGTTATAAAAAACAGCCATTCCTCTATTGGTAAATTTATAATATTGATTCCAAGTAGATATTTTGGGTTGAATTCCCAGACTTTATAGTATGTCTTTAGTATGTCCCAAACAATAAAATAGCTCCCTGTAATTGCCATTGCAGGGAATAGAAATCTCCAGTTATTATAGAACTTTAGACGACGTTCAAAGCTCTGAGCAATAGGATATGCTATTGTTGCAATGTTGATGAGAAGGTAAGTATAAATGCTGTCCATGTTAGTGCGTTCAAGCCTTATCACCAAAATACTTGCGACCAATAACCAACATACCGTATGATTCACCGGGATTTTGGTCAATATACTTGTGATGAGACTTGTGAGCCCTTAAAATTGCTTTAAGATAAGGAGAATTAATATTTGGAAATAATACTTTACGCAGCTTTTTTAATCTATTGTGAATCAGAACTTCATGTATCAAAAAATATGATATACCGTATAATAAGATTCCCAAACCTATCCACAATTTGAAATCAAAACCATCTATCATTCCAAACATGATGAATAACCAACTTGGGATGGCAAAAATCAGGAAAAATGAATCATTTTTTTGGAGGAAGGTCTTTGGTTGAACGTGGTGGTCGCGATGTAGATTCCATAAAAATCCGTGCATCACGTATTTGTGAGTGAACCAAGCGACAAATTCCATTATAAAAAATGTAGTTATGAGGATAAATATGTTTATGATTAATTGCATAAACATATAACGAAAAAAAGCATACAAAAATTGTTATTCGAACTTGATAAGTTTGAGGTGAAGTCTCTGTTCGGTAGAATTTAGTCTCAAAATATATATACCGGTTGGGGCAATCTTGAATCTATCGTCGGAAATTTCGATTGCTCCTGGGTTTATAACATCAAATTTGATATTATCAATCACGATTTCTCCCAATAAATCAGTAATCGAGATGCTTCCTGAAAAGAATTCTATTGCTGCTGAAGTGAGTATAAATGAGCCGCCGGTTGGGTTTGGGTGCAATATTACTATTTGATTCAAATCTTCATTTGTTTCTACGGTATTTGGTATCGAATCGGGCTTTGTCCATGCGGCTCGCTCAAAGCCTTGGATTTTGCAATTATCTAACTCCTCAGCGAAGCAATTCGCAAAGGTCAAAATAAAAGCAACTATATATATTACATTTTTCATGATTACTTATTATTAATCACGACTTAATCGCTCTTCCATTGCTTCTACAGCAAATCGCAAGTGGGGAATTACAATCGAGCCGCCAATAACGAGTGCAATGTTCATTGTTTCGTTCAGTTCTTCGCGAGTAGCACCACATTCGATAGCTTTGTCAATGTGATATAACACGCAATCATTGCAGCGCATGACCAATGAACAAGCTAATCCCATCAATTCCTTAGATTTTGATGATAGTGCACCATCGGAATATGCATTAGTATCAAGGTTGTAAAATCGCTTATATGGCAAAAATTCTTGTGAATTGACTAACTCATTTCCTCGAGTTCGTCTATTTTGGAAGTCTTCAAATAAACTCATTAGCAAATTTCAATATGTTTACAAATTTTGTATTAAGTTCAATTCCAAAGTTAAGCCAAAAATTTTTGAATTCAAACACATTTATTAATCTAAACAACCAATTGTTTGCAATTTCAATTTTCAAATTACAAATTTTTTTGCTACTTTGCATTGTTATATAAATTGGAGAATACAAATGTTCGTAAAAAATTCAAGCCAAAACGGCTATCTTGTTCTTTTGATAGCCGAACAAAAGCTTACAGTAAACATTTCTAACGAATTCAGGGAAGGATTAATTCAATTGATTAATGAGGGGCATTACAAAATCGTGCTCGATTTGTCAAAAGTGTCTTTTATGGATAGCTCGGCATTAGGCTCGGTGATTGCAGCGTATAATCATTTGCAGGAAGTATCAAAAAAAATGAACGAAGAAGCATCATTTCGCATTTGCTGTTTGACGCCGAATGTTCAATCATTGTTTAATTTGCTCAGAATAGGTGATATTATTGGTGTTTATAATACCGTAGATGACGCCACAATTGAAAAATAACCCGTTCTAATTGCTTGAATCCGAACGGGCTTATTGCTTATTTTACTTTGCCTTGGTTAGCGACGCTTTCCATAGCTTTTTTGAGGGTTTCTTCATCTGCAAGAAACTCTCTTTTTATAGGTTGCAAATTTTCGTCCAAATCGTAAACAATAGGAATTGCTGTAGGAATATTGAATTTCAGAATTTCATCATCAGGCATTTTATCCAACATTTTAACCATCGCCCTCAATGAATTACCGTGTGCTGCGATGATTAAGCGTTTGCCGGACTTAATTTCCGGAACTAAAATATCATTCCATAATGGCATAACGCGTTCGACTGTATCTTTTAGGCATTCGCCCATTGGAAGTAGATTTTTCGGAACATTCGCGTAGCGGCGGTCGTGACCCGGAAAATATTCATGACTTTCTTCAAGTGCAGGCGGAGGAGTGTCGTAACTGCGACGCCAAATCAAAACTTGTTCTTCGCCATATTGTTTTGCCATATCGGATTTGTTCAACCCTTGCAAAGCACCGTAATGACGTTCGTTCAATCTCCAATCCCTGATTACCGGAAGCCACAGCAAATCCATCTCGTCCAAAATTGTCCAAAGTGTGCGGACAGCTCTTTTGAGTACCGATGTGTAAGCCACATCGAATGTCAATCCCGATTCTTTCAGCATACGGGCTGCAGTTAGGGCTTCTGTCCGACCTTTTTCGGTCAAATCCACATCAACCCAACCGGTAAATCTGTTTTCCTGATTCCAGGTGCTTTCACCGTGTCGTACTAATACTAACTTATACATTGTCGTTTTCCATTGTTTGTTTTAAATGTTGTAAAATTTGTTCGGCGCGGAGCAAATCTTCCGCAGTATTGATACCTTGCAATTCTGCAAAGTCCGAACAATTTATTGCATGAACCGATTCGCCCTCATCTCGCAAAATTTGGATAATATCGGTCAAATAATATTCATTTTGGGCATTTTTGTTGCCAATTTTTTGTAGTGCGTCGAAAAGCAATTTGCTATCCACCAGGAAAATTCCACTATTAATCTCTTTAACGAGTTTTTGCTCAGTGTCGGCATCTTTTTCCTCGACGATTTTAATAAAACTATCAGCCGAATCTCTTATTATGCGTCCATATCCTGTCGGATTTGGGGCATCAGTGGAAAGTACCGAAACCTTTGAAGCGGCTTGAGTGTGCAAATTAATAAATTTCCGAATCGTTGAATTACGCATCATTGGTACATCTCCGGCAAGAATAAGCACATCGCCGTCGAATTCGGCAAGATTATCATATGCTGACATAACAGCGTGCCCTGTGCCGAGTTGCTCTTTTTGTTCGGCAAATTCAATATTCGGGAAGTTCAAGCTTTTGATGTGTTCAATGACTTGGTCCTTTTGGAAACCTACTACAATCACAGATTTTTCAGGATTAAGCTCTTGAATCAACTCAAGTACATAATCAATCAATGCTTTGTTTTGGAGTTTGGTCAGAACTTTGGGTAATTCGGGATTGAGCATACGCTTGCCCTTACCTGCAGCAAGCACAATTGTAGATAGATTCCTTGTCATTCGCCTAATTCGTTTGTGATTAAATGCGAAATTTGCTTGATGTGATTTTCTTTGTCCAACAATACTACAAGTGGCTTATAGTTTTCGATTTCTTCGGCGTTCAATTGGCAGTAGCTCATGACGATAATCAAATCACCGACAGATACTAAGCGGGCTGCTGCACCATTGACACACATTACACCCGTGCCGCGTTTGCCCGGAATCACGTAAGTTTCGAATCTTTCGCCATTATTTATATCAACCACCGAAACCTTCTCGTAGGGGCGGATGTCGGCTTTTTCCATCAATTCAATATCGATTGTCAAACTACCTTCGTAATATAATTCCGCTTGGGTTACAGTAGCTTGGTGAATCTTCGATTTTAAAAAATTTCTTAACAATTCAATACCTTTTTGCTAATTTGTTATGGTACGAGAAACAAAAGTAACTCTATTTTGCATCTTGAGCAAAAGTTAATATAAAGACGTAGGAGGGACTGAGGTATTTAGAATTTCGGTAAAGTTCCCCAAACCATTTCATCTTTACTTTCATATGCACTATATTTCTTAATTTTGTAATTGTACTTTTTAACAAAATGGAAAATATCAATGAAAAAAATAATCGAATGTGTTCCGAATTTTTCTGAAGGACGAAATAAAGAAGTTATAGAAGCTATTGCCGAAGCTATCAGACAAACTGAGGGCGTAACCTTGCTCGATGTTGACCCGGGCTATTCCACAAATCGCACTGTCTATACTTTCGTAGGCGATGAAATGAGTGTGGTAGAAGGTGCATTGGCTGCCGCAAGAGTTGCACATAAACTAATTGATATGAGCAAACAAACAGGCGAGCATCCGCGTATGGGTGCATTGGACGTTTGTCCATTCATTCCGGTTCGTGGTGCCACGATGGATGATTGTGTTGATTGCGCCAAGCGTTTTGCCGAAAAAGCTTCTACAGAGCTCGGAATACCAATTTATTTGTATGAATGTGCTTCAACTCAAGAACACCGCAAAACATTGCCACAAATACGTCAAGGTGAATACGAAGGCTTTGCAAAGAAAATCAAACTCCCCGAATGGAAGCCGGATTACGGACCGGCGGAATTTCTTCCCAAATGGGGCGCAACTGTCACAGGTGCGAGATTTTTCTTGATTGCTTACAATGTGAATGTTCTCGGCACACATAATCAAGCTCACCGCATAGCCCTAAATCTTCGCGAAGCAGGCAGGGGAGAAGGCGAACCCGGAAAATTGAAAGAAGTGAAAGCTTTGGGCTGGTTTGTGGAGGAATACGGCATGGCTCAAATTTCGATTAATCTCACAAATTACAAAGTAACGCCGATTCATATCGCATTTGAAGAAGCTAAAAAAGAAGCAGAAATTCTCAAAGTCGGCATTGCAGGCTCGGAAATGGTCGGGCTTGTTCCATTGGAAGCTATGTTGATGTCAGCTGAATATTACATCGAAAAGGAAAATCTCTTTATACTCGAGGATGAGCAAAAAATCAAACTCGTGATTGACAGATTGGGTCTGAATTCCATAGCTCAATTCGACCCCAAAAAACGGGTAATCGAGTACATGATTGATGAGAAAAAAGATGAACCTTTGGCAAATTTGAGCGTCCGTGATTTTGTAGAATCAATTTCGGCAAGAACTTCGGCTCCCGGCGGTGGTTCGGCATCTGCGGCAATTGCTGCTATTGGTGCAGCTTTGGGTTGTATGGTGGCACAATTGACTTACGGATTCAGAAAATTTGAGCATCTCGACGAGAAAATGAGAGAGATTATCCCAAATCTTTTGAAAGTCAGCCGCGAACTTATTCCAATGATTGATGCTGATACAAACGCATTTGGCGATTACATGGAAGCGCTCAGAATGCCTAAAGGCACAGATGAAGAAAAAGCCGAACGAATTGCAGCAATGCAAAAAGGCTTGAAATCGGCAATTGAAGTGCCCTTAAATACTATGAGATTCGCAGATTCCGCTTGGGAAGCGATGCTCGAAACAGCAAAATATGGCAACATAAGCTCGAAATCTGACATTGAAGTTGGCACCAAAGCCCTCGAAACAGGCATTTGGGGTGCCTGGAGAAACGTAATGATAAATATGGACGGCATTAAAGATGCTGAGTTCAAGGCTATAAAAACGAAAGAAGCCGATGAACTCGTCCAACGTGCAGCACTCAAATCTAAAGAGATTATAGAATTATTAGTAGCCAGAAAAAGCTAATTTTCGAAAACGCCGATTTCGATACTGACTCGTCGTTTGAGTTCGTTTGCTAAATCTGTGGTATCAATGCCTCTGCCTTCGATACCCCAATTTATGTTGCTGCGGATTTCATTATATTTCGGGTTGTCGCTTAATTTATCATCAAGATATTTTGCAGTATAGTAGGCTCTCAATTTGGATAGCAATTCGTTGTCCATTTGAGTGCCTCTTTCGATTTGGAGCTCGTACTCCTCATCATCAATGTCGCTTTCGACATAAGTAGCAATTGGTGATAACGGTCTCGGGTCTGCAAATCCTATAATTTTGATTGATAATCCGCCCACGTTTTGTTGAGCACATTCATCATCAATACTGTTCAGGATATTATTAATGAAATCAATCGCATCATCTAAGGCATTGTCAACAACTATTGCGTAACCATCGTAAATTTCGCCCGGATTTTCAATATATTTCGTACTGTCGTTCTTGCCAAGACTTTTGTTTGCAAATTTCTTTCGCAACATTTCCAAATTTTCAATTGTATTTGGGTGATAGTATCCCGTGACAAAGAATGGAACATCATATTGCCCAAAATCAAATTCCGTACTCGTTCTAGGGATTACAAATTGTGCTCTCAATCTAACAATTGAAGAATCCGAACACGGAGCTATAATGCGTTGCTCAGGAATATATTGTGGGATACATTTGTTGAAATATTGAATTATATATTGCTTATTCGGGAAAATTTCCAATTTCAAAGCTTTTGATGATTCGATTGCTTCGCTCATAATAAAATTTCTATCCTTGTCCAGCAATCGAACGAAGCCATCAGTAGGGAATGCAGCACTTTCAGGTTTGATTTCAACGTCTAAAATCACAGGACCACAGTATTTGAATAGGAAAATATCTCCGTTGCCGCAACTCGGCAATCGGTCTGAAACTACATATATCATATCTTCGTGAACGAAAGCACCAAACTCGTTGTCTAAGGAATTCATAGGGCTTTTCAACATTGTAGGACCCGTGGAATTCATTTGGTTGAGCAAATCAGCTCCATATAAATTAAAGTAACCGTCTCGATTTGAAGCAAAAATGATTTTCTCGGAATTTTGAAATGTTGGATTAATTTCGTTTGCTTCGCTATTTATCATTGCTCCGGCATTTCTGGGAGTCGACCACGAGCCATCATCATTTCTGGTGCTGATGTAAATATCCAATCCCCCGTAAGAATCAGGGCGGTCAGACACAAAGACCAAATAATCACCATTTTCGGAAACAAATGGCATTGACTCGAAATGAACTGTGTTCAATTCGGAAATAGCAGAAGGTCTCGACCATTTGCCCTTAACATATGTTGATTTGAACAATTCGCTGTTGTAGTTTTTGTTGCTGATTGAAGCTGAAAAAAATAGTTCAATATCGCCTGTTTTGGGATTTCGCGAAATAAAATGCGAACCGAGAATTTCAAACCCTTCATTCGGGAAATCACTTACAAGTACAGGCTCACTCAACACACCATCTATGATTTGGGCTTTGTTTATTTGAAATAATTCCGCATTATGAGGGTCAATTCTGTGGTAGTAGAAATTTCCTTCAAAAATAAATGGCGAAAACTCATGCATTGAGGAGTTGAATGTAGCACCTATGTTTCCGTCTGTTGTATCAACTGTGCAAATCTTGGGACTCGAACATGAAGCTAACACAATAAAAGTTGAAAAAGCGATGTATATAGTTAATGAATTAAACATTTTTTATAAATTCCTGAATATTTATTATTCTTAAGTTTGTAAAAATATAATTATCAATTTAGATAATCGGTAAAAAAAGTAAAAAATTTAAAATGAGATCCACAATCGCTAAGATAAATGTTGCAAATTTGAAGCATAACCTGCAAATGATGCGCCAAGTTGCTCAAAAAATGGAAATTATGCCTGTAGTCAAAGCAGATGCCTACGGACACGGTATCGTTGAAATCTCGAGAATCTTACGTGCAGAAAAAGCACGTATAATCGGTGTAGCCTTTGCAGACGAAGCTGTAAAAATGAGAGAATCCGGAGATACAGGTGAAATTTTTGTGCTCATCCCGGGTACAGAGTATGATACAGATTTGTATTGTGCATACAATCTCCAAGCATCAGTAGAGGATTTTGATGTACTGAAAAAGCTCTCGCACGAAGCACATTCACGAAATATGACAATCAAAACCCATTTGTTTATCAACACGGGAATGAACCGCGATGGTATCAAACCGAATATGGCATTAGATTTCATGAACCGAGCAGTAGAATTACCGGGTATTGATATGTTTGGTATCTTGACACATCTTGCAGGTTCGGAATTGGAGGACAGAACATTTTCTAATCAACAATTGGATTTGTTTGATAGTGTTCTTGCTGAGTTGCAAAATGCCGGACACAGTTTCAAATATATTCATGCTTTGAATAGTGCCGGCACTTTGAACTTTTCCGATAGACCCTACAATTTAGCGCGTTGTGGCATCGCACTATATGGATATATGGACTATAAGAATTTGTCGGATAAGTTAAAATTGAAACCAATTCTTGAGTTAGTTTCAAAGGTGATTAACATAAATACTGTTGACGCAGGCGATACTGTTGGTTATAGCTTGAATTATATCTCGGATGCAAAACGCAGGATTGCAGTAGTCCCTTTGGGTTATGGCGATGGCTATCATCGAGTTTTAGCAAATAAAGTGCATTGCTTAATTAACGGTAGGAAATTCCCTATAGTCGGAACAATTTGTATGGACCAGTGCTTGATTGATATTGGTGACGAAAATGTAAATATTGGAGACGATGTCGTTTTTATTGGAAATCAGGGCGAAGAATCAGTTGATGCGTATGATTTGGCAAATGCGATGGGTTCAATTCCATATGAAATTACTACTGCCTTGAAATGGAGAATACCACGTATATACATTTGATGTGGAAAACTTGTAAACAAATGAGTTTCATTTATGCTTACTTTTATTGATTTTTAAATTCATACTTAAAAGATGTACAAAATAAGATTACCGAATTTTGAGGGTCCATTTGACTTGTTGCTTTATTTCATCAAGCGGGACGAGCTCAATATATATGACATACCGATAGCGCGTGTCACGTCGGAATTTTTGGAATATATCAGAATCATTCGTTATTTCGACCTCGAATTAGCCGGCGAATTCATACTTATGGCTTCCACGTTGATGTACATCAAAGCCCAACTTTTACTTCCAAAACCCAAATCCGATTCCGATAGTGAGGTAGAAGACCCACGAACTGCATTGGTTCAGAAATTACTGGAATACAAGCAAATGAAAGATGCAGCTCACGAACTTAGTTTGAAGGCTGACGATAACAAGTATATTTTATACAGGAATCTTTTCGATGCTGATAAAGAGGTTGTGGAGGCAACTGCAGAGTACAAAAATGCCACTCTTTTTGAGTTAATTAAAGCATTCCAAAAAGTTATGGAGAAAGCCAAAGAAGAAAGTTTTGACCATATAGTCGAGATGCAAAATATTTCTGCAGAAGAAAAAGCAAAAGATATAATTTCGCAATTGAAAACAAAATCACGATTGAGCTTTTTCACACTTACACAAAATCAATCCGTATCTCACCTAATAGCCACTTTTTTGGCGATTCTTGATTTGATGAAATCTCAAATCATTATGATTTACCAAGATGAACATTTTGATGATATAATAATTACAGACAGGACTATATTGAATTGAAAGAATCAAACGAAATAAAGCAAGTTGCACCATTTTTGCAATTGGATAATGATGAACAAAGATTAGCTCTCGAAGCAATTATTTTCTCATCTGAAGTGCCGTTGAATACAGATACTATGCGTAAATTATTGGTAACCGATTATTTATCTCTTAAAAAGCATAATTTTGACGAAGACATTGACCAAGTCACAATTAATGACGAAATTGCCGAATCAATGGCTGACGACTTGTATTTCGAGAATTTGATTGACAAAATCAACTCCGAACTCGACAGTTCAGGTCGTCCATTCCGAATTATCAAATCGGCAGGTGGTTGGCTCTATTCTGTCAAAGCGGAATATGGAGAACTCATCAATAGTGTACTAAAGACCAAATTTCGTAAAAGATTATCTCAAGCATCGCTCGAAGTGCTTGCAATAATCGCCTATAAACAACCTGTCTCAAAGCCTGAGATTGAACAAATCAGAGGTGTTAATTCTAACGAAGTAGTGAACTCTCTGATTGAGAAAAATCTAATTAAAATTGCAGGGAGGAGCGAGGCTCTCGGTAAGCCGATTTTATATGCAACAACGAATGATTTTCTTCGTACGTTCGGTTTGAATTCATTGCAAGAATTACCAAAATTGAAAGAAATTGAAGAAATAGCTTCTTCAGACATTCACGAACCTGTCACTTCGGCAGATGAAGAAGAAAAAGACTTCAATTTTAATGGGTATATTCTACCAATTGATAATGAATTGAAATAATTTTTGAGATAACAAAATATTAAAAATATACGTTCGTTTATATATATGTCAATATGTTCATATCAAGGAAAGTAAGATGCAATTTTTATCAAAACAAGAATTTTTAGATAAGATTTTCGATTTCGAAAACAAAACAGAGTGGGAATTTTCAGGGAATCGTCCTGTTGTAATTGATTTTTATGCTGATTGGTGCGGTCCATGCAAGGTATTATCGCCTGTTATGGAAGCATTATCAAAAGAGTACGACGGCAAAATTGATATTTACAAAATTGATACCGAACAGGAAACCGAATTGGCGGCAGCTTTTGGTATCAGAAGCATTCCATCTGTATTGTTCATCCCATTGAACGATAAGCCACGTATGTCAGTTGGTGCGATGCAAAAAGATGACTATAAACGTGCATTCAACGAAATTTTTGGTATTCCAGAACCGGAAGTTAACTAAGATGCAAACCAAGTATATAAAGTTTGTTGCTTTGACTGCTTTGGGTGGAGCTATCGGTTTTGCATACTATTACTTCATCGGATGCAACTCAGGTACTTGCCCCATCACATCAAATTGGCACGTATCAACTCTTTATGGTGCAGTTATCGGATTTATTGCAGCTTTTCCAAGCAGCAAAAAAGCGAAATAAGAAAATACAAGGTCTCCCGTAATAATTAAAGTCGTTTTATTTGATAATTTGCATATTTTTTAATATGTTGAATTTTTAAAATGGGACGGCTTTAATTATGAAATACGAAATCAATCAGGGAAATATCCCTATCAAGTTATGGCTTGACGATGCAGACATAGATTCTATGAATCAAGCCATCAATTTATCAAATTTTCCGTATGCTTTCAAGCATATCGCTCTTATGCCTGACGCTCATGTCGGATATGGCATGCCTATTGGTGGAGTAATGGCAACTAAGGATGTCATAGTACCAAATGCTGTCGGTGTGGATATTGGGTGTGGAATGTGTGCCGTTAAAACATCATTCACGCATATTGATACAGCCAATCTGAAAAGAATACTCGGTAAAATCCGAGAATTTGTCCCGCTTGGATTCAATCACCACAAAGAAATGCAAGATATTGCAATGATGCCAGACACCGAATCCGTCGAAGATTTTGATTCAATCACTAAACGCGAATTTAATAGTGCGCGTCGCCAAGTTGGCACTCTCGGTGGTGGCAATCACTTTATCGAAATCCAGAAGGGTTCCGATGGTTTCATATATTTGATGATTCACAGCGGCAGTAGGAATATTGGAAAAACGGTTGCCGAACATTATAACAATCTTGCAAAAAAACAGAATGAAAAACACAAGGAAATTCCCGACAAGTGGGATTTAGCGTTTTTGCATATAGATAGCGATGACGGTCGCAAATATCTTAGCGAAATGGAATACTGTGTCAAATTTGCTCTGGCAAATAGATTGCTGATTATGGAAACGGTTCAAGAAATTGTCGTTGATATAGCCGGACATTGTGTATTTGATGACTCAATAAATATTCCTCACAATTTCGCTTCTCTCGAAGAACATTTCGGTGAACAAGTTTGGGTGCACCGTAAGGGGGCAACACCGGCATATCTTGGATGTATCGGCATTATCCCAGGTTCACAAGGCACAAAATCATTCATTGTAGAAGGTTTGGGCAATCCCGAAAGCTTTGAGTCAAGTTCTCATGGTGCCGGCAGAAAAATTGGCAGAAACAGAGCCATTAGAGAACTTGACTTTGACGAAGAAGTTGCCAATATGAATAAACTTGGTATTCTTCATGGAATTCGTTCTTCCAAGCAATTGGACGAAGCTCCGGGAGCATATAAGGACATAAACAAAGTGATGCAAAACCAAAGTGATTTAGTCAAAATGTTAATTGAACTATCACCCTTAGCAGTTATAAAGGCTTAATTTGATTTTACAATTTTCGTATTTGAGCTTCCTGTTGGAGTATTTATATTAATGATGTATATCCCTGCCGGTGTCGGGTTGCCGGATTCATGAAGCCCATCCCAAAAGCTGTTGTAAAATCCAGAGTGCATGTAATGATCAAGAATAGTCTTGACTTTATTTCCCAAAATATCATATACTTCAATCAACACATCACCATCAACTTGTGTATCAAATTCGATATTGATTGAATCGAATGCCGGATTTGGAAAAATGTATAAAAGCACATTATCAAATACTTCATCTTCGGCGTGAGTCGCAGAATTCGGTCTTCCGGGAGTGCCGTGCATTACATAGGATGGACGCCATGATTGAGCTTTGGAATTGTCAAGCTCAGGACTGATTAGCTCTAATGATGGACCAAGGCTATCTGTTTCAGGGTACCAAGGGCTTTTACTTGTATATTTGACTGAATCTACTAACTTAAGATTGGAATTGTAAATTCTCACCATATCCTCTGTACCAAAGCCAAAAGTGAATGAACCAAAATAGTTTTCAATTCCCGGATGAACTTTTGCAAACTTGTTTTTACTTTCGACTATCACTAAAAAATCTCGCTTTTTGATTATAGTATTTGCCGGAAATGCGAAATGCCGTGAGTCCTTATCATCTTTTAATAACCAACCACCAATGTTCAAATCTATATCGCTAGGATTATACAATTCAATCCAATCATCAGTATCAAAATCTTTGAGCGATTTGTACATTATTTCGTTGATGACGACTTCACCCGATTGGGAAACTAAATTTTGTGAGGTGAAAAATATTGAAAATGCAAACAGAATTATAAAAATAATCTGATACTTCATTGTAAAAAACTCCCAAATTTTACTGATTACTGTTTATAATATAGACACATGAATCGGCAAAAAATCTCAGGAATCTTACGATTGTGGAAAATTTATTAGAAAATTTCTAAAAAAACATCTTCAGGTAAGTTTTTTCGAAACATTTCCAAATTTTTGATAAGAAGATTCACGTCTTCATTATCATCTGAGCATGAAAGAAAAGTTACATCATCATAGGCACAACCTATATTATCGTTGATTTTCAGCCTTGCAACCGGAACCCATGATTCAGGAAGGAATTCTTGAAATCCCTGAACGTAAATAATGGCAATTTTTGAATTCCTTTCAAAAGTTAATTTTTCGATGGATGTTTTATTGAATATTTTTTGCAATCTCAGTTGTATTATATCTTTATCAGCTAAGCCAATCATGTCAGTCAATCGAATTGATGTGAAATAGCAACATGCCCCGATATCATTCAACACAACTGAAGATTCGTCATAATAACTATGTAGGAACTTGCTCATTTGAATCTGTTGGTCATGAATGTTTTTGGACATCTGTGGTAGAGTTTGAAGTGATTCAATGTATCTCATTCCTGATGGGATTGAGAATAAAACGAGAATAGAAGACAATACTAAGCGATGCAAAAATTTTGGATATTGCTCAAAAAGCCTATTTAAGCTAAAGATGAATGTCAAGCAATACATTGCCATAATGTATGATTCGTACCTATAAACCCAACCTGTTTTGGCAAAGGCAATATGCATCATTGCTGTCAGAGTACATAAAAAATGTAGTTTGATTAACAAAGCAAAGCGATTTTTAGTGATATATTGAAAAATAAGAAAACAGATTGATAAGCTAATAAATGCTAATAAATGAGGTGCATTCATTAATTTTTCAAGTATCTTCATGGGGAAATTAACAATTGCGCTTAATCCACGTGGAGCGTCACCCTTCAATAGTATCGAATTAGGCAAAAACAATTCGCCATTTATTATAGAAATGATACCGTAAATGACAATTGGTAAAATTGTTATAGCAATGATAAGAAAAGCTTTTCTGTATCTTTTTTCAAATAGTTCGATGAATGAGAAGGCGATTATTATGAATATACTTTCATACCTGATACATGCTAAAAGAAATGTCCAAACAGCAAGATATTTAAAGTAAGATTGTTCTTTATTATATATAATATATGATGTTATAAATAATACTGAAACTAAAATATGAAGTAAATGCTCCATACCATTGTATATATTAGCACTTAAAGGCGAAACTATGAATATTCCAATTATATAGATTATACCCCATAAGTGATTTTTCATCTCATTTTCAGAAAATCTTATAAGAAAGAAGAAAAGCAAAAATGCAAATAAAGTATTTAGAACTAAAGGAATGTAAATACCCCAATTTGTTAGAATGTTGAAAAAACCGATAAGAATTGGGTAAATAGGTGATGATGATGAAGATGTAAAGCCATGTTGGGTAACACCCCAAACACCATGATTAATCAAATTATCTGCAATCGCTAAATGTATGTAAGTGTCATCAAGCGGGTAAATATATTCACCGAATTTGTTATCAATACTAAGAATATGTAGTAGGGTTACTGCAAGAAACAAAATTGAAATGACTAAGCAAATAATGTACTTATTCATTCTCCTAACCAGTAATAGATTCGAATTTATCTGCGTTTAATCTGTGTAATATCCAATCATATAGACCATTGGCGCCCAGTTTTTCGTAAAATTCGCGAGCAGGATTCCAATCTAACACGCTCCATTCCATTCTGCCACAAGATTTTTCCGATGCAATTTTCGTACATTCCTTGAATAGTTGGAAACCAATTCCTTTGCCTCTATGTTCTTCTTTAACAAACAAATCCTCGATATATAATCCGGGTTTGCCCTCGAATGTTGAGAAGTTGAAGAAGTATATGACAAACCCGGCGGCTTCATTGTCATATTCAGCAATTAAGCAATTTGCGTATTGAACTTTGCCGAATAAATTCTCGGAAATCGTTCCTTTATCAAAAACTACTGAGTCGCTTAACTTCTCGAATTCTGCCAAATCTTTGATAAATTGAATTATCAAATCAATATCATTTATCGTTGCTTTGCGAATAGTTATCATTTCAGACCTGCCTTTTCTAATGCCCATTTGAATACTTTAAGGTAATCCAGAGCTGATTGTGCAGAAGAATAGTTCCTTGCCATACAATTTTTTCGTAACAAATCCCAATGAGGCTCTTGTCCAAATACCGTTAAAGCTCGTCGTATGGCATATGAAAAGTCGTCGCCGTTATATTGCCAAAACGAAAAGCCCCAACCTTGACCACTATCTGGTATGTATTCAGTTACAGTATCAGCTAATCCGCCCGTATTGCGAACAATTGGTACAGTTCCATATTTGAGAGCATACATTTGTGTCAAACCACAAGGTTCAAATCGAGAAGGCATCAGTAAAAAATCAGATGCTGCAAAGATTTTATGTGACAAATTTTCATTGTATCCAATTGTGATAAAGCAATTTTTAGGATACTTCCATTTTAGATAATTAAAGAAATCAACATATTTAGATTCACCTGTTCCAAGTAAAGTAAAACGACAAGCGTTATTAGCTAAATAATGTTCTAATCTTTCCTGAATCAAATCAATTCCTTTTTGTTCGGTCAATCGCGTTACCATTCCAATTAGAGGCATATCGAGATTGTCTGATTCGTCCAAACCAAACGATTTGAGGTACTCAAACTTGTTAGCTTTCTTCAAATGCAAAGAATCGGCATTATAATTATGAGTTATATACTTGTCGGTTTCGGGATTCCAAACATCATAATACACACCGTTCAATATTCCAACCAAATCGGCACCCCTAATATTCAACTCATCACGCAGACCTTCGCTATAGTAATCATAACGAATTTCCTTTGCATAAGTAGGGCTAACTGTTGTGATTTTATCGGCAAACATGATACCCGTTTTCATTGAATTAACTGCACCAAATTGTTCAAACCATGAGCCCGGAAATATTTCTTTCATTCCGAATCCGGAGTATAACATCGCCGAATTTGGATTGAATTTACCCTGATATGCTAAATTATGAATCGTATAAACGCCGGCTGCACCGGAAAAGTGAGGGTCATTGTTATAATAAGATTTGAGGAAAGCCATCGTGAAAGCAGTATGAAAGTCATGAGCATGGATTATATGAGGAGAAAAATTCAGTGCTTTTGCTGCTTCGAATACTGCACGACTAAAAAAGATAAATCTTCTGTCATTATCTGAATATTCGTGAGGGTCACCGTATATTCCGGTTCTGTCAAAATATTCATTATGTTCGACCAAATATATAGGCACTCTCGAACCATTTAGATAACCAAGCCATAATCGAGCAAATTCTGTCCAATATCCCATCGGGACAATCAAAGTTTTTTCAAGTGGTGTGAAACCGTATTTATGGACATCAATGAATCCATATTTCGGCATAATAATAATCGGATTCTGACCGTATTTCTGCCATTCAATAGGCAACGATGCCGTGATATCGGCAAGTCCGCCCGCTTTGGCATAAGGAGTTACTTCTGTAGATGCTAATAATATATTCATCAATTCAATTTATTTCGTTGCAACAAAATAAGCTACAAATCTAATCATAAAATTCATAGAAATTAAACATATTATTAAAAACCGGGATAGCTAATATGTGTAAAGTATTTACTGAACTTGCTTTCAGCTGATTTTGTTTTGGAAAAATTTGTGAACAATCCGAATAGTGACGAACCCGAACCTGACATCGAAGCATAAATCGCTCCATTTTTGTAAAGTTCGTCTTTGATTCTTGATAATTCGGGATGAATTTCAAAAACAAAGGGCTCAAAATCGTTAACCAAATTTTTTCTTAACTTTTCAGTATCAAATATTGAATTTTTCAACAATTTGGGCAAATCAGTCACTTCGCGGCTGAAATTTTCATCTCTCCCTAATGATTGGTATGCCTCTTTGGTTGAAACATGAATGACAGGATGCACAAGCAAAATATAATAAGGCATATAGAAACTGAAGTACTTGAGTTGTTCACCACGGGAACTGCCCGCTGCAGTCCCGTATCTCAAGAAATAGGGGACATCAGCACCGATTGTTTGGGCAATTTCAAATAATTCTTCGTAACTTAATCTGAAGTCACAAAGAATGTTTAAAGCTTGCAAAGTGCTTGCAGCATCAGAACTGCCACCACCAAGTCCTGCACCTTGTGGAATCATTTTTTCAACATCAACTAGGACTCCACCATTATAGCTTGTTCTGTTGAAAATTTTTCGGGCTGCGATATAAATCAAATTTGATTCTAAGGGGATATGAGAATCCAAATTTGTTTCAATACTTGTTTCTCTCAAGCTGAAAGTCAATTCGTCAAATAAATCAATGGATTTGAATACAGTATTTATATTATGGTATCCGTCATTATTCTTATTTATTATCTCAAGCCCTAAATTTATTTTGGCTCGTGCGTATTTTTTTAATATTTTCATATTCTTAGTTTTTACCGATTCACATATTTGTTATTAAGGATTGATGGAAGAAATTATAAAAGAACAGTTTCCAAACGAGAATGACGAAAGTATAGAAAAGTCATCAAAGAAAAAAGAGAAAAAAATTAAGGAGAATATTCCTTTTGAGCAAGAATTGCTTAGAAAAGGTATTCACTTGTTATCCTTGAACATTCCAATTCTTTACATTTTTGTTTCGAAAACATTAGCGTTATCAATACTGATACCAATGTGTATATTGTTTGTAACTATTGATATTATTAGCAAAAAAAATCAAGTAGTTTCTGAGTTGATGCAAAAATATTTTGGGGGTATGCTCCGAAAGCACGAGAAAAAGAAGAAAAGACTCATTCTGAATGGTGCTTCATGGGTTTTGATTTCAGCTGTTATAACTGTTTTGGTGTTCCCGAAAATTGTAGCTGTTTTAGCATTTCTTATATTGATTATTTCCGATATGTCGGCAGCGTTGATTGGCAGAAAGTTTGGTAAAACGAAATTGTTCAACAAGTCTCTCGAAGGGACAATGGCATTCATCGTGTCTGCTATTATAGTTGTGTTTGTAATCGGATTCTTTTTTGGTGGTAATTGGGTCTATTATATTGCAGGTATTTCCGCTGCCATAATCGGTGGGTTTGTCGAAGCTTATTCCAAAAAAATGAAAGTTGATGACAACTTGTCAATACCGACTTCCGTGGGTATAGTAATGCTCTTAGTGGATTTTATTTTTGATGGTTATACTGCAAGTTTTTTAAACATGATGTAAAATGAAACAAACTTTTTTTTTATTATTCCTAATGTCAATTGCATTCTTGACTTCATGTTCAAAACATTCAGAGTACAAGATTGTGGATTATTTTACTGATAGCACAGACAGAGGTAAATTTGTATTCCTATTTGTCGAAACCGATACTATCATTCAAAGCGAAATTTTAGATTGGACTAAAGAATTTAAGTCGAATGACACCATAATGAGAGTTGCACATGATTCCATACTTCATGTCCTTATTTCATATTTCTATATCCCCAAAGAATATGATGAAATTCCTGAAGAGCAAGCAGTAATACTCAGAGAGAAGTATAAAAATCCCGAGATTACAAATAAGCTGTTATTAGCAAAAAAGGGTGCTGTTTACACAGGTTTTTCAAAAATTACTGAAGGGATGCCTTTCCCAAAGGATACTGTTATTTTGACTTCTGTTTTTGTCCCCAAAAAAGGTTATAAAGCAATTGACATATTAAAGCAAAGAGATGACAATGATTGATTTGAGAAGTGATACTTTTACAAAGCCAACTCCCGAGATGTTGCAAGCTATGATAAATGCCGATGTCGGAGATGATGTTTATGGAGAAGACCCGACTGTCAATTTATTACAAAAGAAAATTGCAAATCTTTTCGGTAAAGAAGCCGCATTATTTGTACCTTCCGGAACTATGAGCAATCAGCTTTCTCTCAAAGTGCTTTCCGAGCCGGGAAACGAAGTAATCACTGATGCCGATGCACATGTTTTTTATTACGAAACTGCTGCACCGGCAATACTTTCCAATCTTTTATTTCGAACAATTCCATCTGAATCAGGTCAAATTCCAATTGATGAAATCGAAAAGCATATTCGTCCCAAAATCTATTATTTCGCAGATACGAAAATCATTGCTCTTGAAAACACGCATAACCGTCACGGTGGTACTGTAATCGAACTTGATTACATCAAAGCCGTGAGAGATTTAGCCGATAAGCATGGAATACATACGCATCTCGATGGAGCAAGAATTTGGAATGCACATATTGCTTCCGGTGTATCATTTGAAGAATACGGAAAATATTTTGACACAATTTCTGTTTGTTTATCGAAAGGTATGGGTGCTCCAATTGGTTCTTTGATTATTTCCGATAAACCACGAATCCCAAAAGCTCTCAAATGGCGTAAAATATTAGGTGGCGGAATGAGACAAGTTGGTTATATAGCTGCTTGTGGTTTGTATGCCTTAGAAAATAATTTGCCACTCTTGAAAATTGACCACGATAATGCACGATATTTTGCCAATGAGATTGCGAATCTTGATGGAATTAGCATTGATTTGCGGAAAGTACAAACAAATATCGTTATTTTTGAACTTGATAAAAGAATCAAATCTGAAGTTTTTGTTGAGCAATGCAAAGAGAGAGGTTTACTTCTTAGCAATTTTGGAGATAATAAAATAAGAATTGTGACATATCACCAAATATCGAAAACCAATATTCAAAATGCTGTCGAAATAGTAAAAGAAGTAATGATTAAAATGATGAAGGACTGAAAATGAGCAACAGAATAACAGAGCAAGATATACTCAAAGACATAGATAAATACAAGCATACAACAAATGCTCAAGTCAAATTTCACGAAGTTGATTCATTTGGTGTAGTCCACAATATTCAGTATTTTTATTTTTTAGAATGGGCACGTACCAAATATTTTGAGTTTATCGGAATGCCGCTCAATCATCGCACCTATACCGCCGAAAACCCTATTATGACTGTTCGGCACGTGATGGATTATTTCAACCCACTATATTTTACCGATTACTATGATGTATTGACCCGAACCAAAACGATAGGGAATTCATCAATTGTAATGGAAAATGTTATTCGCATGAATTCGGGCAAAATTGCGATAAAAGCTGAAGTGACGCTCGTTTATATGAGTAATACCGATTATCGCCCTACTCGTTTGCCGGATTATATGAGGAATGCAATTTTGATGGTCGAAGGAGATGACTTGGAAATAATCGAAAGTGAGACTAAATAGATGAGCAATCCGATGAATTGGACTAAGCAACAAATCGTTGCTCAGTGTCTATTCCCAAAACTTTCTACTGAAGAATTTTACTCAAGTCCCGATTACAAGCAAGAAGTTCTTCGTTTAGTAGAGTTGGGAGTTGGGGGATTTTGCGTTTTTGGTGGAAATACCGTTCAGGTAGAGCAAATGACAAATTCTCTCCAAAATATTGCAACTGTGCCATTGCTTTTCTCGGGTGATTTTGAATTTGGTTTGCCTATGCGACTTTCCGAAGGCACTGAGTTCCCTCATGCAATGGCATTGGGTAATAATTCGGACCCAGATGCAAGTTTTAAAATATCAGTAGCAATATCTAAAGAAGTCAAATCAGTAGGTGTTAAATGGAATCTTGCTCCTGTTTGCGATATTAACTCAAACCCATCTAATCCAATAATCAATATTCGTTCCTTTGGTGAAAATCCCAAATTAGTCTCTGAGAATGTTGTGAAATTTATCGAAGGCGCTCATTCTACTGATATTTTGACATGTGCAAAGCATTTCCCGGGTCATGGCGATACTTTATCTGATTCGCACATTGAATTGCCTGCAGTCACTAAAACTTTGGAGGAATTGGAAGAATTTGAAATTATTCCATTTAAAGCAGCTGTTGATGCCGGGGTAGATTCCATTATGGTTGGACATTTATACGTTCCGTCTATGAGCAATAATTTGCTACCGACTTCGCTATCATCCAAAGTTTACAGCTATATTCGCGATGAATTGAAGTTTAGAGGGCTTATAGTTACTGATGCTTTGGATATGAAAAGTATCACAAAGATACGTAATTCTGCAGAAGCAACTATAGATTGCCTACTTGCAGGAGCCGATATTGCACTGATGCCGGAAAATGCAATCGAAGCCGCAACAGCATTAATCGAAAGAGTTGAAATTGACGAAAAATTGTATGAAAATTGTTTCGAATCAGCAAAACGAATTGTTGCCACCAAACGAAAAGCGAAATTAATCCCATTATTTGCGACACTCGAAAGCACTAAACAAATCTTTACCGACCATTTGAATTTAGCTTTAAATGTTGCTTATAAAGCATTGCAAATAAAGTTAGATAAACCGATTATCCCTATTGCAGATGATGTTAATTTTGCAGGAATTGCATTTTTGCAACAAGACAAAGATTTGCGTACTGCGACACGTTTTTTCACCATGTTATCCCAAGCAATTGAAAACGATTGTGACTTTGCTTTTGTAAGCGAAACTATCACTGATAGCGACATTTCGGCAATCAAAAATGGTATCAAAGATGCCAAAATTTTGATTTTTGCGGTATTTATCAAAGCAATTGCTTATGATGGCAGAACCGATTTAATCACCAAAGCAAAAGAAATATTTGATAAACTAAGTGCGGGCAAAGACACCATAGTTATTTTTCTGGGAAATCCGTATTTTGGCGAAATTTTTGATTCGTCCGTAAAAATTTGGACTTATTCTGACTCTTTTCCGTCATTAGCATCTGTAGTAATAGAGCTAAGCGGTAGAAAGGTAGCATTAAAGCTTCTTTAGTTATTTATTAACAAATGGTTATGAACGATGTATCGTAATATTGCAACTTGCATATTTTTGTTTTTAGTAGTGATTGCAAATCACTCAAATCTTCAAGCTCAAATAAAAGGCTTATCAGGAATGAGTGGCGATGAGCTACTGAAAATGGAACTTGAAAGCCAATTTTCTGATGATGCTATGCGCTCCGAAACTATGCCCGTGGGCAATATCATTGACCCTGAATTATATTTTCTGGGTCCCGAGGATATTCTAACAATCCAAATTGTGCCCATTATGAATAATCCTAGAAGCATCAAATTATCGCCGGATATGTCCATAATGATTCCACGAGTCGGCAAAATTGATATGCGAGGACTTACTTTGAAACAAGCACAAGATAGCATTGAATCATTTTTCAAAGCATTCAATCCCAAATTTGAAGTTTCGACCAATTTACGTGCTGCACGACAATGTATCGTTAAAATTTCCGGCAATGTACTTTATCCATCAATATATACAATGCCTTCAAGTTATCAAGTATCAACTGCTATACTTTTCGCTAATCAGCTTCAAAAAAATACTGCAATCGCTTTGCCTCAAATGGAAGCATTGCTCCAAGTTCAAGAAGCAGAGCGAGAAACTGAACGTCGTTTTTCGGAAAGCGGGCTGAGTACAAAACCATTCTATTCATCTAGAAATATAATTTTACTTCGTAAAGATGGCACTTCGTTGACGATTGACCTCGAAAAAGCAGCAGCAACTAATGACGCATCATTCGACCCATATGTTAAGGAAGGTGATGAAATTATCGTCCCGTTCGATAGGGATAATTTCCCGATGATTTCCATTTCAGGTGGCGTAACAAGACCAATAATTTTGCCTTATAAACCCGGAGACAAAGCATCATTATTACTAAAATTTGGTTATGGACTGACCGATGATGCCGATATAAATAATATAAAAATCTACATGCCATCTCAAAACAAGCAAATTTTACTCAAAACAGACAAAAGTTTGAATCTGATTGGAGAAGATTTTGAGATTGAACCGGGTGCTGTAATAATTGTGGGACAAAATATTACGCCACAAAGCCAGAGTACAGGTACTGTTTCAATTAAAGGGCAAGTTCGTAATCCCGGCAATTACTTGATAACATTGAGAAACACGCGCCTACGAGATTTGATTGACATGGCTGGTGGTTTCACCAAAGATGCATATTTGCCACTTGCTAATATTGTCCGCCGCGAATCTAAGCTGAAATCTCTTACAGACCCACGCCAAGAAACCTATGAAATTATGCAATACAGTGATTTGACTATGGATGACACAACTCGATACTACATTGATATGAAGTACAAACAGCCATTAGTTGCGACTGATTTTGTTGAACTTTTTGAAAAGAATAACAATATCAATGATGTGCTTTTATATGACGGTGATATTATTCATATACCTACAAATCCCGGATTAGTCTTTGTGAACGGTCAGGTAAAAAATCCCGGCTATGTGGAATTTGAAGAAGGCAGAAATATGAAATGGTATATAGAACGCGCAGGTGGTTTTGCTGAAGGTTCTGAACCTGATAGGGCAAGAATTATTCGAGGCAGAACAAATGTTTGGATTGAAGGCTCTGATGACATCATTGTTTACGCCGGTGACCAAATTTATGCTCCAAGAGTACCTGATGAACCGACAACATTGAAATTGCAACGTTATGCAGTTTTGGCAAGTCTGATTGCAACATTTTCAATATTGTTAAGTACAATTGTAACTCTGTCAACTCGATGAGAATATCATCCGCAATCATTTTCTTATTTATAGCGAATATATTCATTACTTATTCGCAATCTGAACACGTACATATTTACCATTCTGTATATCCTTTTTTGGAGCGAATGTATAATCAAGGGCATTACGAAGGCTACCCTTTGAATGATTTACCTATGCGACGTTCCAAAATCACAGAGGCATTGATAGGAATTGGTAGAAATATTTCTGAACTTGGAAACGCTGATAGAAAGCTACTCGAAAAATTCAAGCAAGAATTCTTCATCTCAGATTCCAAAACATATACTTTGATTACAAGCGACACAGACTCAAATCAAATTTTATTTGGCGGTCTTTTTTCCAATGATGAAAAATTCTTCTATCGCAATTCAAACGATGAAACTAATGTACTGATAATGCCATTAGCATCAATCGAATTCATGAGAAACAACAATGACTATGACAACTCGGCTATTATTGGTAATTTGGGATTTCGATTATTTGGTACGATTGAAAGTGATTTCGGATATAATTTGCAAGTAACAAACGGAACTTTGTTTTCAGGAAGTCGTAGTGTTGCAAATGAAGTCAGAAAATATTCTCAAAATATAAAATTCACCGTTTATCAGGATGACATAGATTTCACCGAATCACACATCAATTATGTATCCCGTTGGTTCAATTTTAACATTGGTCGCGAATCCAGATTAATGGGTACAGGATTTAGTCAAAGATTAATCATGTCCGATAACTCTCCTGCAATGGATGTTATTTCAGCAGGTGCCGAGTTTGAAAGTTTTCGTTACAAATTTGTTCATGCTTCTTTGCTTGCTCAACCAAATATAGGCGAAACAGGTTCGCATATTGACATACCGAGCAAATATATTGTTACACATAGATTTGCTATTACTCCAAGTTGGGGGGAATTAGCTTTTTGGGAATCTTTAGTATATTCCAATCGTCATCCCGATATAGCATATTTGAATCCTCTCAGCTTTCTAAAGTCTTTAGAACATGCTTTAAGAGACAGAGATAATTCTTTGATGGGATTTGACTTAACTATAAAACCGATTACAGGTTTATTAGTTAAAGGCTCGTTTTTATTAGATGATATCAGATTTGAAAAGATTGGAACAGATTATTGGGGCAACAAAACTGCATATAATTTGGGAGCAATGCTATCGCTAATCCCAAATATTGACCTTATCGCCGAGTATGCACGAGTTCAACCTTATACATATTCTCATTTCAATCAAAATAATTCCGTTGTCAATGATGGCTTTGTAGTCTCATCTTATATTTTGCCAAATTCGGAAAAATATTCCATAAGTACTCGCTTTTGGTGGGGTAGCAGATATCCGATTGAATTAGAATTCGCATATCTCCGACACGGCGATAATATCTATTCCGAAACTGGAGAATTAGTAAGAAATGTGGGCGGAAATCATCTCGAAGGGTTTAGATTCGAAGTTGATAGCCAAGAAGTAAAATTTCTTGATGGGAATTTGGAAGAATATTTTTCATTTTCATTATCATCAGGGCTTGAACTATCGCGTGGTTTCAACCTTCAGCTTTATTATAGATTCATAAACACTAACAATTCGGGGGAGCATTTTATACGAGCTATGCTACGATTTGATGAATTTTGATATTTTTGTAGTTTGTAAATTAATCAGCAAGATAAATTGATTTTTACTGATGTAATATTACTTGTTATTGGCATAGCAATAATTTTTAATTATACTTTCTATCCGTTGATATTGAAGGTTGTAAGCCTGTTTATACCCAAATTTAACTATTGTCACCCGGAATTTCAACCCGAAATCACTGTAATTATTGCAGCCTACAACGAAGAAGAGCTGATTGCAGATGCAATTGATTCGGTTTTCGAAGGTGATTATCCCAAAGAAAAAATTCGCGTTCTCGTTGGTTCCGATGGCTCAACTGATAGGACTAATCAAATTTTAGCCGAACTTTCCACCAAATATGCAAGTCTATCATTTCATTGCTTCGGACGTGGAGGCAAAAACAATACACTCAACAAAATTATTCCACTTGCGGAAACTGAAATCATCGTCATGATGGATGCAGACATCCGATTGAATGAAAATGCTTTGAGCATCATTATCTCTAATTTTGCAGATGATAAAGTTGGTGGAGTAATAGCAACTCAAAATATTGAAAATGAAAAAAATGAAAACAGTGGCAGTGCCGGAGTTTTGATTTACCAACAATACGAGAACTTCCTCAAATACTACGAATCGGCTATTGACTCCTGCGTCAATGCATTCGGGTATTTTTATGCTATACGCAGCAAATTTTTCAAACCAATCGCAAGCGATTTGCTTTGTGACGATATGTTTACAATTTATACTGTCTTAGAAAACAAAAGTAAAGTGAAATTTGCACCTGAAGCTATGGTGAATGAAGTTCGCGAAAAATCTTTAGAGAACGAAAAGCACAGAAGATTGAGAGCTTCAGCCGGAGGAATGGCAACTGTATTCCACTTTCGGCATTTGTTGAATATTTTCGAATACGGTTGGGTATCGTTTTTTATTTGGTCGCACAAAGTTACAAGATGGACCACTCCATATTTAATGATACTTTTGATTCTTTTAACAATAATGATGAATAGTAGAACGATTACATTTCAAGTTATTCTGGTATCTCAGTTAATTTTATATGTTGGTGCAATATTGGGGTTCTTTGTCGAAAAAGCAAAAATAAATTTTTCTCTGTTCAGACCATTTCTTTTTTTTGTTGTAATCAACTATGCTATTTTGCTTGGTTCATTTCGATTTCTGAAAGGTGCACAAAATGCAATTTGGGACAGACAAGGATTCAGTTCTTCATAAAAATATAATGATAGAAACTCAAAAAGGACATATAGCTGAAATAAGCAATTTGCTTGACACATTCAAACCCCAGCGACTTATCAAGTCGGGGCAATGGAGATTTGTTATCCAATTGTTTGTGGATAATCTTGCTATTATTGCAGCATATTTGATTTTTTTCTTTATCAGATTCGGTTCAGGTATTTACCCTTCTGCAGTCAAACCAGGAGCACTTGAAATAACAATAGGTACTATAATTTTCCTGATTTTTTGGTTAGTAATGTTCTTTTTTTCGGGGATGTATAAAAATTGGTATGAGCGTTCTCCTTTTGATGAGTTTTGGTCTATCATCAAAGTATCTTTAATCGGTTGCATAATCATTATTTTTGCAGTAAAAATCGATAGTCAATCATCTCCCAGACAGTTGTTTTTGATATATTTTGTTCTTCATTCAACATTGCTGATCGGGGGCAGGGTTACAGCTCGATTCATCGAAAGATATATGAGAATCAAAGGGATTTTAAGCATTCCTGTGGTGATTGTAGGAGATTTCGAAAGGGTAATCAACTATTTCAAGAAATTCAAAAGAGTCAAAACTTGGGGTTATCACCCTCTTGCTGTTTTGTTGATTTCAAATGATGAAATGCTTGAAAAATCTTTTGATATAGTAATTGAAAGTGGTACTTACTTGGGAACGGTTGACCAATTAGAAGAAGTTCTCCGACATACAAAACCCGAAGAGGTTGTAATTGCTACTGAAAAGCCTGACCATAAGCTACTTGTTGATATAGTCAACCAATGTGCAGATGAGAAAGTCCGAGTTAAAATCGAGCCGGATTTGTATGATGTATTTGCCGGACAAACCAAAACATATTATTTATATGGCTTACCATTAATTGAAGTCTCTACGCAACTTTTGAAACCTTGGCAAGAAACTATAAAGCGAATATTTGATTTTACGTTTAGCTTTTTAGTCTTACTTGCCGGTTTACCATTTTGGGTATTGATTGCACTTGGAGTTAAAATTGATTCTCGTGGTCCTATTTTCTATACTCAAAAAAGAGTTGGGAAAGATGGAAGAATTTTTGAAATTTTCAAATTCAGGTCAATGGTTTACCAACCTGAACGTAAAGACCAAACATGGACAACGACTAATGACCCGAGAGTAACAAGATTTGGGCGATTTATCAGAAAAACGCATTTAGACGAAATCCCACAATTTCTTAATGTTTTGCTCGGTCATATGAGCATCGTTGGACCTAGACCTGAGCAACCAAAATTTGTAGATGATTTCGCAATAGATTTTCCACATTATAAACGTCGCTTGAAAGTTCGTCCCGGAATCACCGGTTGGCATCAAGTCACTAGTTACGGATATGAATTATCTGCCGAGGAAATTCGGGACAGATTGAGAAATGATTTTCATTATATTGAAAACATGTCACTAAAATTAGATATTGAAATTATTGTTCGCACCCTTTGGTGTATGATTATGGGAAGGGGACAAGCTTAAGAATTTGATTAAGGAATAACTATGAAAGCAATTGTTGTAATACCGACATATAACGAACTTGAAAACATCGAACATATTATTACCGAAGTACTCAAGATGATTGATGGATTGAATGTATTAGTAGTTGATGATAATTCACCAGATGGTACTGCTAAGATAGTTCAGCAAATGATGGCTAACGATAGCAGAATTCATTTGATAGTCAGAGCAGGTAAAATGGGCTTGGGAACAGCCTATTGCGAAGGCTTTCAATATGCTTTGGATAAAGGTTTCGAGGCGATATTCGAAATGGATGCAGATTTTTCTCATGACCCTGCCGATTTGCCGAGATTTCTTGTTGAATTGGAAAATCACGACCTAATCATTGGTTCACGCTACATCAAAGGTGTTAATGTTATCAATTGGCCCCTTAGCAGACTGATTTTAAGTTATGGTGCTAATCTATATACCCGGATTATTACCGGTATGCCCGTGAAGGACGCCACCGGTGGTTTCAAATGTTTCAGAGCCGAAAAATTAGCTCAAATTGACTTGAAATCAGTCAAGACAAATGGCTATGGATTTCAAATTGAAATGAACTATCGCATGTGGAAAAATGGTGCCCGCATTAAAGAAATCCCAATTATTTTTATAGACAGAAGAAGCGGTACTTCCAAGATGAACAAAAGCATCATTTATGAAGCCATTTTCTTAGTCTGGAAATTGAAATTGTTTTCATGGACTTTTAAAAATAAGAAGAAATGATTTTGAATGATTCGACTCAAACAGATATTTCAATTGTAATTGTAAATTATAATGTGAAGGATTATCTCTATAGTTGTATCGAATCTATACACCAAGCATCAACAAATTTAAAAACGCAAATCATAGTTGTTGACAATAACTCCGAAGACGGCTCAGTCGAATTCACTTCTCAAGCATTCCCTGATGTCGAAATCATTGCTGTAAACGAGAATATCGGTTTTGGCAAAGCAAATAATCTCGGTTTTGATAAGTCTAAGGGCAAATACATCTTAATTTTGAATCCAGATACTATATTACAATCGAATACACTCGATGAGATGTTTAAATATATGGAGAATCATTCCGAAGTTGCTATCTCAGTTTGCAAAGTATTGAATACGGATGGTACTTTCCAAGCATCTTGTCGTCGTGGTTTTCCGGGACCATGGTCGGCGTTCAGTAAACTTTTCGGACTGCAATCATTATTCCCCAAATCTAAGCTATTCGGAAAATATAATCTGACCTATATGCCCACTGATAGTACTTACTACGTAGATGCTGTAACAGGTGCTTTTATGTTTGCTCGTACCGACGTAATAAAGCAAGTCAATGGATTCGACCCGGAATTTTTTATGTATGGCGAAGATTTGGATTTATGCTACAGAGTAGTAAAAGCAGGTTACAAAAACGCTTATGTCCATACTACAAGTATAATTCATCATAAAGGCGAAAGTTCTAAACGGAGTAGCTTGAATGAAATTAATTTGTTTTACGAAGCAATGGAAATTTTTGTTTCTAAGCATTACTCTAACTCTCGATTTTTCTTGGCTCTTTTGAAATTAGGTATTTTGACACGTGCATCACTTTCATACCTTTACAAATACAAACTTGATGTAAAGTTAATGGCAATGGATGCCATATTCATCATTATTGGAATTTTGCTTGGTACATATATGGCGCTTGGGTCCCCATTCGGATTGCAACCATATGCCTATCCTACAGTTTTCATAGTTGTAATTTTCGTAACTATAATGGCAAATATAACGGCAGGTGGATTTTTTGAATCAACATTTTCGCCGACAAAGACGATATTTGCTTATGCTATTAGTTTTCTTGTATTGTCCACTTTGATTTACTTTTTTCCGGGCTATAGATTCAGTCGTGGAGCATTACTAGTCACAATCGGTTTTGGTATGATTGGCTCAACATTGCTTAGAATAGTTATTTCGGCAGCTGTTAGTATAAAAAATAATTATAATGATAAACAAATTGTCATAGTCAGCAATCCTGAATCTGCTCTAAATTTGCACAAACTTATATCCAGTAATTTACCTCAATTGAATGTAATGGGCTTTATCCACTCGAAACCTGCTCAAGATAGTACACATCAGCTGAAGTGGTTAGGTACAATCAATCACCTCAATTCAATAATAGAAAATGAAAAAATTAGCGACGTAATCGTTACCGATGAGCAAACTTATAATAATGAAATTTCATTTGTGACGAGCAAATACAAAAACCCGAGAGTAAATTTTCATGTGGTAAATCAATTGGAAGATTTCATTGTCTCGAAGCTGATATCCGAAATCACTGAAAATAAGAATGAAGTCCTGAAGTATAGGGCAAATCTAATACGATACAGAATCATTAAGCGAAGTACGGATATTGTTTTATCATTTTTGTTATTGACAGTTGGGCTTGTGATTTTGCTTATGATTAACAATAAGAAGAATAAAATAATTTCAAAAATTTTCAACGTTTTCAATGGTAAGTACTCATTTATTGGTATCTTTGAGTTACCAGGCAGGAAGAATTTCGGCAAACCCGGTTTGACAGGATTAGCCCATTTGAATCAGGCAAATGCTTTGAGCGAAAAAGCAATTTTGAAATTGAATGAATATTATTTAAAGCACTATTCCGTCTCGTTAGATTTTGATATATTGTTGAAATTATTTTATAGGGAAAAATGGCAAAGGTAATCTTAGAGTTTGAAAAGCCGATTGTTGAATTGGAGCAAAAAATTGCTGAGATGCGCGAACTCGGGCAACAAATTGATATTAGTAAGGAAATCTCAGACCTTGAATTAAAGATTAACGACTTGCGAATTGATATTTATAAGAATCTTACTCGTTGGCAACGTGTCCAATTAGCCAGACATCCTGAGCGACCAATAACATCGGACTATATTAAACATGTCTTTACGGATTTTGTAGAACTTCATGGCGATAGAAAATTCAAAGACGACCCGGCAATAATAGGGGGATTTGCTAAATTAAACGGCAAATCTGTAATGCTTGTCGGTCATCAAAAAGGGCGTGATACCAAATCAAATTTATATAGAAATTTTGGTATGTCCAATCCTGAAGGGTATCGCAAAGCTGCGAGACTTTTTCAGTTAGCTGAAAAATTCAATAAACCTATCATCACATTGCTTGATACTCCGGGGGCATTTCCCGGTATCGAAGCAGAAGAGCGTGGTCAAGCAGAGGCAATTGCATCTAATCTGATGCTTATGAGCAAAATCAGGACCCCTATAATTGTTTGTGTAATTGGCGAGGGGGCTTCAGGTGGTGCTATTGGAATTGGAGTTGGGGATAGGATTTTGATGCTCGAAAATTCTTGGTATTCTGTAATTTCGCCCGAATCCTGTTCGAGTATTTTGTGGAGGAGTTGGGATTATAAAGAGCAAGCTGCCGAAGCATTGCAGTTGACAGCCGAAGATTTGAAACGTCACAAAATTATTGATGAAATTGTTAGCGAACCTTTGGGTGGGGCTCACAATAACACAACTTTAATGTATCAGACTTTGAAAGATGTTTTGGACAAAGAAATTAGCAAATTGTCTAAAATTGACCATTCAAAATTGATTAGAACAAGACGTGAAAAATTTTACGCTATGGGCGTATGGCAAGAATAATTATTTACAAGGACATTCTAAAATAATTATATGCTCAAAAAGCTTAGAAGTCTCAAACAAAGGCTTGTCTCTTGGGTTTCCTTGTTTGCCGAAAAACCCTATGCTCGTACTACGCTGTTTCTGCACTCGTTTGCAGATTCGTCCTTTTTTCCGATTACTATTGACATTACTTTTATACCAATTGCAATTGCTTCACCAAAGCGAGCTTTTCAATTTGCTCTTTGGGCAACTATAGGTTCGATTCTTGGTGGAATTTTCGCATATTATATTGGCATGGAATTCATGTCTTCTATCGGACAATCAATAGTTTCAATGTATGGCTCGAGCGAAACTTGGGACTCACTTCTTGTTACTTTTCGAGGTGAATTAGCGGAATGGACACTAATCATTGCATCTGTAACTCCTTTTCCATTCGCAATTGCTACTTTAGCAGCCGGTGTGGCGGAAATGGATTTTGGGAATTTTATTGTTATATGTATTCTTGGGCGTTCATTCAGATTTTTTGCTTTGGCATTGCTCATTTATTTATTTGGACCCGCTGTTCAAGTTTTTCTCGAGAAATATTCACGAGTGATTGCGATTGTATTCTTTATAACTTTAGTTTTGTTCTTCTTATTTTTGTTAAACTTTTAAAATTCTCAATATGATTGATTTCATTTTAACATTTTTCAAAGGTGTTTTGATTGGCATCGCGAATGTAATTCCGGGTGTAAGCGGCGGAACTATGGCTTTCATACTCGGAATATATAAGGAATTGACTGAAGCTGTCGGCTTTTACTTGCAAAAAAGTGCTAAACGGAAGCAATACTCGATACTTTTGCTTAAGATTGGATTGGGAGCCATCGTCGGTGTAGTCCTTTTTGCCAGATTGTTTACTTTATTGCTTGAAGACAACACATCAGCTCAATATACCTACCTTTTCTTCATTGGATTGATAATAGGGGCTGTACCATTTATATTAAATCTGCACCACGACATGAAAATCAACTTTAAAAGATTGAGCATCTTTGTTGTAGCAATTGTTGCTGTAATAATTACTTCATATTTTGGTCAAAAAAGTGGGGGTGAGGGCAACATGACGTCGGAAATTGTTTACCAAGTCGGTGATTTCTTTATGATAACTACTATAGACTTTTTCTATGCTCTTTGGCTTGTTTTTTGTGGATTTCTTGGCGCTGTATCAATGGTATTGCCCGGTTTCTCAGGTTCTGCATTATTAGTCAGCCTTGGCGAATACTATAATATTCTCCATTTTATAGATAAAAGAATGCTTGTCCAACTTGCTTTGATTAGTATTGGTATTTTGCCCGGTTTGATAGTAGCATCAAAAGTCATCAACAAATTTATGGAAAAATACCCACCCGAAACATACTATTTTATTCTTGGATTAATTGTCGCATCAGTGATTCAAGTGTCACTTGAAGTAATGAAAGAACCGGTTTTAGGTGTAATACCAATTGTTTTAAGCCTCGTTTTCCTTTGTTTAGGTTTTATAGCATCTTATTTTATGAGCGGAGTTAAAAAGTGAGATTTCAGCGAATTTTGTATATATTCTTTAGCAATTACCCATACGAACCACGAATTAAGAAGATGTTCCATACATTTAAAGAAAAGGGTGCTAAAGCCAGACTTTTGGTTCGATGCTTTAACGATAACATAGAAGCCGAAAGCGACGATAATTTTGAATTTAAAGCATTAGAAAGTACAAGTAGGACTTTGTTATCAACACCATTGGACATGAATCCAAAGTGGAAAAACTTTATATCTCAAAATATTAAAGATTTCAATCCGGATTTGATTATTGTCAGAGAAATGTTCCTATCAGCTTTGGTTGCAGATTTGGTGAAAGATACTCCAATTCCTGTTGTGATGGACATGGCGGAAAATTATCCGGCAGCAATGAAAAGTTGGAAAAAGTATAATTCGAGTGCTTTTAAAAAATTTATAATTCACAAATTGAATTTTCCTATTCGAAAGGAAAAAAAAGCTGTTGGAAAAGTGGATGGGATAATCGTTGTTTGCAAAGAACAAATCGAAAGATTAGCCGATGAATATCAATTCGATAAAGAGAGGATTGTTTGTATTTATAATTCTCCACTAAAAGATTTGCATCCAAATGTTTGCGATAAAAAACCAAACGAGACACCTATTTTCATTCATCATGGAATGATGACATCTGAGAAAAGTTTGACGAGTTTCTTATACGCATGTAAAATTTTATCAGACAAAGGTATAAATTTTGAAGTCATTCTACCCGGGTTTGGTGATTGTGAAGACGAATACAAAGCATTATGCAATGATTTAGGTATCAATCATCATATTATTTTTTACGGTGAATATACCGGAGAAGAATTGGGTGAATTGCTTTATGAGGCAGATTATGGCATTATTCCCTACGAATTGAATGATTTTAACAATTACACTATTCATAACAAACTATTTGAATATTTTGCATTAGGTTTGCCGGTTGTGGTTACTCCGATGATTCCAACGGCAAGAATTGTCGAATCAACAGGTTCGGGCATAGTTGCTAAATCAGCTTCGCCAAATGATATTGCAGCCTCAATGGAATCTATACTATATGCCGATACGAGTAAAATGGCGGAGGCTGCTTTGAAAGCACATTCCACATATAATTGGGATGTAGAAGCAGAGCGTTTATTAGACTTTATAAATAATTTAGACAAACGTGATGTCCGAAATTAACGTCAAAACTGTCCAAGTTCATATTGCACGGTTTAATCCAAAATCGCTAGAATATGAATATTTAGTACTCAAACGTTCCGGAAAAATAAGTGTTTATCCCGGAATTTGGCAAACAGTAACAGGAACTATCGAATTGAATGAAACTGCTCTCGAAGCGGCAATTCGAGAATTGAAGGAAGAGACCGATTTAGTTTCCGAAACAATTTGGTGTTTGCCTTATGTTACTTCTTTCTTCGATTATCATTATAACAGAGTTAATTTTGCTCCTGTATTCGGTGTTTTAGCCAATTTTGATGACATTGCCACTTTATCGGATGAACATTCGGATTTCAAATGGACAAATTTCGCTGAGTGTCATGATTTGATGGTTTTGCCATCGCATCGCGAGGGATTGCGTATTTTCCGAGACTATTGTTTGAGCGATTTAGGAACACATTACAAGGTGAGATTATGAATTACAAAGTGACAGCTGCTGTTGTAACTTTCAATAGACTTGATTTGCTCAAGAAAGTAGTCGATGCTTTGCATGAACAATCCCACAAAATTGAAAATATCATGATCATCAATAATTCATCAACCGATGGAACTGAAGAATGGTTATCAATGCAAAAAGATTTGTTCGTTATTAAGCAAGAAAATTTAGGCAGCTCCGGTGGTCAATACAGAGCATTCAATGAAGCCGCTGCAAGCGATTGCGACTTGGTTTGGATAATGGACGATGATGTAGTACCAGAAAAAGATTGCTTAAAAAAATTGATTGAGCATTACCAACCGGGGCATGTTATGTTCCCTTTGAGACTTTATCGAGATAAGACACCATATTTGAATGATTGTATAGAACTGAATCTATCGAATCCATTCAAACATATTTGGAAACGAGTGATTGCTGGTAGCGACCTTGCTAATGAAACTATCGAATTACAAGGACCAACTTTTGAGGGACCTTTATTTGCGAAAGAACTTAAAGAAAAAGTAGGTTTGCCGGAGAAGAAATTTTTTATTTTTGCCGATGATACAGAGTATTTCATCAGAGCTCAAAGAGCGGGTTTTAAAATGCTTTTGGTGCGTGATGCTAATTTGGTGAGAATGATTGACCCACCAGACAACCTATCTGCTTTTACATGGAAAAGTTTTTATTCAATTCGTAATTTAGTTGTGATTGATAAATTGTACGGCAATTTTTTTGTAAAATTGTTACGTCCTATAGCCTATTCATTCTTATTTCTTAAACATAGTCGTTCTTTTGGCGATATAAAAACTACATTCAAAGCTGTTTGGGCAGGATTAACATATCAAAGTGATAATTGAGAAAGTAAAAAAAATAATTCTACTTCCTAAAAATTCCTATACAGAATTATAATGTACTAAAAAAGGGCTGAATCGCACCTTGCGAATCAGCCCAATTTTTATTTTTGCAGGAAAGATTAACCTTTGCCCTTTAATAACTTGCCTGAGAATACAGAAAAAGCTTTCGAGAAAGCATTTATAATGCCACTTGCATAATTAACCGAAGGTGATATTGTGTTAACAACTTGAGCAACAAAATTTTCGATAGGCTCTAGTACACTTATAAATTTATCAGTACGCTTCTCAATGTTATTAACAGACTTTGTAATCTGTTCACTCATTTCATTTACATTTTCAAGTGTAACCGTAACATTACTTTTAAGTTCGGAAAATTCGTCTAAAGTTCGCTCTAATCTATGCTTCATGCTATGTAAATCATCAAATAAAATAATTGATTTGATTTTTAATTCAGAAACATCTTCTCTTAGCTTATTAAGCATAAGCGACATATTTTCAAAGAGTTTACCTGTTTTAATTACAGTAATTGTTACAACCCAAGACAAAGTTATGAATGAAACAATAGCTAACAAGCCAGTGATTTTAAGCAAGTCATCCATGATAATCCCAATTATTATTTATTGTCAATTGTTTTCATCTCTGCTTTGAAAGCTTCAGTACCTGCTTTTGCAGCATCACGGATATTTTCAATCCTGTCTTGAATTTGTTCCTTTGCAGTAGATGCTTTCATACGCGCGTCTTTTAGGACGTTTTCTGCATCGTGTAAAATATCTTCAGCTTTGTGTCTTGCATTTTCCATTATACCTTGTGCTTTGTATTTGCCTTCGTTTATTCCAGCTTCGATTTTGCCTTCCATCGTTTTGAAATAATCTGTTGCCTTAGAGTAGAAATCTACAGATTGGTCAGCAATTTCTTTGCGAAGTTCTTCGCCTGATTTTGGTGCTAACAATAGAGCAGCGATTGCTCCCGATAAGCCACCGACAACTGCGCCGATTATAAATCCGCGTGTGAAATTTCCTGAATCATTATTACTTGACATAAATCCTCCTACCAGTTTTCTGTTAATGAAATAGTTTTGTTTTGTGATTTTAAAATAGCTTCTATAAATTCTCTGACTGCACCATTACCACCGTTTGATGTACAAATGTAATCAGCGATTTGTTGAATTGATTTCGTTGCATCTGCCGGACAAGCCGAGACTCCTACAATATTCATAACATGCTCGTCATTTATATCATCGCCAATAAAAGCGATTTCATTTAGTTCAAGACTCAATTTTTTAGATAAATCAATTAGTGACTCCGTTTTGTTTCTACTGCCAAGTACCACATGCTCTATACGTAATTTCATAGCTCTTTGTTCCGAAATTTGCGAATATTCGCTTGTTATGATAGCACTTTCAATGTCATTTTTTCGCAAAAGTGTAATTCCCATTCCGTCACGAGTTGAAAATTTCTTTAATTCTTCACCACTTTTGGAATAATACATCGTACCATCTGTAAGCGTTCCGTCAACATCCATCACTAAAAGCTTTATTTTATTTAGCTTGTGATTTAGCTCGTCAGTAACTTTTATGTCACTCATGTTCTTAAAAATCATATTTTTGAATTGAATAAGATACCATATTATAAAAGTATATGTACCATAATTATTGGATTCTGAATTGAAAAACACTTATAAAGTAGTTGTATTTGAGTTTCCGGAAGAGCTTCATGATTTGGTTTTAGGGTTGATTTGCGAAATGAATTTTGTTGGAATAGAAGAGATTCACGATACTTTCAAGGTCACTTTTCATTCACATAAATTCGATGATTCGGTTTTTGAGATTATATTTGATATTATCAAGAGTGTTTCTCCAAAAGCCAAATTTGTCGAAACAATCGAAATAGAAGAAAAAAATTGGAATGAGGATTGGGAAAATGCGATTGAGCCGGTTTGGATTGATGATAATTGCGTCATAACACCCGAATGGAAAGCAAATGAAGTTGAGGCAGATATGAAAATCATTATCAATCCGCAGATGTCATTCGGCACCGGGCACCATTCTACCACAAAGATGATGTCCCAATTAGCATTAAAATATGTCCAAGCTGATAGTTATTGGATTGATGCAGGTTCAGGTACCGGATTATTAGCTATTTTAGCCTCTAAACTTGGCGCTAAGGAAGTTTTTGCATTTGATAATGACGAATGGTCAACGTTGAATATAAATGAAAACATCGCATTGAATGGTGTGTCTAACATCAAAGTGAAAAATGCAGATATTTACAAAGTTGAATTGCCCGAATCAGACGGGATTTTTGCAAATTTATTCCTTCACTTGGTTATTGATTCATTCGATAAAATGTTTGAATCGCTCAAACAAAGGAAAGGAATTTTGCTTGTTTCGGGGATATTGAAATATGACGAAGAAACAGTTGTCAAAAGTGCTCTAAAAGCCGGTTTCAAGCTCAACGAAACCATGTATGACGATGAATGGGTTGCTTTTCAATTTATAGTGGAATAAGTTTGAGATTAGCTTCAATTGATATCGGTACAAACACAATTTTGATGCTTGTTGCTCAAATAACACAAAATTATGAGATTAAAATTCTTCACGAGGAGTATGCTATCGCTAGACTTGGAGAAGATACCGACAAAACAAGGTTGATAAACGAACAAGCTATCCTAAGAGCCGAGAAAATTCTTCAAAAATGTGTCAACATTTGCAAAAAATTCGACGTACAAACCATAATAACCGTTGCAACGAGCGCTATGCGAGACGCTAAAAATAGTTCTCAAGTTAAAATGGCTTTCGAATCCATACTCCAGCACCCGGTGTTCATTATTGATGGCAAAAAAGAAGCGTCATTGAGCTTTATTGGCACAGTAAATTCCCCAAAAACATCACTGGTGATTGACATTGGTGGTGGCAGTACAGAAATTATCATCGGCAAAGACAAACAAATTTTGTTTAAGCAAAGTCTTGATATAGGTGCAGTCAGGATTTTCGAAAGATTTTTCAATATGAACCATCCTCCAACTCAGTCGCAAATTGATGAAACAGTACGCTATATTCGCTTTTTGCTGGATGATGTAAAATCGGAAATGCCAAAATATGATCAAATCTATGCAGTTGCCGGTACAGCAACGACACTCGCAGCTACCGCTTGTGGAATACATGATTATAAAGTTAGAGAAATTGACAATTACAATTTGACAATTGAAAAGCTCAATGAACTTTTTAATTTGTACTATGGCTCAACTGTAGAAGAAATCGCTACCAAACATCTCGTAAGCCCGGGTAGAGCCAATCTAATACTCGCAGGTACATTGATATTGAAAACAATTTTTGAGGAATTCAAAATCGCGGAATGCGTTGTAAGTGCCAAAGGATTGAGATACGGAGTTATCCAAGGACACTTGCTTGGAATGCTTTAAAAAATTGAATTTTTGTATTAACTAAAATATAAGTTATTTTTGTAAACTTAATAAAACATTTTTGAAATTCTATTTGGAGTCTAAACATGCGTATTACAATTAAATTGCTTACTATCATTGCAATTGCTTTTGTAATTTTTACCGGATGCGAACAAAAAGCAAAGAAATCACCGCTTTTGAACGAATCAATTACTAAAGATAATTTGGTCCAAATTATCACCGAAGCGGGTAAAGACCCACTTCTCACTGCCGACGAAATGAAGTATCTCTCAACAGGAATGACAACCTTATTATCAAAAAGCGTTGATTCGCTCGTAGGGAAAACTCTTGCCCAAGTTATTGAATTCGAAATTGAAAACGAAAAAAATCAAATGGCTGCAAATTTGGCAAATGTAGCTACTCGTTCCGAATTAGTACTTAACCACAAATTCCTTCTTGTTGGATTGGCTCCACAAGCAGATACTGCGAATAATAGAGAATTGAATTCGATAGTTTTTGAATTTACAAACCGTTCGGACAAAGACATTGTTGACTTCAAAGGTGCTTTGCAAATTTATACTCAAAACCGCCAACTCGTCAAGAACTTCATAATGGGCAAAATTCCAGTGGTTTTGGGCAATCAGCCAATTAAAGCCGGCGAAACAAGACGCATCATCTATCCATTTGTACATGACCCCAATAATAATAATGATATGACATTGCGTACTCAATGGGACCAAATGAGAAGAATTTGGGTTCCATCGGAAATTATCTTTGCTGATGGTACAAAAATCAGTGTAGCAAACACATTATCTGAAAACGTTAATGCTCAGCCAAATCCATAATCTTTCTTAGAATCTTATAAAAAGACTGACTTCGAAAAGAGTCAGTCTTTTTTTTTTGGGGCATATTGTCCCGTCAGTTGTTACAACTGACGGAACAAACTTGTCTGAACTATGATTTGTATGATTTTTTTTGATTAAGATGATTGTGACACAGGGTGTAAATATATTTCAGGACAAAACACATTTCTTTAATTCCCCTCTTGAGGGGTGTCTGCGCAGCAGACGGGGTGGATTGTCTTGTGCTAAACTTCTTTACCCACGAATAAATTCATGGGCTATGTTTTTCGGACAGAACGCTGTTCTTTCCCTACAATAATCACATTTTCACAAACATTTGCGTCCGACTACCCATACGGAGATAATACACGCCACGAGGGAGATGTTCTACATTCATCTGATGACTCGTAGTCATCGGATGAATTTGTTGGCTCATCACTAATACACCCAATGTATTGTAGATTCTGATTTCTGAACCTTCCGAAGGTTCGAAACCTTCGGTAGGTTTCGTAATTGTTATATATTCGCTCGTGGGATTGGGATATAGAATTCGTTCAATTTTATTTATTTCATCTTCTACTCCTACTGTCCAATCAAAGCGATACTTTCGCAATAAACCTAAACTAGAACTCCAATACCAAATATTGTTTGAATCAAACATGTTTATCCAATGTTTCATTGTGTAATCAATAATTCTCTTGTTTTCATAATCATAAAACCTTGTGACATTAGTTGAGTCCCCATTAGGGTATATTAATCTATATGTATACATTTTATCATCCAATCTCAACCTAGCACTTGTAAAATTTGCTAATTTGTTGATTTTTATGTGATTTTTAAATTCTCTTGTGTCTAAATCGAATTCGCTTAAATAATTATATGCTATGTCATCATCATTCAATTTCATTCTATGCGAAACGAACATCCAATTTTTTATATTGTAAAACTCCAAATACAATTCACCTCCAAGTGCAGGCTCGATATATCTTAAAAATACAATTTCTTTAGCTTGCCTGTCATAAACAAACCAATTTGTTCCTGCTTCTGAACTGAATTGGTTCTTCAATCCGAACTTAAAATATCTACCATCAAAGGAGAACTCTCCCTGATCAACCATACGAAACGTTGCTTCGTCGGGGGAATTTGGCACTTTAAAGCTGTCTAATACTGTTCCTGTGTATAGGTCTTTAAACACAAACGAATGTGGATGGTCGTAAAATTCGTGATAAGCATTATCATGTGATATTCTTTTCGGATACATGAACCCATTAATAACATGAGGGAGTTTTTGTATTAATGCTTTTGTCTTAATATCGTATTCTTCAAATGTGTTTTCTGTTAGATTTCGGATATAAAACTTATCTCCTTCATCGTTAACAACTAGAGATGATTCAATCCCTTTTGTTGTCTTATAAATTAGTTCCCCTGTATTAAGGTCATATAGATAGCGTTCCCCATCTGATGAATTAACTATATATTTCCCTTTTTTACAAACTTGTTCGTTTGCTTGTGAACCACCCTGGTATTGAATCTCCCAGATAAATTCCAACTCCATCTCATCCTGCGTCCACAAAGGAGTGAATTGGCATAGAAACAATATCGCAATAGCGGCTACAAGGAATGATTTCTTTTTCATAACAACTCCAATTATCAATTTCTTTAAAAATAGGAAATTTTTTCCATTTCCGAATATTTAAAATACACATCGAGAAGGGAAAAAGTTACAGATTGGAAAAAAAACAAATACACCTTGTATCTTCCTGGAACACGTTGACATGCCTGACCCACGGTTGAAACCGTGGGCTATGTTTGTACTCGCTTCACAATCCCACGAATGAATTCATGGGCTATGTTTTCGGATTTAAATTCCCCTCATGGAGGGGTGGATGCGCCAGCAGACGGGGTGGTTGTCTTCATTTCCCACGAATAAATTCATGGGCTATGTTTCGAGGCTGTCTCATAAGGGCAGCCACTTTTGTTATTTTTGTGGAAAAAAAAGAGAAAATACTAGGTGTAAATCGGCGTCATAACAGCTGTAATCAACAATAAGTTAGCGATGCAATGAGACCAAAGTT
>Ga0208244_100204_pt1 | contig 75515 bp, 61 predicted proteins | sample SubbioCR12Aug_5A_FD_184828 | JGI IMG/M metagenome (GOLD analysis project Ga0208244, IMG submission 184828) | Serpentinite rock and fluid subsurface biosphere microbial communities from McLaughlin Reserve, California, USA - CR12Aug_5A (SPAdes) | ecosystem: Environmental > Terrestrial > Deep... | reverse complement strand
GGCTTATCAGGCAATACTTTCCTAAAGGGTCTTCTTTTGAAAATATTACTAATCAACAAATTCAATATGTTCAACACAAGTTAAATAACAGACCAAGAAAAAAATTGGGGTTCTTATCACCAATTGAATTTTTATCATTAAATTTGATTAAACAAAAAGTTGCATTTGTGACTTGAATTCAGCATTTTTAAGATTGAAGATTTATTATAATGCACTAATATCAGTATAGAGCAGTGCGCAGGGCCGGCAGCAGAAGCCATAAGAATCCGGAAGTTTCCAGTTCCTTCGGAAGCTGGAAATTCCTTTCGGCAGAATGAACTGGAAGCTTCCGAAGGAACTTCCAGCTTCTAAAAGACAAAACCAAAATTCTCCTACACAATTTTTTTATGCTAAATTTGTAGCCGAAAAATAATTAACCACTGCTGCTAGCATTAAAAAACCCTGATATGGAGATTAAAAGAAACTTCGATTTATTAGAGAAATATAAAGCAAATTCACAAAAAGAAGATGCTCTTTGCTTTAAGCAAAATGGAGTATGGAAAAAGTTTAGTGCAAAGGAATATGTCGATCTTGCATACAGCTTTTGTTATGGACTTTATGAAATGGGTTTTAGAAATGGTGATAAAATAATTACAATTTCAAATAATCGTCCTGAATGGAATTTTGTTGATCTCGGCATGGCAATGCTTGGAGTTGTCCACGTACCTGTATTTACTTCTCTTAATGTTGCTGAATACGAATATGTTATTAAGCATTCTGAAGCAAAAATGGTTATAATTTCAGATGTTAAGCTTTTTAAATCTGTGTTTCCGGCAGTTGATGATAATCAATCTAAGGTTTTGGTTTATACATTTGACGAGATTAGTGAAGCAAGTAATTGGATGGAAATTGTAAATATAGGAAAGTCAGCTTCAGAACAAACAAAAGCTGAAATTGAGAAAATAAAGATAGGTATTACTGAAGATGCTTTTGCAACTCTTATCTATACATCCGGAACAACAGGCCAGTCAAAAGGTGTAATGCTATCACACAAAAACCTAGTGAGCAATTTCCTATCTGCTGCTAAGGTGTTCAATCTTAAGCCTTCTGATAAGTATCTTAGCATTCTTCCTCTATGTCATGTTGGTGGGCGCCTTGGCAACTATCAAACTCAATATAGCGGTGCCGGCATATATTACGCGGAAAATATGGGTACTATTGCAGTGAATATGCAGGAAATAAGACCTGATGGTTTCGACGCTGTGCCTCGTATTATTGAGAAGTTTTATGAAGTTATAATATCTAAAGGTAAGAAGCTTGATGGTGTTAAGAAGAAATTGTTTTTCTGGGCAGTGAAAGTGGCATCTACATATAAACCGTTTGGCGAAAATGGATGGTTTTATGAGAGAAAACTTAAACTTGCAGATAAGCTTATATTTAGTAAATGGAGAGCAGCTCTCGGAAATAATGTCAGGATTGTTGGTTGCGGTGGTGCAAGTTTGCCTTACAAACTGGAAAGAATATTTTGGGCTGCGGGAATTAAAATTGTAAATATGTACGGCCTTACCGAGACTTCTCCTATAATTACAATAAACAGAACTAGTAAAGGAGGTTTAAAGCTTGGGTCTGTTGGTAAAACTATTGAAGGTGTTGAAGTGAAAATTGCTGAAGATGGAGAAATCCTTTGCAAGGGTCCAAATGTTATGATTGGCTATTACAAAGAAGATGATCTTACTAAAGCCGCATTTGACGAGGATGGCTGGTTTAAAACCGGAGATATCGGACATGTTGATAAAAATGGTTTTTTGATGGTGACAGACAGGAAAAAGGAAATCTTTAAACTCTCGAATGGGAAATTTATAGCTCCTCAGTTAATTGAAATAATGTTTAAAGAATCTGCTCTAATCGACCAATTAATGATTGTTGGTGAACACGAGAAATTTGCTGCCGCTATTATATCTCCAAATTTTAAATATTTTGAAGACTTAAGGTCTAATAATGAAGTTTCTTATGCTGACAATAATGAATTGATTGAAAATCAGTCTATTATTTCTATGATGTCGTCGGAGGTTGAGAAAATGAATAAAGCTTTAAACCCGCATGAGAAGGTAGTAAAGTTTAAATTAGTAACCGATGAATGGACTCCGGCTACAGGAGAACTTTCGCCAACTCTTAAGCTGCGTAGGCAGGTAATTGCTGAAAAATATAGTGACTTAATTTCTCAGATATACAAAAAATGAGACACATAATTTTAATTTGTTTATTAAGCAGTAGTTTATTTGGGCTTGCTTCTGAGGGTGAGGCTCCCAGAAATATCTACAGTGGAGGTATGCATATTTTTCAGCCGTCTTTTGTTAGTTATAAAAATCCGCTTGATGAGATTCATACTTATGGTTCAGGGATAGGTGGTATAATGAGGTTTTATCTTTGGTCAAATTTTGCGGCGGGATTTTATGGTGGCCGACATACCGCGGAATATGATACCAACGGTTCTGAAAATTCATACATATCACTGGGGCATGGCGGAGGATTTGTTGGATTGACTCATAAGTCAGGGAAATTCCGATACAGCCTGTCAATGGGTGTTGGCGGAGGCACAATTAAAAACTTGCATATCGTTGAGCAACAAGTTGATGTTTTAGCTGATGCTCATTTTTATAAATATTCAACAATGGTGCTTTTGCCATTTACATCAGTCGATTACAGTCTAACAAGACGGTTGTTAATTACGCTTCAAGCGTCTTACTTTATGGCTGATAATATGAATTACACGGCTCCTTCTTTGCAAATTGGACTTTTATTTAATAGGTAGGTGTTTGTTCTAAAAATATTAATCCTTAATCAATAACATTCAACACCCAAAGTTTTATCAATTTTTATAACCATTTGGTTTACAATATCTCAAAAAATACATCTAAATTTGCGCAAATACGCTTGCAAAATGAAGAAGTATCTGTGTTGCTTAATTTTTCTTTACTGGGTTATAAGCATTCCAACTCATGGTGTTGTTAATGAAAATCATGTTGAACCCATTATTACGGTTTCCGAATCGATAATTGACTTCGGGATTGCAAATCAAGGCGAAAATCTTTCCAGACAAATTAAAGTTACAAACACCGGAACCAGAGCTCTCAAAATCTCAAACGTAAGAGGAAGCTGCGGCTTAGCGGTTGTCTCCTTCCCACGTCAGGAAATTAAACCCGGCGAATCCGGCGTCATACATTTCAGATACGACTCTTCAAGAATTGGCGATTTCGAAAGAATTTTAACGATACACTCAAATAGCGCTGAAAATACTGTAAAAATTAAAGTTAAAGGAAGGGTAGTTAATAAATAAGGGTGTTAGGTGTTAGGTGTTAGGTGTTAGGTGTTAGGTGTTAGGTGTTAGGTGTCAAGTATCAGGTATCAGGTGTCAGGATTTCAAGATTCAGAAACCCGAAACCCGAAACCCGAAACCCGAAACCCGAAACCCGAAACCCGAAACCCGAAACCCAAAACCCAAAACCTATTACCTATGAAAAGATATGCCACAATCATCATTTTACTGATTATTATTATTGTTCAGATTTTTATACTAAGGTTGTTTTTTAGTTTTGAGAAGAAGAGATGTGTTTTGCCTGAAAGGTTTTTGTATGAAATTACAGAAAATGATTACGACGCATTGGCATATAAGAACAGAAGAGATAGGCTGTATGATGTTGTTTCTGATGGTGTAATTATTATTTCTGCGAAGGCAGGTAATGATTTTAAATATATTACTGGTTTTGATGAGAGGGTAGGAACAGCAATATTGCAACCTAAAAGCGAAACTCCATTCACACTGTTTGTTGAACCTTATAATCTTTTTGCTGCACAATGGACAGGCGAGTTATATGGCATCGAAGGTGCAATAGAAAAGTTTGGTGCTGATAAGGCTTTTGATATTGCAACCTTGTTGGAGGAGATTCCCGGAATATTGAAAACTACAAATAAGTTGTTCTTACATTCTAATGATAAAGAACTTAAATCGGAAGTTGAAAAGCTTATTAAATCATCAAAAAGAAAAATTGAAGTTCTTGATATTGACGCAATTATACATGAAATGCGAGTAGTAAAAGATGAATGGGAAATTGCGCAAATTCGACAGGCTGTTAATGTTACGGCACTTGCACATAAAAGGGTTTGGGAAACTGTTATGACAGGGCAAAAAGAATATGAAGTGCAAGCCGAAATAGAATATGTTTACAGAAAGAATGGACTAAAAGTTGGTTTCTATTCTATTATTGGTTCAGGACCTAATGCTACTGTGTTGCATCATTATAAAAACAACAGAGAAATTATACAGGGAGATCTTCTGCTTGTTGATATTGGAGCCGCTAGTAAAGTAGGATATAACACTGACATAACGCGAACAATTCCTGTTAGTGGTAAGTTTTCCAAAGAGCAGAAAATAATTTATGAATTGGTCTTGAAGGCATTCGATGAAGGTGTTAAGGAATTTATGCCAGGTAATAAAGTCCTCGACCCAAGCCATAAAGCCATTAATGTGCTAGTAAATGGATTGTACGATCTGGGCTTAATAACAGACACAACTCAATGGTGGCAAAAAAGATTCTATATTCAGCATCGAACTAGTCATTATATAGGCCTTAATGTTCATGATGTTGGACTTTATGGAGATTTCGACATAAACAACCGCGATGAGCATATTCTTAGTCCTGAATTCCAAGGTAGGGAACTTCTTCCCGGAATGGTTTTATCTATGGAGCCAGGATTGTATTTTATGGAAAACAAGCTCGACCATCTTAAAGATCTTTTCGGACACTTAGCCACTGAAGAAGAACTTAATGATTTTGCCCAGAAAGTAAGACCAATATACGAGAAATACCAAGGAATAGGAGTGAGGATTGAAGATGTAATACTTGTAACCCAAGATGGGCATGAAAATCTTTCCGGCCATTTACCTAAGAAAGTTTATGAGATAGAGAATTGGTTGAAGGATTAGATTTGGGGGTGTTAGGTGTCAGGTATCAGGTATCGGGTATCGGGTATCGGGTATCGGGAATTGGGTGTCGGTGTTGGGTGTCGGTGTTGGGTATCGGATGTCAGGTTAGGATTTTGGGTGTATTTTTGGTTGTTTGGCAATCCGACTTGTTCTTATATTGATTAGCCTCGTTAACATAGAACAGATATCATCACATTCTTTTTCAATGGTTTTTAATTCATTTTTTGTAATATATTTAATTTCTTCGGCAATTAATGTTTGAGTTAAGAGTTCAGAAGCTGAACCTCTGGCTATATAGAAATGTCTGATTGATTGTTGATTGCTTCCTAGTTGATCTCCTTCAGCAATATTGCTTGGAATACTTACTGCAGCACGCCTCATTTGGTCAATTAGTCCGAAATCTTTTGAAATACTACCTTTGCTAGTTAACGAGTATATGGCAACAGCAAGGTCTTTTGATTTTCGCCACACATTTAATTTTTTAAATTCCCCCATAAATCTATCTAATATTCTGCAAAATATAAAAATAACACACTAAATAACAATAATATTAATTAAAACAAAAAATTTCAACACCCAACACCCAACACCTAATACCTGACACCTAATACCTGACACCTAATACCTAACAATTAAAATAAATTAGGTTTTAAATATTTTTTTTTTGAATTTTGCGACATCTTTTATAAAAACATAAAACCTATAAACATGCCAAAAATATCTGAAAAAGGGCTTATGATGCCCGAGTCACCAATTAGGAAACTTGTTCCCTTTGCAGAAGCAGCTAAGAAAAGAGGAGTTAAAGTGTATCATCTAAACATTGGACAACCCGACATCCCAACTCCGCAAAGTATGATTGATGCAATGCGAAATCTTAATACAAAGGTTATTGAATACAGCCATTCTGCCGGTATTCTTTCATATCGTGAAAAGCTTTGTAAATATTATGAAAAGCATAATATTAAGATTACTCCTGACGACATCATTATTGGTGCCGGTGCCTCAGAAGCTATCTTATTTGCAGTGCAAACATGTTTAAATCCTGATGATGAGATTATTATCCCTGAGCCATTTTATGCAAATTATAATGGATTTGCTACAAGTGCAGGAGTGAAAGTTAAACCAATTATTTCTTCTATCGACGATGGGTTTGCGCTTCCTCCTATTGCTGAGTTTGAAAAGGCAATTACTCCTAAAACCAAGGCTATTATGGTTTGTAATCCTAACAATCCTACCGGTTATCTTTATTCAAAGGAGGAGCTTGAAGTTTTGAGAGAAATTGTTAAGAAATACGATTTGTTCTTGTTTGCCGATGAGGTTTATAGAGAATTTTGTTATGATGGAACTACCCATTTTTCAGTAATGAATCTTGAAGGTCTGGAAGAAAATGTGGTTTTATTTGATTCTGTTTCAAAAAGATACAGTGCATGCGGTATAAGAATAGGAGCAATGATTTCTCGCAATAAGGAGGTTATGAAAACAGCAATGAAATTTGCTCAGGCAAGATTAAGTCCGCCTTCTCTCGGGCAAATAGCCGCCGAAGCTGCTGTTGAAACCCCTGATTCATACTTCACAGAGGTTATTGAAGAGTACCGCGCGAGAAGAGACACTGTTGTAAATGGTCTGAATAAAATCCCGGGTGTATTTTGCCCAAACCCAAAAGGAGCATTTTATGTAACTACAAAACTTCCAATCGACAATTGCGATAAATTCTGCCAATGGCTTTTGGAAGATTTTAATTTTGAAAATCAAACTGTTATGTTAGCTCCTGCAACAGGGTTCTATTCTACTCCCGGTGCCGGCAAAAACGAGGTAAGAATATCGTATGTTTTGAATGTTGATGATCTTAAAAAATCAATAATTTGCCTTGAAGAAGCATTGAAGGTTTATCCTGGACGCACAAGATAATTCACCCCCCGTAGAGACGCCATGCTTGGCGTCTCTATTTATTTATAACCGGCGTCTCTATTAAATTCCCACCGACGTTTCAATTAATTAAAATAATATATGAAATTCAAACAGAGACGCGAGGCATCGCGTCTCTACAATTTTACACCCATTATTGTTACATCATCTATTTGTTCGTTATACCCTTTCCAATCTTCAAAAGCTTGTTCTAATAATCCTTTTTGATTCGTCATTGGTTTGTCGGATATTTCGATAAGCAATTCTTTAAATCTTTTAGCGGTAAAACGTTTTTGGTGCTCTCCACCGAACTGATCTTGAAAACCATCAGTAGCCAGATATATGCTATCTCCTTTGTTTAATGCAATTTGTTGATTTGCAAATGGCTCCATCTTTCTGTAAATAGCAATAGGTTGTTTGTCCGGCTGCAGAGTTGTGAAATCTTTATTTGCTGTAACAATAAAAACCGGATTCTTGGCTCCGGAAAACAGAAGTTGGTTATTTGATCTGTCAAGTATGCAAAGCGACATATTTATGCCTTCGTTTTGATCTCCAAAACTTCCTTTTTGTTGCAAAGCTTCAATTATCGAATCCCTTAAATTATCTAGTATTTCACTTGGCTTTGTAATGCCTTTTTTCCCAATAATTTCTTTTAAGAATGAAATCCCAAGCATACTCATGAATGCACCTGGTACACCATGTCCCGTGCAATCAGCAACTGCAAAAACCGTAAGCCCTTTAACATGACTCACCCAGAAAAAGTCACCTGAAACAATTTCTTTGGGTTTGAAAAGTATAAAATGTTCTCCCAATAATTTGTCTGAATCTTCATTTGAAGGCAATACAGCAGTTTGTATTACCCTTGCGTAGTTAATGCTATTTGTGATTTTCTCTTTTTGCTGTTCCAGTAACCTTTTGTGCGATATTACCATATCACGCTGTGCGGTAATTTCATCTTTTTGAGCCTTAATCTCTTCATTGGCTTGTTCTAGTAAAACGTTTTTTAGTTTTGTGGTTTGATTGCTACGCCTTTTCTGTCTATATGCAAATAATATGACTGTTAAAAGAATAAATAGCAGAAAAACTACTGTGTATAAAAATAACTTTTGGGTTTGTTGTCTTTTGCTTTCAACTTCCTGTCTTTCAATGATAAGTTTTTGGTTTGCTATCTCCTGTTGATGTTTTTCAGTTTCATACTTAGTTTGTATCTCTGCAATTACCTTGGTTTTTTCTTCACTGAAAAGGCTATCGTTGATTTGAATATATAATAGGGAATAATTATATGCTTTGTTATAATTTCCCAAACCATTGTAGGCTAAATGCAAGTTTTGGTATTGCATTTTTTTAAGAGCCAGTGCATTCATTTCTTTTGCAATGTCTAAAGCTTGATATGCGTATTCAATAGCTTTCTTATGATAATAGATTTTACTTTTTGTGTCTTTTGAGGTATTTGCAATTTCGTTAGATATAGCAGATAAGTTGCCAAGTGTATGAACTATCCCATTTTTATCACCAATTTCTTCTTTTATCTTCAATGATTTTAAGTGAAATTCCACCGCTAAGTCAAAGTTTTTTTGCTCCTGATGGAGAAGCCCCATGCTATTATAGCTTATGCTTAATCCATACTTATCCCCAATTTCTTCTCTTATTTTTATTGTTTTCTGAAAATATTCATAGGCTAATTCAAATTTACCCTGAAGCCTGGCTACATTCCCAATGTTTGTATAACTCATTGCAAGCCCTCTTTTATCTCCGAGTTCCTCGCTAATTTCCATTGATTTTATATAATAGTCGTAAGCTAAATCATATGAAAACTGTTCCTGATGAATGCCTCCTATATTGTTATAACTTAATGCCATTCCTCTTTTGTCTCCGAGTTCTTCCTTGATTGTTAATGACTTGGTATGGTATTCTATGGCCTCCGGAAATGATCCCTGCAATCTATAAATAATCCCAAGGTTGTTATAGCTCATTGCAATACCACTTTTATCGTCCAACTCTTGATTTATTTCAAGATTTTTTTTGTAATTCTCAATAGCTAAATCATATAAGCCCTGCAAACGATAAACAATACCCATATTGTTATAGCAAGATCCTATCCTTTTTTTATCATCTAACTTTATCCGAACCTCTAACGATTTATTAAAATAATCTAATGCTTGTTGGTAATTACCTGTTGCCTGATGCACATTTCCTATGCTGTTATAACAATCAGACAATTCTGGGTCATAGTTTAGTGATTGATATAATTCCATTGCTTTAAGCAGAGATTCTTCAGATTCTTTATATTTTGCCTGGAAATAATAGACTATGCCCATGCAGTAAAGAGTTCTGGCTTTTTTGTTGGTGTAGAAATCTTTGTGAGCTTGTTTGTGCGACTTTTCAATAAGCTCTATCGATCTTTGAAGAAAAATAATTGCTGAGTCGGGTTTATTACGTGTATATGCAACACCTAATTCAATGTTGGTTTTAATTTCAGTAGTATCGTGACGGGCGTTTTTTAACTCTGTGAATAGAGAATCTATCTTGCTACTCTGTCCTAAACCGTTTGAAATGCTTAGCATTAACAATAAAATGACGATTATTATATGCCTTTGCATCATTTAAGGGTTTATTAATAATACTGTGGAATATGCTTAACAAATATAAACAAAAAGGATTATCAAAATAACTTAATTAACTCTTAATCACGATACGAAAAAAATATTCATGCAATACATAGGAAAACATTACTAGTGCTATTACTTAGAAAATCACAAAAAGATTTATATTTTTCCTTTAATAAATCTTCCTGTAATTGATTTTTGATGCTTAACAATTTCCTCCGGAGTTCCTTCAAAAATAACCTCTCCGCCTTTTTCACCACCTTCCGGTCCAAGGTCAATTATCCAGTCTGCACATTTTATCACTTCAGGGTTATGTTCAATAATAATAACTGAATGTCCTCTTTCTATAAGGGCATTAAATGATGCCAGCAATTTATTGATATCGTGAAAATGTAACCCAGTTGTCGGTTCATCGAAAATAAACAGTATTTTCCCATTAGACGAACCTTTTGTTAAGAATGAGGCCAACTTAATCCGCTGCGCTTCCCCACCTGACAGTGTGCTTGAGCTTTGGCCTAATGTAACGTACCCAAGCCCTACGTCAAGCAAAGGTTGTAGTCGAGCAGCAATCCTCTTACATATGGCAGAACAATCTTTTGCGTCGTTGAAAAATGCTATTGCTTCCTCAACTGTCAGACAAAGAATATCCCATATCGTTTTATCATTGAATTTTACATCCAAAACTTCATCTTTAAATCTCTTCCCCTTGCAAGTATCGCATACAAGTTTAATGTCAGCCATAAACTGCATTTCTATCGTAACTTCGCCTTCTCCGTCACAGTCAGGACATCTACCACCTTCAACATTAAATGAAAAATATCCCGGTTTGTAATTTCTGCTTTTCGCAAGTGTCTGGTCTGCGTATAAGTTTCTAATGTCGTCGTAGGCTTTAATATATGTAACCGGATTTGATCTGGATGAGCGTCCTATTGGATTCTGATCAACAAATTCTACATCAGAAATAGTTTTTATATCACCGGCAAGATTGTCGTACTTTCCGCTTATCTCGCCATAATCACCATAAATCTTTTTTAAAGCAGGGTATAATATGTTTTTTATAAGAGTAGATTTTCCTGATCCGCTAACTCCGGTAATTACGGTGAATATATTCAATGGAAACTTTACATTAATATTCTTTAGGTTATGTTGCCTGCATCCCTGAACTTCAATAAATTCTTTCCACTTTCTTCTCTTCTCAGGAGTGTCTATTTTTAGTTTACCACTAAGGTATTTGCCTGTAAGTCCTATTTCTCCGGATATCAAGTCATTTGTTTTACCTTGAAAAATAACTTCGCCTCCATGCCTTCCGGCTAATGGACCAATGTCAATTATTTGGTCAGCTTCACGAATTATCTCCTCGTCATGTTCAACGACAATAACAGTATTTCCAAGCTCTTTAAGCTTCTTCAGAACAGATATTAACCTTTGATTATCTCTTTGATGCAGTCCAATGCTCGGCTCATCAAGAATATACATAGAACCCACAAGACTGCTACCTAATGAAGTAGCCAGATTTATTCTTTGAGATTCGCCTCCTGAAAGACTTGATGATAGTCGGTTTAGAGTAAGATATCCCAATCCAACATTGCATAAATAGTCAATTCTGTTTTTAATTTCTGTAAGAAGTCTTTTTGAGACCTCCATTTGATATTGATCTAAAACTAAATTATTGAAAAACTCCATTAGTTGTTCAATAGGCATAAGTACTAACTCGGAAATCGATTTTCCTGATATCTTAACGTAATTTGCATCTTTTCTTAATCGGGTTCCCATACAATCAGGGCAGGTTGTTTTGCCTCTGTATCTTGAAAGCATTACCCTGTATTGAATTTTATAAGTTCCCTCTTCGAGCATTGCAAAAAAACTGTCTAAGCCATGAAAATATTTATTTCCTTTCCATAAAAGTTTTCTTTGCTCATCTGATAACTGATAAAAGGGCTTATGAATCGGAAAGTCAAACTTATATGCATTCTTTAAAAGTCTATCCTTCCATTTACTCATTTTCTCACCCTTCCAGCATACTATTGCATCTTCGTATATCGACAAGTTTTTGTTTGGTACAACAAGGTCTTCATCTATTCCAATAATACTTCCAAATCCTTCACAAGTTTTGCATGCGCCATAAGGATTGTTGAATGTAAATAAGTTTACAGATGGCTCTTCAAATACAATTCCGTCAATCTCAAATTTGTTTGAAAAGTAATGACGGTTTACTTCAATCGCATTATCAGTATCAATAAAACACTCTCCATGACCTTCATAAAAAGCAGTTTGCACTGAATCTGCAATCCTGGTATAAACATCTTCCTCTTCGTTATTTGTGTTTTTAACTCTGTCTATTAGGATAGCCGGTTTCTTCTTGATTGTTAGGGTTTTGATGGTCGGCAGTATTTCGTCTATCTTTTTTATCTCGTCGTTTAGCAACACCCTGCTAAAACCTTGCTGCATCAATACTTTTAATTGTTCTTCTATTCGCCTTCCGATATCTATATCCAAAGGTGCATATATGCTAACTTTTGTCTCTTCTTCCAACGTTTTACAAAAGTCAACAATGTCTGTAATGTTGTGTCTGTTTACCAGATTTCCAGATATTGGGCTGTATGTTTTGCCAATTCTTGCATATAGTAGCTTTAAATACTCATAAATTTCAGTTGATGTTCCAACAGTAGATCGGGGGTTTCTTGTATTTACCTTTTGTTCAATAGCTATAGCAGGCGAAATACCTTTTATATAATCAACTTCCGGTTTGTTCATCCTTCCGAGAAATTGCCTTGCATAAGAGCTCAGACTTTCTACGTATCGCCTTTGTCCTTCTGAGTAAAGTGTATCGAAAGCAAGTGATGATTTTCCGGAGCCAGACAAGCCAGTAATAACAATAAGTTTATTCCGCTCTATTGCTACATCAATATTTTTAAGGTTGTGAACTCTGGCTCCTTTTATAAGAATGTATTTGTCAGCGCCAAGTTTTTCTATGTCGAATGTTTTCTGCATTATAAATTTTCATTATATGCAAATTTATCAAAACATAGCTTTAATTTTAGCTTAATTATGAATTCTTTTCAAAGTAAATGTCAATATTTTTATTTTGGCTAAATTTTTGATAAACAATAAATTAAGAAAGAGTACAACTATAAATATTCATTTTTTTTTAGTCAAAATTAAGAAAGTGTTCAAATGTTAAAATATTTATTTATCTTTGGCTTAATGAAACCTGCCTAACAGGCACTTGCAAAGAAATAAATTACAAACTTAAAATGGAGGGCGAATTATAGAATAAAACTTTACTCTTGACCAATTAAATATAGGAGGACATTATTATGAATGCCCAGATTATCACTGATCAGGAGTTAGTTCGCCACTACATCGCAGGTGACCACTCAGCACTAGAAAATCTAATAAAAAGACACCAGAGGAAAATTTTTTCCTATATCCTTATGATTGTAAAAGATAGGCCACTGGCTGAAGATCTTTTTCAGGATACCTTTATTAAAGTTATTAATACTTTAAAAGCAGGTGCCTATAATGAGGAAGGAAAGTTTCTACCTTGGGTTATGAGAATTGCTCATAACCTTGTAATTGACTATTTTAGGAAGTCAAAACGTATGCAATACGTTGAAAATCAAGAAGATTATGATATTTTTGAAACATTGAATCTTTTTGAAGATAATGTTGAGGATAAAATTATTATCGAGCAAATACACGAGGACGTGAAAAAGCTTATAAAGTATCTTCCTGAAGAACAAAAGCAGGTCTTGATAATGAGACATTATCTGGATCAAAGTTTTAAGGATATTGCTGAGCAAACAAACGTTAGCATTAACACTGCTCTGGGAAGAATGAGATATGCTCTGATAAATCTCAGGAAAATTGCTGAGGAGAAATCAGTTATTTTAACTAGGTAGTCAGATATTGTTTATTACAATTTTAGTAGGGCTGTTTTTAGACAGCCTTATTTTTTTTTTATAATTTTGGATGAAACCTATTGAAGCAAATGGAAAAACATTATAATTACTCCCTTAAAAAACTTAACACCTTTAATATTGATGTTAAAGCAAAAATATTTACTGAGGTAAATTCGACTGAAGACATTGAAGCTCTTATATCTGATGATACATTTTTGGTGAATGAAAGACTTGTATTGGGCGGAGGTAGCAATATCTTATTTACCAAGGATTTTGATGGGATAGTTGTGAAAATTGCTAATAAAGGAATTACCGTTGTTGACGAAGACCAAGATTTTGTTTATGTGAAAGCGGAAGCTGGAGAAGTTTGGGATGATTTAGTTGATTATTGTGTAATGAACAATTGGGGTGGGTTAGAAAATCTTTCTCTTATACCCGGGCAAGTAGGGGCTAGTCCAATTCAAAATATTGGGGCTTATGGTGTTGAAATTAAGGATGTTTTTCATTCATTACTTGCTGTAAATATTTTTTCCGGAGAAAAAAGGGAATTCTTTCCGGATGATTGTCGATTTGGATATCGTGATAGTGTTTTTAAAAATTCCGAAAAGGGTAATTATATTATATTTTCGGTAGTTTTTAAATTAAAAAAACACAAGCATAATATCAATGTTGATTATGGCAATATTAAGGATGAATGCGCAAAATTGAATATCACTAATCCTTCAATTCAGGATATTAGAAAAATTATATGCAGTATTAGAAATGCCAAGCTTCCTGAAGTTGGGGAAATTGGGAGTGCTGGTAGCTTTTTTAAAAATCCTGTTGTTGATTATGATAAGTTTGTTGAATTAAAGTCAAAGTTTCCTGAATTGGTGTCGTTTCCTGATAACGATAAAGTAAAATTAGCTGCAGGTTGGCTTATCGATAAAGCCGGCTGGAAAGGCTTTAGAGAGGGCGATTATGGCGTATTTCCTACTCAGGCATTGGTTCTTGTGAATTATGGGAATGCTAAAGGAATGGATGTTTTTTCTCTTGGGATGAAAATTATTGAGAAAGTAAGAGATATGTTTGGAATTGAATTGGAAACCGAAGTTAATGTTCTGTGAGCATTATCAGACATAATCTATTCTCAATATTATCTAATTCTTAATAAAAAATTGACTTCGTAAAAAAATGTATTTACATTTGCTTTAAATACTCGATTTATAAAATATGTTATGAGAAAATTTGAAAAAATCGGTGGTGCAATTGTCTTTTTGTTGTTTTTGTTGAGGGTTTTTATTGGAACTGATTTTAATGTAGTTTTAAGACTTGGGTTATTATTCCTGTCATTGTTCTATTTGTGGTTTGGGTTTTTCCTTTTTAACCGGATAGGATTTTTAGATTTGTTGAATAAAGAAGCTAGGAGTAAATTAAATGCTTTCACCATTACTGTTGGAATAATAATGGGTATAGTTTATTCTTTTTGCATACTTTCAATTATTTATGTTATCTATTTTTATGCTTTAATGCAGTTTCTGATAGTTACGGCAGCAATCAGTATAATTGCGACAACATTGCTGATAGGAGTTTATAATACTCTTAATATGCCATTACAAAAGTTTTACAATCAGTTTTATAAAAGATCTTTGATAATAGGATCAGTTATAATTGCATTATGGCATACACCTATAGACAAAAGACTGGATATTTTATTCAAAAAACATCCAGACTTTATTGATGCTTATAAAGAACATAGAGAAAATCCTAGCGAACAAAACCTCGAAAAACTTAAAGAGGCAAGGAGTTTATTTAAATAATTCTATTAAATATTTAGCGATTTAATCACATTTTCGATTTTGGAATCTAGCTCTTTATCAACTTTTTCAAAGTCTGATTTATTGTTCAGTTTTCCAAATACTCCAAAATAAAATTTGATTTTTGGTTCAGTGCCGCTTGGACGCATCGTTATTTTAGTCCCATCTTCCAGGAATATCTGTATAACATTAGATTTTGGAAGATTGATTACTTTTTCAGTTCCTGATTTAATGTCTTTTTCAATAGATAATTTATAATCCTTAATCAAAACAACTTCTGAATTATTAATTGATGAAGGAGGATTATTTCTCACATCATTCATCATCTTTTGAATTTCCTCTAAACCTTCTTTGCCCTTCTTAGTGATGGAGATTAGTTTTTCTTTATAAAAACCGAAAAGAACATAGATTTCAACAAGCAATTCGAATAGTGACTTATTGTATTCTTTTGCCCAGGCAGCCGCTTCAGCAATAAAACAGCAAGATATAACTGCATCTTTGTCTCTTGTAAGGTCGCCAATTAAATATCCATAGCTCTCTTCACCTCCTCCAATGAATTGTTTATTCCCTTCGAGGTTCCGGATTATTTCAGCAATGTATTTAAATCCAGTAAGCACATCATAGCACTCAACATTATATACATTAGCAATTTTGGTCAAAAGCTCTGTTGTTACAATAGTTTTAACAATAAACTCTTTGCCCTTAATTTTGTTTTTTTGCTTCCACTGTTCAAGTAAGTAGAAAATTAAAATGGATGCAGTTTGATTTCCATTTAATGGGATAAGCTCACCTTTAAGGTCTTTTACTGCAATCCCAACTCTGTCGCCATCAGGGTCTGTTGCCATTACAATCTCTGCATCAACAGATTTGGCTTTATCCATCGCCATTTTCAATGCAGCAGCTTCCTCAGGGTTAGGGTAATTAACAGTAGGGAAATTGCCATCTGTAATATCTTGCTCCGGAATATTTATGATATTATTGAAACCGAATTTTTTAAAAGCTAATGGAGCTATTTTGTATGTTGTTCCGTGTATAGGTGTAAATACAATTTTAAGATTTTTATGTTTTGCTATAATGTTTGGTGAAAGTGAAAGTGATGATATTTCTTCAAGATAACTTTCAATTATTGAGTCAGGTATGGATATGATGTTTTTTTCAACTCTCTCAAACTTAATATCGTCGACACTTTTTATACTTCTTACTTCATCAATAACTTGTTTATCCTGGGGGGAAATTAATTGTCCGCCATCAGGTCCATATACTTTATAACCGTTGTATTCTTTTGGGTTGTGCGATGCTGTTATTACAATGCCTCCCTGGCAATTCAACTTTCTTACGGCATATGAAAGCAGGGGAGTAGGTTGCAATTCATTAAATAAATATGCTTCAATGTTATTGCCGGAAAGAACTTCTGCCGATATTTGAGCGAAATATTTGCTGTTGTTTCTGCAATCATATGCAATTGCTACTTTTATCTTTTTTTCACTTGGAAAGTTCTTAATCAGGAAATTTGCAAAACCTTGAGTTGCCATTCCTACAGTGTACTTATTCATTCTATTAGTGCCAACACCCATTATTCCTCTAAGACCTCCTGTCCCAAATTCAAGGTCGGTATAAAAAGATTCAATTAGCTCTTTATGATCTTTATTGAGAAGGTTAGAAACCTGAGCTTTTGTATCAGCATCATAATTGCCTTCTAACCATATATTGGCCTTTGCAATAATGGCAGGATCAATTTTTTCCATAATGTAATAGTTAAGTAAAGAGAAATGAATTATTTAGGTCTGGATCTTTCCATAATTTTTTCTGCTTCTTTATTCCCAAGATTATATGATCTTGTGGAATATTCATAGGCAAAGTTTGGCTGCCTAAGATTTGTATATGCCATTGCAACATTCAAATAGAGCTTTCCCCATTCTTCATCACTCATTCTGAAATCATATTTTTGGATTAACTCTATAGCTTTCAGATAGTCATTCACTTCTCTACGATAATCCTTAACACTATTATATGCAACAGCTCTGCCCAAAAAGCCATCCCAATTTTGATCATCATATCTAATTGCAAGAGAATAATCGTCAATTGCGGAATAGAAACCAGCACTTTTTTGCGACTGCATTTTAACAAAAGCTCTGTTTATTAGAATTTTGGCAATCTCCTTTTCTACTTCTTTCCTCTCCTGCGAATTTCTGGGTGTTGTATCAATTGTTCTAATTGCAATATTAACTGCATTGGTATAGTCATTTAATAATGCTTGATAATTTCTGCTTTTCTTTCTTTCTATTTGTTCTTCGAGTGTTAATCGCACTGAACCCCTATATTTATATGCCTCAATATTTCTATCATTATATTCAATTGCTTCGTTAAGCAATGCAAGTGCTCCTTCAAAATTATTCTGTCTGATTTCTCTTTCAGCCTGTCTTGTAAGTTCTGTAGATCTAATTGTATTAATATTTTTCTCATCCTGTTTAACAGCAATTTTATTTAATGTTTCTCGTCCTCTGTCAAAAACTTCAATGGCTTCTTTTATCTTTCCCGCTTCCATTCTGGCAATTCCTTCAAGCATCAGTTTTTTTACAGTTAAAGTATCTTCTTGTGCTCTTAGGTTTTCCGATGAAAAAATAAAAGTGGAAATTATTGCAATAAAAAATAATCTGGTCATTTTCTTCATATTATATTTGTTTGTGTTGCCTATTTGTGTAAATACTTTTTGCCTTAAACGGATTATCCTAATTGTTTTAAACAAAATTTTCGAATTACAAAAATAATGAAATTTGGAAATTTTGTTGTTATATAATTGTTATTTCAACTAAGAATTTTTGGATTATTCAAAAGAAATTATGAAACAATAACATTAACAACCCACTTAAATTGTCTTCCCTATATATATACTTCCGCCAATGCTATTTGCTGAACTTCCGGTAACTGATGACAGGCTATTTTCTATTTGCAATATTCTTAGTAGTCCCATAAATGCAAATATCATAGCTTCTTTATATTCTATAATTTTCTTAGAAGGAATAGTAATAGTCTTGCTTATATGCTTTTTTAGGAGCTTTATTAAATATTTGTTATAAGCACCACCTCCGGATATTAAAATTTTATTTCCCTCTTCTCTTTCAACTATGTCTTGAATTTGCATTACTATATGATGATAGAATGTGTTGAGAGTATTTTCAATCGATAAGTTGAATTCTTTAAATATTGGATAGATATTTTCATTTACCCACTCTTCTCCAAGGCTTTTTGGTCCCGGAATTTTGTAATGTTTTATTTCGTTAAGTTTATTCAACATCTGCATATTAGGTTTCCCTTTTGATGCAATATATCCATCAGGGTCGCAGCTCAAAAACTCTGAGTTATTGCTTACGCAGAAAAAATCCTTTACAGGAATCTTAGCATCTAAAATAACTTTATTTATAACAAAGTTTGCCGGACAGATGTCGAAAGCTACCGGTATATTATTTTTCTTGAATGATATATTTGCAAAACCACCCAAATTGATGCAAAAATCATATTCTCCAAAAAGCAGTGTATCTCCAATTGGAACTAATGGTGCTCCTTGTCCCCCCATTGCAACATCTAATGACCTGAAGTCTGCTATAACAGTCTTTTTTGTTTCTGCTGCAATTGATGCTGCATTGCCAATTTGAAATGTCATCTGCTTTTCGGGTTGGTGAAATACAGTATGACCATGACTAGCAATAAACTCAGGTTCAAAATTTTTATGTGCCGATAAGTATTTATTAACCTGTGTGCCTAAATATCTTCCGTACTCATTATGCAATAATATCAAATCTCTGCCTGATAAAAGTGGTGCAAGGCGTAGTTTATTTTCCCATTCTTCAGTATATGGATAGGTTTCAGCGTTTAATATTTCATACTCCCAGTTTCCATCATTCAATTGAAACTTGCAATATGCAATGTCTAGCCCATCTAGTGATGTTCCTGACATAAGCCCTATACCTTTATGGATGTCCATATTTCAGTTATAATGAAGTTAATAATACTTCAAGTTTTATTCCACGTGAACCTTTAATTAAAACGGTCGATTTGTTTATTTCGTTTTGGGCAATCCATTTATTAGCTGCATTTACTTCCTCAAAATAATGATAAGTTTGATATTTGTTCTGCAGGGAATGAAAGACTTTTCCTATTAATAAAACCTGTTGAAACTTATGTTTGTCAATCCATCTTAAAATGTTCTCATGCTCTTGTTCTGCATAATCACCCATTTCCAGCATATCACCAAGGATAAGCACTTTTGGGTCAGCTCCAAATGTTAAAAAGCTTTCCAAAGATGCCAGCATACTAGTGGGGTTTGCATTATAAGCATCCATGAAAATAAGGTTATTACCATTATTAATAATCTGAGAGCGGCTATTATCAGGTGTGTATTCTTCGATAGCCTTATTAATATCTTTTTCTGAAACTCCAAAATAAAGCCCAACGGAAATAGCAGACAAAATATTCTCAAAATTATAAATGCCCGTAAGATGTGATTCCACTATTGAATCAACATTTCTTTTGCAAGCACCGAATATTGAGTTAGTAAAATATTCTACTTTTAAAAATTCTTTTGAATTTATTAAAGTTCCTTGAAGCTCATTATTTGAACCTTCTCCATATTTAATAATGCGGTTGTATGCTAAAGAAATGTTTTTTAGAATTTCATTTTCACCTCTTTGAAAAATTACTCCACTATTTTTTATCAGATGACGATATAACGCTCCCTTAGTTTCAATAATAGTTTCAATGTTTTTAAATCCTTCTAGGTGTGCTTTACCAATATTGGTGATAATTCCATGCGTAGGGTTAACAATTTCGGAAAGCATTGCTATTTCGCCCGGTTGGTTTGCTCCAATTTCAATAATAGCAATTTCATGAGAATTCTTTAATTCGAGAATAGTTAATGGTGCTCCGATATGATTATTTAAGTTTCCTTTTGTTGATAAAACGTTGAATTTTTTTGAAAGGACTTTTGTAATGAGCTCTTTAGTTGTAGTTTTTCCGTTGGAGCCTGTAATAGCTAGTACAGGGATTTCAAATTGATTTCTATATTTTTTTGCTAACTCTTGTAAGAACAACAAACAATTATCAACCTTTATTATTTTCGGGTGCTTATCTTTAATGTCTTCATCTATTATAGCATATTCACAGCCTGATTCAATAGCATTCAAAGCAAAATTATTCCCATTAAACAGATCTCCTTTAAGTGCTATAAATATATTTCCTTTCGTTGCTTTTCTACTATCAGTGCAAATTTTATAACCTTTTTTTATCAGATTTATTATCAGGTCAAGATTTTTATTCATCAATAGGTGTTATAAATGGTTAGTAGTAATAACATTTATTTGCATTAATGACTTTTGATATTTTTAGCGGTAAAAAAACCCATTTGCAGAAGCAAATGGGTTTTAAAAACCTTTGTATAATAAGTATTAATATCCTCCTACAGCACTTCCAACTCTGTTCATAGCGCAGCGGAATCCAATATCGTTTGTAGATTCATTCTCGTCAAGGAATCTTCTAGTTCCAGGAACAATCCAGTATGCACGATCTTTCCAGCTACCACCTTTGTAAACGCGTGATTGGTCGTTTATTAAAGTAGTGATGCCATGTTCGTACATGATTTTTCCAGGCTCATTTGCTTTATCTTCTTGATCGAAGAAGATACTTGATGCATGGTCTCCATCTCTGTAGCTAATATTGTCGGCATAACGATAGTTGCGGCGAGTAAGATTTTCCTCAAGAGTAACATCTCTCCATATCAAGCGGCCAAGGCTGTCTTTTGGAACAATCTGATTTTCTTCGTCTTTAAGAAGGGTTTGGAAAACATTACCTCTAAAAGGTCTGAAGTCAGAAAGATCTTCTGCAGATATTGGTCTGTAAACATCTTTTACCCATTCACTAACGTTTCCTGCCATGTTGTATAAGCCATAGTCGTTTGGCCAGTATGCATAAACAGGTGCAGTAACGTCAGCTGCATCATTTAGATTTCCTGATACACCCATCATATCACCACGACCACGCTGAATGTTAGCCATAAAATTACCCATTGATTTTGGTTGAGAGCTGCGAACATTATGCCCGTCCCATGGGTACATCCTTCTTTCAACGATTCTTTCATAAACAGTGTTTCCGATTAGACCAAGTGCTGCGAATTCCCATTCTGCTTCTGTAGGCAAACGGTATGCAGGAAGTAATAATCCATCCTCGCGACGAACTCTTCTTTCTCCAGTACCTCTTGGGTCTAGGTCGCGAAGATTTTGTATAATCATTCCTTCATATTGTCCAACAATATAGGCTTCAGTATTAAAATTTCTTTCATTTACCTGATCAGGATCCCAATCAAGAATTCCTTCACGGATAAGAATATATTCATTAACCCTGTCAGTTCTCCAAGCAGCGTATTCTCTAGCTTGACGCCAGCTGATTCCAACTACAGGATGTTCCCTGTAAGCAGGGTGCCTTAAATAGTCATATATATAAGGCTCATTATAGGCCAGCCTGTCTCTCCAAACAAGAGTGTCCGGAAGAGCATTTATATATACCTCAGGGTATGTAGCTCCGAATACACGGCTAATCCAATATAAATATTCACAATAGTCTAGGTTTCTAACCTCAGTTTCATCCATATAGAATGATGCAACAGTAACGCGGCGAGGAATATTGTTCCAATCGAACAATACGTCTTGCTCGGTACGTCCCATAACAAATGTACCACCTTCTATAAAGACTAAACCGGGGCCTGTTTCCTGGCCTTGGTATGCTCTTACTTCAAAACCTCCTGTACGGGAGTCGTTATAGAACCACCCTGTTGCAGGTGAGGATTCTTGTTTGCACGATGAAAATAGAGACATTGCAAAAATAAATGCAAAAATTAACATCAAGTTTTTGGAATTCCTTGTCATAATAGTGCTTTTTTAATGAATTTCACAAAAATAACTAAAAAGTTGGACAATTTAGTATACGATATTTCGATTTTTTTCTTTTACAATCAAATTTCAGTGAAACACTGAGTTCGTGGACTCCCGTAGTAATTCCGTAAAGTCCTGATAATGAATAATCATAGCTGTATCCAATGCGGTAAAACCCATTGTTAACACCTAATAAAAAAATTGCATAATAATTATTTTTTAGATCATATCTAAGCCATCCTCCGACGGTCATGATCCAATAATCTACATATAATCCGGCATTAATTCTCTGAAATAAAGCTTGATTTTGGTAAATAACATTTGGGGAAATTCTCAAATCTTCATTATTCCCTTTGCCATAAAAGAAGTTATAGCCCAAATGAGCTGTATATTTAATTGGTAGCCTGTCAGGCGTATAAAACCCCATATCAGGCCTTGATAAGTGATATGCTGAAATACCGCCATACAAATTTTCTGAATATAGCAATATGCCTGCAGCAAAATCAGCACTGTGCTTCATGTCTGTCGGGGGTGGTGTTTCTCCTGTTGGCATGTAACCGCTGCTAAATGGGTTGTACTGATCTGCAAAAATATAATTATCCCAATTTAACTCTTTTCTATAGTATGCAGCTTTAACTCCAAAACTTGCCGAATATTTATCTGATAAGTTCAGGTGATATGCATAAACACCGCCGATAGAATATGTTGCCAACATTCCGGATTGCCTGTCTGCAAATGCTAATATTCCCAAACCACCTGATAAAGTAGGAGAATCACTATCATAAGAAACACTGTATGTTGAATATGTTCCAAAAGTTGGCCAAGGGTGATTCCTGTAGTTAATACTTAGCTTTTTACATTGTGTGCCGGCAAAAGCGGGATTCAGATATAGTGGATTGGCATAGAATTGAGAAAAAATAGCATCTTGTGCGATGCCGATAATTGGCATACAACAGACAATCAATATTGTTATGATGGTTTTTCTTTTCAATTTCTCAATATTTATGCACTAAATGATTAAACGTTAAAGAGATAGTACAAGTTTCAAAAAAGATTTTTATATTTTCAAGTTTGATTTATTCCAGATGCGAAAATATACTTTTTTATTAATACGATTTATAAGTTTGTAAAGTATATTAATGTCAAAAATAAATTGCGTTTTTTTCCGTTGGTAAAAATATCATGTTTTTTAATATTGTCAAAATTATTTTAATTATATGATTGTGTTGTTTGTCAAGGTTTTAAGTGATTTCTTGAAAAACAATTTTACTTTTTATTTGTTATTTTATTAAAGTTGTTGACTTTTATAGTGAAAAATAAATCTATGTACATCTTGTCAAAGTTAAAAATAATACTTGTTTTTGTGTTTTTATGTGCCTTATATAATAATATACAGGGCGCAAGTTTTTCTGTTACTGATACTGTCAAAGTGGATATAACCTGGGAAGGCGTAAAAGATTACATTATAGATAAAGAAAATAAATTACAGTATCTCTCATTTCAAGGTTCTAAATATATTGGCGAACCCTCAGGAGTAGAAGTTTTTAATCATAGATTTACCTTAGATGTTCCTCATTTCTATCCGGAAATATATTTGTCAGAAATAATTACAGAGCCTGCAACAATTGATGAAAGTTTGTTTCTCGAAAATCTGGGGTATTTACATGAAGAATTTCAAGAAATCTTTAAAAATGAAGGTTCAGGAAATCAATTTTTTCTTGATTATTTTGTTGTTCCTGTGAGGTATAATTCCGAAATGGGCATTTATGAAAAGCTCCAAAGCTTTAGCTTGATATATAATTATATATATAATCCAAAACATACTTACGGAGGTATTCATGAATATGCCGATAATTCAGTATTAGCTTCAGGGAGTTGGTACAAACTGTGTGTTAATGAAACAGGAATATACAAGATTAGTTATAATGATTTGATAGCATTGGGTGTAAATCCGGCTCAAATTCAGAAATCATCTATTGCGCTTTATGGTAATAGAGGTGGGATGTTGCCTGAGCCAAATGATGTGCCCAGACCTGATGATTTAATTGAAAATGCAATTTTTGTAAGTGGAAGCTCAGGGGGGGTTGGCCAAAATGATTATATATTGTTTTATGGGCAAAGTCCTCATAGTTGGGAGTTTGATAATTCAAGCAAGTTATTCAATCATAAAGTTCATCTGTATGCTGATGAATCTTGTTATTTCCTGACAACATCTGCAACAAACGGTAAGCGCATACAGAGTCGACAGTCGGCAACTGAAGCAGCAACTCATCAGGTTGCAAAATTTCAGGATTATGCCTTTCATGAAAATGATATGTATAACCTTATTGAAAGTGGCAGAGAATGGTATGGTGAAATATTTGATATTACTCTTTCAAGAACATTTGATTTTAATTTTCCCAATATAGATAATGCATCCAAAGTAAGCATTGTTTTGGATGCGGCTGCAAGATCTACATCAGCTAGTAGTTTTGTAGTAAAGTCGGGAAGTAACCAGAAAATTATAAATATAAGTTCGATAGACCCTGCAGCCGTGACATCTTATTATGCAAGACCAGGAAGGGGTGTCCTCGACTTTTTTCCGCAATCTGGAAATAATATATCAGTAGAAGTTATTTATAATAAAACGGCTACAGGTGGAAGAGGATGGTTAAATTACATTGCTGTTAATGCTACACGTAATTTGCAATTTTCTGGTTCTCAGATGGGTTTCCGAAATGTTATGAATATAGGAAGCGGCAACATTTCTAATTATGCAATGGGGAATGCTAATAATCAAATTATTATTTGGGATGTGACAGATCCTTATAATATTGTTAGTCAAAGTTATCAATTGTCAGGTAGTCAGGCGGCTTTTCGGGTCGAGACAAGTATTTTAAGAGAGTTTTATGCATTTAATGGAACATCATTTAAAACAGCTAATTTAAAGGGAGCTATCCAAAATCAAAACTTGCACGCAATTGCCGGTGTGGATCTAATTATAATTTGTCCTGATGTTTTTTTGTCTGAAGCTACCAGACTGGCAAATTACAGACTTGAGAATGATGGGCTTACCTCTATAATAGTGACACCTGAGCAAGTTTATAATGAATTTTCATCAGGTGTTCGAGATATTGCTGCAATAAGGAATTTTTTAAAAATGTTTTACGACAGAGCTGATGGTTCTGATAATTATCCTAAATATTTGTTGCTATTCGGAAACGGCACTTATGACAATAGAGATATATTAGGTTACGGGGGTAATCTAATTCCAACGTTTCAAACATTGGAATCATTACATCATGGTGAATCATGGATGACAGATGATTTTTTTGGGTTGTTAGATGACATTGAAGGAGATGGCGCAACCGGAATGCTGGATATTGGTATTGGGCGATTCCCTGTTAGAAGTTTAGAGCAAGCCAAAAACACAGTTGATAAAGTGATTAGGTATGATAATAGAGTTGAAGGATGGGATCCGGGTAGTGACGATTTATACTGGCTTAGTAAAATTTCTAATTACTCCGACTGGAGAAATATGATAACATTGATAGCCGACGATCAAGATGTGAATATTCACTTTAATCAGGCTGAAGCTATATATCAAACACTTCACACTCAGTATCCTGTTTATAATATTGAGAAAATTTATCTTGATGCTTATGAACAAACTAACTTGGCCGGAGGATCAAGATATCCTGAGGTAAATAAAGCTATTAATAATAGAGTAAATCAAGGAGCTTTGCTTGTAAATTATATCGGACACGGTGGTAGGCTTGGACTAGCCCACGAGAGGATAGTTACTTTTGATGATATCAATACTTGGAATAATTTTTACAATATGCCTGTCTTCTTAACAGCCACGTGTGAATTCAGTGCTTTTGATATTGCCTCGCCTGAAGATCTTTCAGCTGGAGTAAGAATTTTTCTTAAAAAAGATGGCGGAGCAGCAGCCTTGTTTACTACTACAAGATTAGCTTGGTCAAGTGCTAACTTTTCTCTTAATGAAAGGTTTATTGATAATGCCTTTAAACCGATGAGTAATGGAAAAATGCCTAGACTTGGTGATTTGCTTAGATTGTCAAAGACTTCCGCTGATAAAGTTAAGAATTTTGTATTGCTTGGCGACCCATCAATGCAAATGGCCTACCCTAGGTATAATGTAGTAACAGAAATAGTCCCGGATACAATTAAGGCATTCCAATTGGTTGAAATATCAGGGTATATTACCGACCAAAACGGTAATATTGCAGATACTTATAATGGTGTAGTTTTTCCTAAAGTGTATGACAAGAAAAAGAGATACACAACCCTCGCAAATGATGCCGGAAGCACGGCAAGTAATTTTGATATGCAAAATTCTGTTATCTATAAAGGAAAAGCCAGCGTTGTAAATGGTAGGTTCACATTTTCTTTTGTGGTTCCTCAAGATATCAATTATTCCTACGGCGCAGGAAAACTAAGTTATTATGCTGACGATGGAAGTATTGACGCAAAAGGATTTAGTAAGGATTTTATCATTGGAGGAACATCTGATAATTATAATGCTGATAATATTGGACCAAAAATCAGATTATTTATGAATGATACAACTTTTGTGTCAGGCGATATTACTGATGAGAATCCTATTTTGATTGGCTTTCTTTATGATGAAAGCGGCATTAACGTTACCGGAAATCTCGGGCATGATCTTATCGCATTTCTTAATAATGACAGAGCCAATACTTTTGTTCTGAATCAGTTTTATGAAGCTGATTTAGATACATATAAAAGTGGTAAGCTAGCATATCCGTTTTTTAATATTTCTGAAGGAAGTCACACTCTTACATTGAGAGCTTGGGATGTTTTTAATAACTTTTCTGAAGAGTCGATTGATTTTGTTGTAAGTAGCTCGGCGGTGCTTGCACTTTATGATATTTTGAATTATCCAAACCCTTTCAATATTAAAACAAACTTTGTTTTTAAACATAATATTCCTGCTGAGGAAATGGAGGTTAGTATTGATATTTATAATATCAACGGACAAATCGTAAAGAATCTGAACACAGAAATTGAATCAATAGGATATCAATCGCCGCCTATAGAATGGGATGGAAAAGACAATTATGGGAAGCTAATTGGTTCAGGAATTTATGTTTACAGAATAGTTGTAAAAACTATTGATGGAAGAAGGGTTTCGGGATCAAGTAGATTGGTGATAATAAGATAGATGATTGTAAATTTATTTTTTAGCAATAACCTAGTTTTTTTATCGTTATATTTGCGCCCTGATTTATAAAGCTTTGATTATAAACTTTGAATATAATGTCCAGGGCTTTAATTGTTTGTTAACGAATATATTAGTTTGAAAATCAAAATTAAGTATGAACATGAATATTAGTTTTTTGAAAAGATTATTCTCGTTATTACTCTTGTTAATGGTTAGTTATTCAATCTCATATTCTCAGGATGATAATGGTTCGTCTAACAATGATAAGGTTAACACTGTTACTACAGCGGTTCCTTTTCTTATGATTACACCTGATGCAAGAGCAGGTGCTATGGGTGATGCAGGTGTTTCGTCAACTCCTGACGTGTTTTCAATGCATTGGAATCCTGCAAAATATGCTTTTACAGAATCAAAATTTGCTGCAGCATTAAGTTATACACCATGGCTGAGAAATCTTGTTAATGACATTGGTTTGTCATATTTGAGTGGCTATTATAAAATTGATGAACTTCAAACAATTGCTGCATCTTTGATGTATTTTTCGCTTGGGGAAATTCAGTTTACAGATATCAATGGATTGCCAATGGGGACATACAAGCCAAACGAAATGGCGATTGATTTTGCATATGCAAGATTGTTGGGAGAGCAACTTTCAGGCGCTATTGCAGTAAGATATATATATTCAGATTTAACTCAGGGTCAGGTTGTGGAAGGTATGCCCACAAAGCCTGGACGTGCTGTTGCAGCCGATGTTTCAGCATATTATAAAAATGAGCTTGAATGGAAAACTCCTGCGTTGTTTGCTTTTGGGTTTAATATTTCGAATATAGGTAATAAGATCTCTTACACTGATGATGTAAATGCCAATTTTATTCCTATCAACCTTAGGTTGGGGCCATCTATGTTATTCGATTTGGATGATTTCAATCAGTTTGCCGTTATGGTCGATATGAACAAATTGCTTGTTCCTACTCCTAATCCTGAGAGAGCCGAAGAAATTCAAAATATGTCGGTTGTTTCCGGCATGTTTAATTCTTTTTCAACAGCTCCGGGTGGATTTAGCGAACATCTAAATGAAATTACTTATTCTGTTGGGATGGAATATCTTTATGATAAGCAATTTGCAATTAGAGCAGGTTACTTCAACGAGCATAGACTTAAAGGAAATCGTAAATATTTCAATATGGGATTTGGTCTTAAATATAATGTTCTCGCCCTTGATTTCAGTTATCTTGTGCCGGTTGGAGTGCTCAGTCCATTACAAAATACAATTCGTATTTCTTTGTCGTTCGATTTCCATTCATACGCAGTACAACAAAGGCAATAACTTCTTTAATTCAAAACATAATCAATGGATATAAGGGTTGGTATAGGATATGATGTTCATAGACTTGAGGAAGGATACAAACTATTCATTGGGGGTGTAAAGGTACCATACGAAAAAGGAGCAGTCGGACATTCAGATGCAGATGTGCTAATTCATGCAATAATGGATGCTCTATTGGGTGCTGCTGCACTGAGAGACATAGGATTTCACTTTCCTGATACAGATAATAGCTATAAAGGAATTGATAGTAAAGTGCTGCTTAAGAAAGTTAAAGAAATATTGGATTACCATAATTGGGCTATTGTTAACATCGACACGGTAATTTGCCTTCAAGCACCCAAAATATCATCTCTTATTCCGGATATGCAACAAAAAATTGCTGATGTTTTAGGGTTGGAGCCAGATAAGGTTAGCATTAAAGCCACAACTACTGAAAAGCTTGGATTTATTGGAAGAGGAGAGGGAATAAGCGCTCAGGCTGTATGTTTGATTGCTAAGAAGTAAGTTGTAAGTCGAAAGTCGGCATTAACCATTAACCATTAACCATTAACAATTAACCATTACCAACTTACCTATCAAGTTTAAAGCTGGTACCCAAATACACTCTTCTTACTTCTTCATCCATTGCTAGTTCTTCAGCTGTTCCCGACTTAAGGATTTTTCCTTCGAATAATAAATAAGCGCGGTCTGTAATGTTTAATGTTTCGTGAACATTATGGTCGGTAATCAGAACGCCAATGTTTTTGGCTTTGAGTTTTTTTACAATAGATTGAATATCTTCAACTGCAATAGGGTCGACTCCGGCAAATGGTTCATCAAGCAATATATACTTTGGGTCAACGGCTAATGAACGAGCAATTTCTATTCTTCTTCTTTCACCTCCTGAAAGCGTATTTCCTTTGCTTTTTCGGATTGCCTGAAGTCCGAACTCCTCAAGCAGTGACTCTAGTTTTTCTTTTTGTTCTTGCTTGCTTTTTTTTGTAAATTCCAATACAGCCTTAATGTTATCTTCAACACTTAAATTTCTAAATACACTTGCCTCTTGTGCTAAATACCCAATTCCCCTTTGCGCTCGCTTATACATTGGTAACTTTGTTATATCTTCATTTCCTAGAGAAATTGTGCCTTCCAATGGTTTAATTAATCCCACAATCATGTAAAAAGTAGTTGTTTTGCCAGCACCGTTTGGACCTAAAAGTCCGACAATTTCTCCTTGGTCTAGAGATATTGACACATTATTTACTACAGCTCTGTTTTTGTATTTTTTAACCAGATTTTCAGTATATAGCCTTAAGCCCTTGTTTTCTGAAGATACTTTTTCCATAAATTGAGGTTATATTTTTTGAGTATAAATGACAAAAATATATAATTAGAAAAATTAGTAAATATTATTTTGCGCTGATAGATAATAGTGCTATATTTACGTTACAAATGTATAGAATTTATTAATAAGGTTGGCGGATGGAAACCAAGTGTGATATTTCACTACGAGATTTGTTAAAAAAAATATTTGGGTATAGCAATTTCAAGGGTGATCAAGAAATAATAATTCAAAATCTTCTTCAGGGTAAAGACTCATTCGTTATAATGCCGACTGGTGCCGGCAAATCAATGTGTTATCAACTTCCTGCTTTGATCAGTGAAGGGACGGCTATAATAGTTTCTCCTTTAATTGCATTGATGAAAAATCAGGTAGATGCTATTAGGAATTTTGCATCACACGACGGAATAGCACATGTGTTAAATTCTTCTCTTACAAAGAATGAAATTGTTAAAGTTAAGCAAGACCTTACAGCAGGAATAACAAAAATGTTATATGTTGCTCCAGAATCTCTTACTAAGGATGAAAATATTCAGTTTCTTAAGGATATAAATATTTCTTTTTTTGCTGTTGATGAAGCTCATTGTATTTCTGAGTGGGGTCATGATTTTAGACCGGAATATCGAAGATTAAGGCCTATTATTAATGCATTAGGAAAGCCTGTTCCTGTTATTGCTCTTACAGCTACTGCAACTCCTAAAGTGCAGCAGGATATTCGCAAAAATCTAAATATGCAGAATGCAACCTTGTTTATTTCATCATTTAATAGGCCAAATCTTTATTATGAAATAAGGCCAAAGAATGAAAATTCAATTAAAGATATAATAAGGTTTGTGAAGGCAAACCCCGGGAAATCCGGAATTATTTATTGCCTGAGTAGAAAAAAAGTTGAGGAAGTTGCTGAAACTCTTCAGGTTAACGGTATTAGAGCATTGCCTTATCATGCAGGATTAGAAACAAATGTGAGAGTTACTAATCAAGATAAGTTTCTTATGGAGGATGTTGATGTTATTGTTGCAACAATAGCATTTGGGATGGGAATAGATAAACCAGACGTAAGATATGTAATTCATTACGACATTCCTAAAAGCTTAGAGGGCTATTACCAGGAAACAGGGCGCTCGGGAAGAGATGATGGAGAAGGAAATTGTATCGCATTCTACTCTTATGAGGATATTAAAAAATTAGAAAAATTTCTAAAGGGTAAACCGGTTGCTGAACAGGAAATTGGCATGCAATTATTGTACGAAACCGTTGCCTATGCTGAGTCTTCATTATGTCGTAGAAAGGTGCTGTTAAACTATTTCGGAGAAAATTATCCAAACGAAAATTGTGGGGCATGCGATAATTGTTTATATCCTAAAGAAAAATTTGAAGGAAAAGAATATATTTGCCTGCTGATTGAAACAGTAATTGAAATTAAAGAATTATTCAACGCAAAACATGTAATTAACATACTTATGGGAAAAAATTCAGCAACCATAAAATCCTGCAAACACAATAATTTAGAGGTTTTTGGGAAGGGAGCCGACCAGGATGAGAAATTCTGGAGCGCTGTGATCAGACAGAGTCTGGTAGAGAGATTATTAGATAAAGATATTGAAAATTATGGTCTTCTTAAGGTTACATCTAAAGGTAAGAAGTATCTTGAATCACCTACTTCAATTAAACTTAGTAAAGATCATGATTATAACAGCCCTGATGATGACCCAATGGGCAGAGGCGGTCAAAAAACCAGCGCCAGCGACAAAGTATTATTCGCACTTTTAAAAGACCTTAGAAAGGAAATTGCTAAGAAAAATAATCTGCCTCCTTTTGTAATCTTCCAAGACCCATCGCTTGAAGATATGGCAATTCAATATCCTATCAACCTTAACGAATTGAAACAAATTACAGGTGTTGGTGCCGGAAAAGCTGAGAAGTTCGGTAAGCCTTTTGTTGAACTTATCACCAAATATGTTGAGGAAAATGAAGTTGAAAGGCCAATGGATATGATTGTTAAATCTGTTGTGAATAAATCAGGTCTTAAAGTTTATATAATTCAAAATATTGACAGAAAAGTATCTTTAGAGGATATTGCATTTACAAAAGGCATTGAATTCGAAGAAGTATTGGCTGAACTTGAAAGCATTGTCGCCTCCGGAACAAAAATCGATATAAGCTATTATATTAATCAAGTGATTGAACCTGATAAACAAGAAGAGATTTTTGAATATTTTTCCACTGCAGAAACAGATTCTTATCTTGATGCTCTGAAAGAGCTTGGAGAAGACGATTATACCGAAGAAGAAATAAGATTGATGAGAATCAAGTTTATGTCGGAAATGGGTAACTAAAACACTAATGTTAATTAACCAAACTAATTTTCAGCATTATTTATAAGGTTAACCTTATTTATAATGCTGAATTATTTGAATAAAACTAAACTATTGAATTATGGAAAACGAAAAAATTGAAAAATGTTCAGGCAATACTAAATTTAGTGTGTTTGCAGCAATTAATATTATTACACTTTTAGCTGTTGTTATACTATTTGTTTTGCATTTTACAAATGGAAGTAAAACTGCAGTGGTTGAAACAACTTCAAATGATAGTACGTCAACAGAAGGAATTAGAGTAGTGCACGTAAATAGCGATGAAATTGTTGAGCAATATTATCTTACAGGTATTCTTAAAAAAGATTTTGAAAAAGAGAAAAAAAGCCTTGAGAATGAATTTGGAAGAAGACAGAGAGCTTTCCAGAAGGATGTTGAGACTTTCCAAACTAATGTTCAGCAAGGAAAAATATCTAATGAAAATGCAATGAAAAGGGAAAGGGAGCTTATGCTAACCCAACAGGAATTGTATGAACTTAACGAACAGTTTACAGAAAGATTAATGATGTTGGAAATGGAAATGCAAAAGCAAATTACAGATAGCCTTACAACCTTTTTAGCTCGTTATAATCAGAATAAAAACTATGATTATATTCTTGGTTACGCTCGTGGAGGTGGAATTCTTTTTGCAAGCCCAGGTGTTGATATAACTCAAGAAGTTATTGAAGAATTGAAGAAAACTGAACCTAAGAAATGAGAAAAATAAAAAGCATTCTTGTTATTTTCCTTCTGATTCATTTGGTGTTAATGCCGGCATATATCTTTGGCGGTGATAATTTTACATTGGTTATTCATGGAGGATCGGGTAATATACCTCGTGAAACCATTACAGAACAAGAGATGATTGAGTATGAATCAGTCCTTGCACTTGCATTAAAGCACGGTGAGCAGATGTTGAAAAGTGGAGCCGATGCCTTAGATGTTGTAGTGGAAGTGGTTAAAATTCTTGAAGATTCTTCATTGTTTAATGCAGGTAAAGGCTCTGTGTTTAATATTGATGGAAGAAATGAGCTTGATGCCTCAATAATGTGCGGTAAAACAGGCAATGCGGGTGCTGTTGCCGGTGTTACAACAATAAAAAACCCAATTGAAGCGGCAAGAAAAGTAATGGAGAAGTCCCCTCATGTTATGATGATTGGCAAAGGTGCTGAATTATTTGCTTTTGAACAGGGTGTTACAATTGTTGATCCTTCTTATTTCTTCGACCAGAAGAGATGGAATCAATACAGGGAAGTACTTAGGAAAAGCCAGGGAAGCATTGATAATGAAGACCAAAATGAAAAAATGGGAACTGTTGGTGCTGTTGCACTTGATAAGAATGGCAACATGGCAGCTGCTACTTCAACCGGAGGTATGGTTGCAAAAAAATATGGTAGAGTTGGCGACAGCCCGATAATTGGAGCAGGTACATATGCGGAAAATGGAGTTTGTGCAGTATCAGCTACCGGACACGGTGAGTTTTTTATAAGAAATGTTGTTGCTTATGATATAGCTGCACAGGTAAAATATGCAGGTAAAACAATTGAAGAAGCTGCCGGCAATATAATTAAAGGCAAATTAGCTGATTTAAAAGCTAATGGCGGGGTTATAGTTTTGGATAAAGATGGAAATGTTGCTATGGTTTTTAATACAACAGCTATGTTTCGTGGATATATCAATCATAAAGGAGAGTCGCAGGTAAAAATATTCGAAGATTAAAATTATTTCTGATTCTCATATTGCATAATCTCATCATTAAAATAATCTAATATTACACCTGCATCAGCAAACATTTTTTCTGATTCTGCACCTGCGTGATATTTCTTCTCGCAAACAACTCTTTTTATTCCACAGTTAATAATTAGCATTGCACAAACCCTGCATGGAGTCATGCGACAATATAATGTTGCCCCTTCAATGCTTATTCCCAATCTGGCAGCCTGGCAAATAGCATTTTGCTCAGCATGCACTGTTCTAACACAATGCATGGTTGTACTTCCATCTTCATGAAGCATTTTCTTCATCTGGTGACCAACATCATCGCAGTGAGGCAGGTTTTTCGGAGAACCAACATAACCTGTAACAAGTATTTGTCTGTCGCGTTCAATTACACAACCGCTCCTTCCTCTGTCGCATGTGGCTCTCTTGCTTACTGTATGGGCTATTTCCATGAAATATTCATCCCAACTGGGGCGATTGTACTCGGATGTTTTGTCCTGCATATGTCTGTTTCTTTTATTTTGCGTTCCAAAATTATAACATTTACTTGAACATCAATTTTTAAAAGAATTTTTTTTGATAAATATGGACTAAATTTCCTTAATTTTGGAATTGCTAATTTTTGCTAAAAAACTCGAAAAGATTACATTTATGAAAAGATTCCTAACAATAATAGTCGGTGTTTTATTTTTTTTCAAGCTGATTTCTTTTAATTCTGCGAATGCACAAGGGATTTCACAATTAGAATTTGACGCGCTTGTTGCTTTCTAGAATGCTACAAATGGGAATAGTTGGACAGATAATACTAACTGGAATTTAGCTGCAGACCCTGCAGATGTTGATAGTAACTGGGCCGGGCTTACGGTTATTGGGGGGCATGTAACTCAAATAATTTTAAATAGTAATAACCTTTCAGGTACGTTGCCTCCAGAAAACGGCGATTTTTCTATGCTTAAGGATCTTATCATTCATAATAATAATATAGGCGGAAATCTACCTTCGCAAATTGGTAATCTTACAAATCTTGAATGGGCACGTTTGCACCGAAACCAGTTTACAGGAACCATTCCGGCTTCGTTTCAGAATCTAGTTAGTATGGTAAAGCTTGAGCTAAATGAAAATCTTTTCATAGGAAATATTCCCGCCGGATTGGGAAATTTGCCAAACCTTGAAGAGCTTCAACTTCATCAGAATACATTCACAGGTGATTTGCCAAACACATTTAGCAGTCTAACCAAGCTAAAAGTTCTTACTGTAAGAAATAATCAGTTTACTTACGTGCCAAATTTGTCACTAAATACTTCACTGGCTGAGTTAAAGGTTCAGGGCAATAGATTACATTTTGATGGCATTGAACATAATATTGGAATAGGCTTGCCAACTTTAGATTACATATATACACCTCAGGCAAAAGTGGGAGTGCTCGAAACTCATAATTTGTATTGTGGGGAGCAGGTGATTTTGTCGGTAAGCGTTGGTGGGGTTAACAATACCTACAAATGGTTTAGAAATGGCACAGAAATTCCGGGAGCAACAAATACAACGCTAAATATCAGCAGTATGACTTCTGCAGATGCCGGAACCTATCATTGTGAAATTAGAAATACTGTTGCTACAGCTCTTGTGCTTACATCTGAAAATAAGGTAGTTAATTACCTTGGTGCAACAGCGCCGGTTGTTGCTTCAATAGCTGCTTCAGGAATTTCAAACAGTGTTGCAACAATATCTGGAAATGTAAGTTCAGGTGGGTGCGAAACTGTTACTGAAAGAGGATTCTTTTGGGGGGCATCTGCAAATGTTATAACTACCGGAACAAAAGTAGTTTTAGGTTCTGGTACAGGCAGCTACTTTACCCAAATAACAGCACTTTCTCCTAATACCACATATTATTTCAGAGCTTATGCGATTAATAGTATGGGCACCGCTTATGGAGATGAACTTAGTTTTGTTACATTGGCAAACCTGCCAACGGTAATTACTGCTGATGCTACTAATATTCAGGCCTATTCTGCTACTTTGGGAGGAAATGCAACATCAGGAGGCGGATTGGATGTTCTACTCAGAGGTGTTTATTATAGCACTGAAGAAAATCCTGAAACTACGGGAACACAAGTTGTTATTGGTCATGGTCTGGGTGTTTTTTCTGATGTTGTTGAAGGACTTTCTCCGGGAACATTATATTATTTTAAAGCATTTGCCACTAATACCCAAGGAATGGCATATGGAGAGCAAAAAACTTTTACTACACTTCCGGTAATCCCAGTAGTATTTACTGAGGAAGCATATGATATAACTCATAATTCAGCAATTGTTGGTGGATATATTGAATATAACGGAGGAGCTCCTATCACATCTCGAGGAGTATATTGGGGTATTCAGCAAAACCCATCTACTACAGGTACTCAGTTTAGAATGGGCACAGGAGCAGGAGATTTCTTCAATACTCTTACAGATCTACAGCCGGTAACTACATATTACGTGCAGGCTTTTGCAACAAACATTGCAGGAACTGCTTTTGGCGAGCAAGTTGAATTTACTACTTTAGCAACTATCCCGGATGTGGAAACTATCGATGCTTCTGACATTACTTCAACTTCAGCAAGAATTAACGGACAAGTTGTTTTTGATGGCGGTTCTACTGTTTTTGAAAGAGGCTTCTACTGGGGTTTGGATGCTTATCCGATGGAAAATGGTGAATTAGTTCAATTGGATCCGGGTGATGGTATGTTTTCTCAATATCTTGATGGTCTTGAGCCATCAACATACTATTATTTTCAGGCGTTTGCAATTAATTCAGAAGGTATGGGAGAGGGTGAAGTTTTAATCTTCTTTACAGAATTAGCTGAACAAATTGTTTTTATTCCTACTGCGTTTAATCCATACAGTAGCATAGAAGTTAACCGAACTTTCAAGCCAATATTTGAGTTTACTCCTTCCGATTATGTTATTGAAGTTTATAATAGATGGGGTTCAAGGGTTTTCTATTCGGATAATTTTAATGATGGGTGGAATGGTTTTGCTAACGGCGTCGAATCGCCAATCGGACCATATCAGTATAAAGTCAGATATACTGATGAGAAGGGAGAAAAACATATTAAGATTGGGGTTGTGAACCTAGTAAAGTAGAGGTTTAATCATTTGTGAGCTTTTGATAAATTTCTTCAGTCTGATTGTATAATTCAGATACATTTCCATTGTTATTTATAACAAAATCTGCCTGCCTAATGCATTCGGATAAGTTTTGCTTGTTAGGATCTGTAGATTGCATTTCACGCTTTTCATTTTCGAGGAAAGTTTCAAAACTGACATTGTCGGTCTCTGATGCTCTTTCAACTATTCTTTCATAACGCGTTTTTGATTCGGCATCAACTGCCAATAAAAAGAAATTGGGCTTTGACTTTAGCATCTCAATTTCTCCCGGGGTTCGTATACTTTCTATAATACAATTCTTTCCATTTTTGTATGCTTTCTCGTATAAAAGCTCAATAAGATATGCGGGGGAGTTATCTGCTCTGAGTTCGTTTGCTAAATTTGTAAGTGTATCTCTATTTACAGGCATTCCTCTCTTGTTTAGCTCTTCTGTTATAAGACCTCTTACTGAATAATGAACAAAGCCTTTGTTCCTTACCAGATAGTCAACAACGGTTCCTTTGCCTGCTCCTAATGTGCCTGTAATACCTATGATTATCATTTGAGTTTTTTTCAAAAGTAAGAAAAAATGAAATTACAAGGCTGATAAATTATTTTTCAAGAATAAAATCAAAATTGTACTTTAGCGGCAAATAGTTTTATAATGAAATCATACATAGCAAAAAACATAGTTAACATTCTGTTGTATATATCTTTGGCATTTTTTGTTTGGTATTTATACAGCCTGGACTATTTTATACTATCAGAGCTGAAAATCAATTACTACTATCTGTCACTTTCATTGTTTTTGATGTTTTTTGGGTTTTTCCTCACAGCAGTAAGTTGGTGGTTTATTTTAAAACAACATGGAATAGAAATCGGGATTAAGAAAAGTATAATCTCTCATGGTTTATATGTTTTTACAAAGTATATTCCCGGGAAAGTTTGGGTAATCTTAGGCAGGGCAGGGGCTGTAAGCAAGTATTCAGGGGTTTCTATAAATGAGCTTGGGGTTATTTCTCTGAAGGAACAGTTTGTTTATGTAATTTGGGGGTTGATTTTTGGGTTAGTTCCCGTTATTGTAATATTTGGTTTTGGCTTGTATGCAGTAATAGTTGTTTTGACAATAACTGGTTTATTGCTTTTGTTTTTTTCTAAGCCTATTCACAGACTTGGAATTCTTATTTTGTCAAAACTTTTCAGAAAACCAATAGATATTCCTTATATAAATCTTAAAACAGCAACTAAGGTTTCAGGATTTATAATACTTTATTGGTTATCATGGTCGGTAGGGTTTTATTTTCTACTCTTTTCAGTTTTCGAAGATGCGCCAATTCTTAGCGCCTTCTCATTTCCATTGGGAGTTTCCTTTGGTGTATTGGTGTTGTTTCTGCCGGGAGGTATAGGCGTGAGGGAGTCTATAATTACAGGCTTCCTTGTTTCCATAGGAGTAACTCTGGAAATGGCAATTACAATCTCTGTGCTTCAAAGGCTTTGGTTTATTTGCGGAGAGGTTTTTATTTTTGTGCTTTCTTTGGTGTTAAGATCTTTTAAGGGCTCATCTCCGCAGTAATCGTTAAGATTAGTCGTTGTTCCAAACGATAACGAAGAATTTTAGACACCTTTGTATTGGCAGGTCAAGCCCTGCCAAAACCCACATCAACTTTTATTCAGCTTGTCATTATTCTGAATGTCCATCCACATTGCAAATAACAACGACTGAAATCCGCTGATGAATGAAAACATAAATGCAATCGCTGTAAGAGGATTAACTGTTAATCCCTGAATTGCCACAGCAATAATTTTTGCTCCATAAGGGATAGATATTCCAAGTAAGATAAATGCAAAATGATAAAGAATAAACAGTGGATGAAAATCTCTTATCAGATATCTATTCCAGATTCTTTGGAAGAATGATTTTTTCAGCAACCAAATGATAGGTAATACTATTTTTCTGACTTTCATTTTTGATTGCTCTCCAACATTGTAAATTGGCTTTATTGGCACTTCCTTTAGTGTGCAGCAAGCTATGTTTAGTTTAACGAGCATGTCGTTTGGCATTCCGTATCTTGGGTATATTTTGTAAAGTTTGATGGCTTGCAATGCCTTTAATGATATTGCAGTGTAACCTGTTTGAGTATCTGAAACCGACCAATATCCGCTGGCAACTTTTGTTAGAATTGACAGTATTGAATTGCCAATGAATCGTTTTTTCGGTATAAGAAAAGCTGCGCTTTTATGAGAGAGTCTGTTGCCTTTTACATAATCTATATTTTCTTCAATTACCGGAAGGCAAATAGATTCAAGTTCGTCAGGATCCATTTGCCCGTCGCCTGCCATCACAGCTGTGCAATCAATCAGATTGTCTTTGGCCCATTTATATCCTCGGGCAATTGCACCACCAACGCCCGAGTTTTTAAGCAGGTTTATTAATACTATCTTCTCATCTTTTTCGCTTGTAATAACTTCTGAAGGCGCAAAATATTCAAGTTCTTTTTTATTTAATTCCTCTAGAATTAAGTCAGCCCTATTATAAAGATTTTTCTTAACCTTTTCTACTTCAGGGATTGAAGCTTTGTTGAGTTTTCCGAAGTATGTTTTTACAACTTCTGCTGTTTTGTCTTTTGAGCAATCATTAACAATCACAATTCTATCAACAAAGTCGGGCATGCTTTCAATCACAAGTCCAATCTGAGTTTCTTCATTATATGCAGGTACTACCACTGCAATGGTTTTTCCGTTAATCATTTTCAATAAAAATTTGGTTTATATCCAAAGTGTCTTGTTTAGGCTGTTCTACCTTCTTTTTTGACGGAGGATCAATAGCCACATAAATTCCTTTTCTTGCGAGGTCGTAATCAGGTATAGTTATAAGTTGCCAGTATCTTTCTGTAGGTCTGCGCTTTAAAAATGTTTCCCAATAGGCTTCTTTATTCATCCACCAGTAATGTATTGCTCCCATAATGTATTGTTTAGTTTGGAAATAGCTAAACCATATCAATACAGACAACAACATTAAAGCAGGCAGTTTTATGAATTTCCTTTGTTCAAGAACAGTAGCCACAACAGATGCAAAAGGTATAGCCATTAAAGCGTATGAATCTACAAATGCTCTTAATCCGAATCCGCCTCCAAACCACCACGACCACCAGCAAGATAGGATGTAAATGTTTAAAACTTTGAATACTAATATTGGCAAAAAAGCTCTCTTTAATTTCCATGGTAATAAAAATATTCCCAGGAAAGCAATTAACATAAGAGGTGTGTAAACAAACCATCCCTTCTTGTAGCTTAGTAAAATATTGAAAATCTGAGGATTATGCCAGAAGAAGCTGCCTTCCAACTCTCCGTATGAGAAGAAGAAAATCATTCCTGAAATGTACTTCCAGTATATAAACTGCGGTAGCCAGGCAATTATAAATAGCAAAGCCATTATAGCTACAAGATGAAATTTTTTCAGAAAATATAAAAATCTCTCTTTGAATGCGTTAAGGCTATCAACTCCCCATAAAAAGAAAACTATTAGAATTATTATATTCGTAGGTCTTACCAAAGTTATAAAGCCGGCCAGAAAACCCAGCAGCATAATACGTTTTACCGAGCCCGGATTTTCATACCATTTTATCGTAAGTAATAAAAACCAAGATATAAGCGCAAAGTTGTAGCTGTGCGACATTGCAGCCTCGTATGATGAATAATAAAAAAGATTTGTGCCAACTACAACTGTTAGAATAGTGAAAGCAGTAACCCATTTATTAAAATACCTTAGCAATACTTTTTTTAAGGCAAGTAATCCCAATAAGAGGTAAAATAAAGCGCTGAAAACAAGTGCAAACCTATAGGGTGCAGTATATCCGTCGGCTTCATAGTCGGAAATCAACGCATAAGCATGTGCCATTAAAAAGAATGGAGAATACAAAACCGACATTCCCATTGTAGTAATTATAGCCTGCTTACCTGTTGGGGTATTTATTGGCCAGACCAGTTCCCCAAACTTCTCAATATTCTCTTTTCTAAAATTTAAATTAATGTCGTTATAAATAAATACTGCCGGCAAATAGGCATAATAAGACTTTATGTCCCATTCAATTACTTTGTTCTTATTCCATGCCCTATGCTCAATGTTTGTAACTGTAATCAATAATGCAATGCCGAGTATTACTACATTGTAAGGCTTTGCAATGAAATATTGTTTTATTCTATTCATTAAAATCTTCATAATACTATGCTAAGATAACTCAATTTTTTCCGAATTACTTATCTTCACTCTGATAATCAATTATATTTGAAAATACTTTTACTTGAATGTTTTGAAACTCTCTTGATTCGTCGGTTTCCTGATATTTATTATTTAAATAGTTCACAATATTCTGCTCAGGGTCGGCTACATTATAATGACATAGCACAACAATAATTTTTTCTTTATTTTCTATGTCAAGTTTTTTTAGTTCACCAATGCTGTTAATGAAAAATATGTTTTCTTTTTCCAATACTTTTCTTGTGTCTTTGTATTTTATAACGTAATCTCTGTTGTAATAATATGAGAAAGAAATCCAATGATAATTAGCCGAAACTATTGTGATAGCATTGTTAGTCTTAATTTCATTATAATACACCGAAAGCCTCGCCCAATCTTCATTTTTTGGAGTTTTTAAATTTAATTTATGAAAAGAAAATGCCAGAAAAACAAATATCAAAATAACTTTTAAAGCCATCGGAAATCTTTTGTGTGATGCTATAAAAGGTATTAGCAAGTATAAAGCGATTGTTGCGTAAAGAACATATCGGTGTATAAATCTTGGGTTGAAATATACTGAAACCAGAAACAATGATGCAACAGGTATTATAAGCCATAGAAATAAAAGAGTAACTTTTAAAATGCTTTCTTTTTTTATATCACGAATTGATTTTTTCCTGAAAAGAAATATTGCTGATAATGTTACTATTATGACTAAAATGAAGGTTGAGGCTTTGTTTCCAAACAAGAAAAACATGTTGAAAAAGTCTTTGATTTTCGGGATTGGCAGCCAAACAGTTCCTCCGCTTTCCAGCCAACTGTTGTTTATTACCCAAAAGCTTAGCAAGAATGTAGGAACTGCAATTGATAAGAAGCCTTGTATTAATCTTATTCGGGAATTGTAATAGAACAATAGAAATAATCCTTGAGCTGCAAATATAAATATTGATGTAAGGTGGGTGTATAAAAGAATTGTATTGAGCAATATCAGGAAAAAAGTTTTTAGCCAGCTCGGGTTTTTGATAATTTCAAGAAGTAAGAAGAATGAGGCAGTAACAAGCAGTGTGACTAATGTATAGCTTCTAATTTCATGTGAATAGTAGAATTGTAAATGAGAAACCGAAAACAGTAAGCAAGCAAAAACTGCAGTAAAGATGTTGAAATGTCTTTTGGCCAGAAAAAACAAAACAGGAATTGTTGCTGCGCTAATAATAATCGACAGAAATCTGGTAGCAAACACATCATGTCCGAACAAATCCATCCAATAGCTTAGTAATATAGTATAAACCGGAGCATTGGGATACCTTAGCGAATGCAGTATAATGTCTTTGGTAGATTCCAACGACATTAAGATTTGTGATGCCTCGTCAAGCCATAATGAAGAGAATGTTACATGCAAGCTTTTTATAAAGACATTTAATGCCATTAACACCAGGATAAATGGCCAAGGTTTTGCCGAGATAAAGTTTAAAGTTTTTGTAATTGCTTTTTCCATAAAGAATGCTTCAATCTATAAATTATTAAAGGTGTAATGTGTTTTCTATATCAGTCAATCTTATAAATATCACCTTCCCCATATCTTCCAGCGAGTCTGATTGCAGGATTACCTTTGTAATACACATTGCCATTCATGTGAATTTCTGTAATAATCGAATCCTTGGCATTAATGAATGCATTATTGTTGCTCATATGATTAATGTAAACGATATTGCAATCCATTTCCAAAGAGTTAACTACTCCCAAACCTCCGTTGAAAATGCCAAGATAAACAATTTTTTCGCCTTGAAAACTCACATCTGCTGTTCCGGATTGATAGCTTAAAGTTACATGCCTTGTTGCCGATTCAATTTTTACATTACCGTGCCCTTCAATTATGCGAATCCTAAATGAATGCCCTTCTATTGGCGACATAGTTTTGATGTTGCCGTAGCCTTGATACTCTATTCTTTGCAGTGTTTTTGTATTCAAATGAACTTCAATTGGCTTTTTATAATCTCTTGTCCAGTTGCATGTATTAGTGTTCTTTATAACAAGAATAGTATCATTTATTTCGGTAATAACTTTGTCGATCAAATTCTCTCCAGCATAAACTCTTGCAAAGTTAAAGGTGTCGGGGTAAATGTATAAATCTACATTGTCTGTTAAAAGTATAGTTTTAAAGCTTGCTATTTCTCTGTTTTCCCAAACTAATTCTCCTGTATTTTTAAAACAGTCGTCGGGAAACCCTGAATCACATGAATTCAATATAATTAGCGCAGCACAAAAAATTGCAAAACAACTTTTTATTGCTGCTGATGTTAAATCATTATATTTCTTAATTCTAATCATTTAAAAAAACCTTATATCCGATGCCTAATTCAAAAAACTGAGCTGTAAAAAACTGAGTTTTCAAACTCAAATTAAAAACCAAATTGTTGTCAAATGTATGCCTAAAGCCTACCCTGTGGTAAAATAAATTATCCTGGAAATTGTATTTGTCATATATATATATTCCTTTGTGCAAAAAGAAAGCATTCTTCCCGAAATCCATTTGAAACGCAAAGTATAAACCATGATTAATATGCCATTGAATGTGCTCTTGCTCTCTTTCTACAACATGAGAAAGTAAGTTCCTGTTGTTGTAATAATAAAAGAAATCATATCCAAGCCCAATTCTATATTTCAAATTCACAGGGTAAGAATACATACTCGTAATACCTGCTCTAGGACTCAATTTGCTGCCTGCCGGATATGAAGCTGCCATCCCTCCAAATGCTAATATCAGCAAATCGTTGTCGCGATTGTTTTTATAATCAGTTGAATCATTTGTGGGTTGCTGATATTTGCTATTATCTATAGAAAACCCTAGTTTCACTGCTGGAATATTTAATCCTCTGTTTGGAGTGTTTGTTCTTCCATTGCTGAAATGTGAAAATCCAACTCCTAGTATTGCATTATACCTTTCTTTAAACAGAAATTCATTTTCAAACATTATGTTTACTGCCAGATTTAAATTTGAACTAATGGCTGTATTTCTGTAATTCTCTGTGTAGTGATATTTTTTCGTAAGATAACCCACGCCAACAGCATATCTGGCATTCAAACGATATGTTTTGCCATTTATAAAGTTGAATTTTATATGTGGCATAATAGAGTATGCATCACCCAATACCTCAGGGTATCCTAATCCTGAATATGAAAAATCGATTCCAAGGTATGGATATCTGTATAACTGATGCCAATCTTTATTCCCTGTAGTTTTTCCGGAGATTGATATGTGATATGATGAAAACCAACCGCGATATAAATGAGGCATTGATTCATTATGAGGCGCAATAAAACCCCTGTGATACGACGCTTCGATGTTGTTGAAAAAATAATTCTGCGAAAACAGGCATAAACTAAATGCTGTAAATAATATCGAAATTATTGTCTGTCGCATGAATTATGAAGTTTTTTAAAAATTGTTTCCAGATGCGAAATTAATGTTTTTGAAGATGATTTTATTAGGAAAAAAATCTTTCTGATTTTATAGATTTTTAGAAAATATGAAATATATTTGCACCAGGTAAACTAAAAACGGGTAATTAGTATATTTTTATAATGGAAGATAAGAATACCATATCAAGTAGAATACTCAACAGTGCTTCTGTAATGTTTTTTAAATATGGTTACAGTAAATCTACTGCCGATGAAATAGCTCGTGAGGCCGGCGTGTCTAAGCGTACAATGTATAAGTACTACCCGGGGAAATCAAATATTTTGGAGCATCTTATTGATATGAAAATAAGCATATTACATCAACAAATGCAAGATATTCTAAATTCTGATTTTGATTTTCCTGAAAAGTTAAAAAAATCTGTTTCTACTGTAACTGCCACTTTACAGGAAATTAATCGTGATTTTCTTGACGATATACGAAAAAGCGTTCCTGAGATTTGGCAAAAAATATCTGATTATAAAAAGGAACTTGTTGAAAAATATTACACTAAGATACTTTTTGAAGGAAAGAAATCGGGTCATTTTAAAGAGAATATAAATATTGGAGTTGCAGTTTTGCTAATGATGAATGCAATGGAGTTGATTTTAAATCCACCGGCTAAAGGTGGTTTGCCTGAAGAATTAGAGAAGCATGTTCCTGCAAAGGCTGAAGTTCTTTTTGATGAAGTTCTTGAATTGATTTATAATGGTATCCTTGCTAATGATTAATAAAGTTTGAAAAATCGAATAAAATGAAAGGAAAATCAAAACTGATATTATTAGTCTTTTTCTTATTGATTAAGCTAAATGCATATTCTCAAAGGGTATTAACATTAGAAGAGACAGTGTCTTTAGCGATTGAACATAATCTGGGAATAAAAATTTCAAAGGAATATTCCGGCGCAGCAACTGCAATTAGAAAAGCATCTTATACAAAGTTTTTTCCTAGCATAGATATTACAGCAAATTATACAAGACTTAACAAGCAATTTAATTTTCTTCAGGATGATATGCTGTTGCCTGTAATTCCAATTAGCGCGATTGACCCTATTACCGGAGAGGTTGACCCAAACAGATTGTTCGACCCGGAAATCACTCCTCCTCCAACCGGGGTTGTATTTAAACCAAATTCTAATGAATATTATACAGATATGTACGGCAATCCTGTTTTTTACAGGTATATGTGGTTGCCTCAAAACATGGCAAATATTGGGAAGAAAAACACTTATATTGCAAATGTTGGTCTTATTCAGCCAATCTTTACAGGAGGGAAAATTAAAGCTCAGTATAATATTGCTAAATATTTTGAAAGTATAGCCGACAATGAAAGCAAATTAAAAGTTGCTGAAACTATTATTGAAACTAAGGAATTGTTCTACACCCTGCTTAGTTTACAGGAAAAGGTTCAATTAGCTGAGAAATACAAAGAGATGCTTGAAAAACTGTCTGTTGATGTTGAAAATTACTTTGAGGAAGGGTTTATTTTGCATAATGATTTGCTGAGGGTAAGGGTAAAGTTAAATGAAGCTGCACTTCTTCTTTTGAAAGCTAATAATGGCGTTAGCTTGGCCTCTGCAGCATTGAACAGAAATCTTGGATTGCCTCTTGGTGAAAAAATTATTGTAAGCCACGATCTTATAGTATCAGATATGTTTTCATCAATAGATAATTTAGTTGAAGAAGCATTGCAAAATCGTTCGGAGTTGGCTATGGCAAATGATTTTGTCGGCATTTCTCAATCATCCGAGAAAATGGCCAAAGCAAGGTATTATCCTGATGTGATATTTTCTGCTAATTACTTTTTCGCAAATCCAAACCCATACAGGGGCTTTGCCGATGAGTTTGGCCACGATTATGCTTTAGGCATCACTATGAAAATACCTGTATATGATTGGAATGAAAAAGGTCATGTTCTTCAGGCAGTGCGACACGGGAAAAATGCAATGGAGCTGAAACGACAAGATGCAGCAAAACTAATTGAGCTTGAGGTAACAAAGCTTTTCTTTGAAATGAGCGAAGCAGCTGCAAGTGTATATCTAACCGAAAGCTCGTATAATAAAGCTCTTGAGAATTTGCAATTTGCTGAAAGTAAATTTGAGGAGGGAACAGTTACTTCTTCAACTTTATTGGAAGCACAAACTTTATACAAACAGGCTTTTACTGATTATATTGAAGCTAAAGCTAATTATCAGCTTTCAATTGCGAAAATGAATAAAGCTTTGGGTAGAATGCCTTAGGATGGGGAGGAGTAGGGGTTGGGGTATCGGGTGTAAGGTGTAAGGTGTAAGGTGTAAGGTATAAGGTATAAGGTATAAGGGTATAAGGGTATAAGGTATAAGTATAAGGTATAAGGGTATTTGGTATGCCGTCGTCAGCTCCCCCTTTAGGGGGCCGGGGGGGTAAGAAAGTTAGGTGTTAGGTGTCGGGTATAAGGTATAGGGGTATAAGGGTATAGGGGTATAGGGTTTTAGCTTGTAGTTTGGGTTGGGGGGTGAGTAGGATGTTAAGATTGAAGATTTATTTAAAAAAATAAAGTATGAGAACATTAAAGATTTTTATTCCATGTGTTTTGTTTCTTATTTCGTGTGGAAATAATAATGAAAAAGTTTCTGTTGCAGAAGAAGGCGTGAATGTTACTGTATTTCAAGCTGAGAGAAGATACCATAGGGAGGTGTTTGAATATTCCGCTACTTTGAAGCCATTCAGAGAAGCCAATCTTGGGGCTACAATACCCGGTAAGGTTGAAAAAATCCGAATTCCGAAAGGAAACTTTGTAAAGGAGGGAGAAATTGTTGTTGAAATGTCGGCTGAAGTATTGTTGATGGCACAAATAGAAAAAGACGCAATAGAAAAAGACTACAACAGGGTTGCAAGGTTAAAGGAAAAAGGTTCAGTTACTCAGCAGGATTACGACCATGTGTTGGCAAAATATGAAGCATCAAAATCAAAGGTTGAGCTTTTTGAAAACAACACAAGGATAAGGGCTCCTTTTTCCGGTATAATTGCCGATTATCTGGTGAAAGAAGGTGAAAACTTTATGTTTTCTCCCGGCTTTGACATTGGATTGTCTCATACAAGCGGCATTGTTAGGCTAGTGCAGGTAAATCCATTAATTGCATCATTCAACGTGAATGAAAAGGATATTAGGCATTTTAAAAAGGGCATGAATGCAGAAATTTGGCTTGATGCTTTTCCCGGTGAAAAATTCAAATCTGAAATAATACAGGTTGGGCCATTGGTTTCAACCTTATCCAGAACAGCTGAGGTTCAGATACAGCTTCCTAATAATGATGGCAAGCTTATGCCGGGAATGTATGCAAGAGTTAAAGTAGAATTACCCGGCGATACTCTTGTGTTTGTTCCTCGTCATGCTGTTTTAGAATCTGATTTAGGTTTTTATGTTTGGGTTGTTAAAGATAAAAAAGCACAAAAGAAAATTGTTGTGCCTTTGCTTACAAAACATGGATACACCGCGATAGAAAACATTCTGGAAGGGGAAAATATTGTTGTTGCCGGGATAAACAGGCTTTCAGAAGGAATACAAATTAACGAATAATAGAATAAGATATGAAGCTTCCAACGCTGGGTGTGCAACATCCTGTTATGACTATAATGTTGTTTTTGGGCTTGTTCCTATTTGGAGCCCTGGCCTACCAAATGTTGCCTAGAGATGTGCTTCCCGATATTGAAATGCCTGTACTTACGGTAGTAACTATTTATCCCGGTGCTTCGGCCGGTGATGTTGAGCAACAAGTTACAAAAGTGCTGGAAACTACTCTGGCCGGTATATCTAATCTTACAAGCATAACTTCTCAGTCAAAGGAAAATGTTTCTTTTATCTCGCTTCAGTTCGACTGGGGAAGCGATCTTGATGAGAAAGCAAATGCTGCCAGAGATATGCTTGAGTTTGGACAAAGATATCTTCCTGCTGAGGCTCAAAAGCCAATTTTGATGAGAATTAACAGTGATTTGTTCCCTGTTGTGATTTATGGTATAAATGCTGATGAAAGTTATAATGATTTAGGAAGAATTGTTGATCAGGATATCTCTAATGCTCTTAGAAGGGCTGATGGAGTAGGAGCATTGCTTATCCTGGGGAAAATTAAAAAACAACTTCAGGTTGAATTGGATCCTTTTAAATTGAAAGCATACAATTTATCGGCTGCACAGGTTTTGGCAGCTTTGAAAACAGAGAATGTTAGCATTCCGGCAGGTAATATGGTTGTTGGATTCGACGACCTTGCAGTTACAGTGCCGGGTGAGTTCCTTAGTATTGACGATTTAGAAAATACTCCCATAAGTTCATTAACCGGTACAACAATTTATCTTAAAGATATTGCAACGATAAAGCCAGGCATCAGGGATAAACACGAAGTAGCGCGTTTAGATGGATTGCCGGGTATTGGTATTTTTGTTCAAAAACAGGCAGGTGCCAATACTTTGGAAGTGGTTAATGCTGTTAGAAAACAACTTGAAATAATTAAACCCAATCTTCCGGCAGATGTAACCATTGAAGAGCTTATGGATAACTCTGAGCTTGTCGTTTTTACCCTGAGAAATCTTAACAACACTATTTTTTATGTTGCAATTTTTGTAATTATTGTTGTGATTTTCTTTCTTAGAAAACTTCGCTCAAGTTTGATAATAATTCTAACAATCCCATTCTCTCTGATAGTGGCGTTTATCTTTATGTATATAAGCGGCTATTCTGTTAATATTTTTTCTTTAATGTCGCTTGCAATTGCTTTGGGAATGGTTATAGATAACGCAATTGTTGTATTTGAAAATATTAGTAAACACATCGAAAAAGGTGTTCCTCCAAAACAAGCTGCACTTTTTGGAACTCGTGAAATGGGAGGTGCTATCACAGCTGCGACTCTTACAACTATTGCCGTGTTTTTCCCTTTGTTGTTTCTGGATGGTATTGTTGGTATAATGTTTCGTCAATTGGCTGTTATTACTGCCATAACCTTACTTGCATCTTTGTTTACTGCGCTAACTCTTACTCCTATGCTTAGCTCGATTATGATAAAACAAAGTGTCGTTTCTAATAAGAGCAATAAATTTTATAACTATAGCGAGAAAATTTTCATTAAACTTGAAGATATTTATTATTCATCCTTAAAAGCCGCACTCAACAATAGATTGCTAACAGTGATTATCTCTCTGGTAATATTTGGCAGCTCTTTATTACTTACAAGGCTAATAGGCACAGATTATATTCCTGATTTTGATGCGGGAGATTTAAGCGCTGTTGTGGAAACAAGAATAGGTGCAAGCACTGAAGAGACTCTAAAGCTTACAGATAAGATTGAAAATATATTTCGAGATGAAGTTCATGAAATAAAAAGTTTGTACAGTTTAACCGGGCAAAGTGAAGATGGAATACTTAGCTCTGTTGGTTTTAGAGAGGGTAAGAATGTTACAACTGTTTTTGCTCGTATTGTCCAGCCGGAAGAAAGAACCAGAACGTCTGCCGAAATAGCTGAAGTGTTAAGAGCTAGAATTGCTGAACTTCCTGAAGTAGAAGATTATGTGGTTAGTGGAGGGAGTTTGCTTTCTGCTGCTGTGCTTGGAAATATTCGCCCTATTGAATTGAAAATTATTGGTACTGATATAGATGAGCTCAACCGTCTCGCTATTCTTGTGCAAGACTCAATGTTAGCTACAGGCGTTTTTGCAAATATTCAAAGCACTGTGGATAGAGGCAAGCCCGAACTTAGGATAGATATAGACAGAAAGAAAGCTTCTCTTCTAGGATTAAATACTGCAATGCTTTCTCTTCAACTTCGACAAAGTTTATACGGTGCTTCGGCAGGTACTATGAAAGTTAATAATGAAGATGTACAGATTTGGGTAAGATACGATAGGAAGTTTGCTTCTTCTCCGGAAGATATTGAGAATGTAATGCTACTCACTCTTAATGGGATGCAGGTACCTTTAAGAATGGTTGCAAATATTAATGATGGCAGAGGTGTTTTGGAAATAAGAAGAGAAAATCAGCAAAGGGTTGTTTATATAAAGGCTGAACCTAAAGATGTTTCATTAGGTGGGGCAACAGAAGTGTTGAAAAATCTTATCAATAATATTGATGTTCCGGAAACAATTACAACAGAATTTGGTGGCCAGGTTTCTGAGCAATCGCAGTCTTTTCGCAGTCTTTACATTATGTTTGTAATTGGTCTTGTGCTTGTATTTATGGTAATGGCGTCGCAGTTTGAATCTATCAAAAATCCTTTTATTATCATCTTTACTATTCCGCTTTCAATCACAGGTGTAATCATAGCTTTCTATATTACGGGGTTAACTCTCAGTGCAGTTACTTTCCTTGGTATTATAATGCTGCTAGGTATTGTTGTAAATAATGGAATTGTGATTGTTGATTATACTAATTTGCTTAGGTCAAGAGGGCTTAAAGTTAGAGAAGCTATTGTTGATGCCGGCAGAAGCAGGTTGAGACCTGTGTTGATGACTTCGTTTACAACTATGCTGGGAATGTTGCCAATGGCGGTGAGTAGGGGAGTAGGTTCAGAAATTTGGTCTCCGCTTGGTGTTACAATCATTGGCGGGATGTTTGTCTCAACAATGATTACTCTGATATTAATTCCTGTTATTTATTCTTATTTCAATAAGGATTAATGTCTTTCTCCAAAAATGGCTGTTCCTATTCTTACCATTGTTGAGCCTTCTTCAATGGCAATCTTATAATCATCTGTCATGCCTATTGATAGCTCCTTGAAAATAAGACTGTCTTTAAAGAATTTCTGCTTTATCGATTGGAATGTATTATAAAGACCCGCAAACTCTTTCCTGACTTGATTATGATCGTCGGTAAATGTTGCCATGCCCATTAGTCCGCATATTCTGGCGTTTTTCAAAGTTTTGAATTCAGGGTCATTAAGTAAACTTTCCAATTCCATTATATCCATCCCAAACTTAGTCTCTTCTTCTGCTATATGCATTTGCAAAAGACAATCAATAGTCCTGTTGTTTTTTAATGCTTGTTTATTAATTTCTTTAAGAAGTTTCAGGCTGTCAACTGAATGAATCATCGAAACAAATGGAGCAATATATTTTACTTTGTTTGTTTGTAAATGACCAACTAAGTGCCAATGAATGTCTTTTGGAAGGTCGTTGAATTTCGGGACCAGCTCTTGAACTTTATTTTCTCCAAAAAGCCTGTGTCCGCAGTTGTAAACCTCCATTATCTCTGCTTCTGTCTTCGTTTTGCTTATAACGATGAGTTTAAGCGCAGCAGGAATGTTGTCGAAGATTGTTTTGAAGTTGTTCATGGTTTTAAGTCCTGAGTCCTGAGTCCCAAGTCCCAAGTCCTGAGTCCTGAGTCCTAAGTCCTGAGTTTTGTTTATAATGTATATTTGTGTCTTCAGCAAAGTTACAAAGAATTTCAATCTCCACAATCAGAACAATCCATACAATCTTGACAATCTTGACAATCTTGGCAATCTCATCGATTCCCTAGAAGGGGGAACTGCAAAAATTTATACTCGACTCAGGACTTAGGACTCAGGACTCAGGACTTGGGACTTAGGACTTAGGACTCAGGACTTGGGACTCAGGACTTTTTTCAATCCTCTTGGGTACATTACCTAATTCTTCTTCCCCTTCTGCCTCTGTTTTAGCATACAAGCACATTCGCCACTTAGTCTTTCGTTGATGTTGTGAATAAATGGCATTCCGCCTTTTTCCCATTCAACAAAACCTCCTCCAAGAATGAAAATCTTTGAAAAGCCTTTTCTCAACATTATTACACTGGCATCTCTACAATTTATTCCTGTTGAATCGGCAATAATATATGTGTCTTCTTTTGAAAGATCAGATAGTTTTTCTTCTAATTCCTCGAAAGGCACATTGATGTTTTTGGCAACATCAAAATACTTATATGCATGAAGGTATTCGTCACGAATATCAAGCATTATTGCTCCTTTTTCGCACAACGATAAAGCCTCTTTTGGGGTGAGACTTTGTATTTTTGGTTTATTATCCATGTTGATGAATTATTATCCAAAGAAATACCCATAAAATAATCCGGCAAGAGTTGACATTATAACAACTAAAACTACATAAACCAATGTCTTTTTAGTTCCCATTACGCTTCTTATAACAAGCATATTTGGCAATGATAATGCCGGGCCTGATAGTAATAGAGCTAGTGCCGGTCCTTTTCCCATGCCCGATGCAATTAGTCCTTGCAAAATAGGCACTTCTGTTAGTGTTGCAAAATACATGAAAGCACCAATTATAGAGGCATAGAAATTCGAAGCTACTGAGTTTCCTCCTACAAGCCATTCTACCCATTCATTAGGTACTACACCCTGAATAGAAATACCATCGTGGTGTGAGCCTAATAAAAATCCTGCTATTACGACACCAATAGCAAGTAAAGGCATTATCTGCTTAGCAAAATCCCAGGATGCTATTGTCCATTGTTTATTATCTTCATCTGTTTTATCATAAAGTGTGATAAAACTTAATGAAGCAATTGCAACCAACATTGGAACTATAGGTGCAAGTGTGGCATTGGCAATGAAGTTTGCTGCTAAAAATCCTGAAATGGCAGTTACTATTACTCCCCCTGCAACTAAGTACCATTTTATCTTCAAAATATAAATCAATGAATAAACTAAAAACATTGACAAAATCGAAGTTATATGCCATTTGTATGACCATATATAAAACCATGTACTTGAAGTATCGTCTGCGACAGGTTTTCCCCAGTTGGCAAAAACAAGGATTAACACAAGTGTGAAAAAGTGCAAGGAAGTTTGCCACAATGGTCGTTTTTCAGGAGGAGCAACGATGTTCATCTGCTCTTCTTTCTTTACCTTTTCTTCTTTTCTGTATATTACAGACATTATCAATCCAATAACAACACTAAAAACCACTGCACCAATAATTCTTGCAACTCCCATTTCAAAACCAAGAATCCTTGCAGTAAGTATTATAGCTAGAATATTAATTGCCGGTCCTGAATAAAGGAATGCCACCGCCGGTCCTAATCCGGCACCACGCTTATGAATACTGGAAAATAATGGAAGAATTGTGCATGAGCAAACGGCAAGTATTGTTCCCGACACAGAAGCAATTGTGTACGACATCCATTTGTTTGCATTTGCACCAAAATACTTTAGAACGGAGCCCTGGCTCACAAATACAGCTATTACACCTGCAATAAAAAACGCCGGCAATAAGCATAATACCACGTGTTCTCTGGCGTACCACTTAACTAAATCTAGTGTTGCAACAATAGCAGTATTGAATCTGGCACTTTCCAATGGCAGGAAAAATGCAGCAGCAAATACTACAAGTATCCAAAACAGTATTTTGAGTTCTTTCCTTACTTCCATAATCTATTCATTTAAAAAAACATTATCCAACAAAAATAAACACCCATAATAATAAACAGAACAGCTACAATTCTTCTAAACCAAATCTCAAATGTTTTTATCTTGTTATAAAAAGACCCAACACTTGAAATGCTGTATGCAATTACCCATGCAAATAAGATTACGGGCAAGCCGGTTCCAATTGAAAATACAACAGGTAAGAAATAACCGGTGGAAGCAGAAGCTGAAACTGATAGCGGAATTAATCCGCCAAAAAATAATACACCACTGAATGGGCAAAATGCTAATGCAAATACAATCCCTAGAAATAGGGAATTCCAATATGTACCTTGTTTGCTTTTGCCATCCCTGAGCTTAATATTTATTTTGGGTAAAAAGTTAAACCTGATAAAATCAAGCATAAATACGCCCATGATTATTAAAAGAGGCCCAAGAACCATAGGACCATAGTTAGTGAAAAACTGGGCAATTTTAAATGTGCTTATTCCTTGCTTTATGAAATATATCAGCACAATGCTTAAAGCAGTGTAACTAATAATTCTGCCAATCATATAGTAAAGACCATTCAGGAAAGTTTTTCGCTTGTTCTGAATTTCTTTGCTTATATAACCCATAGCTGAGATATTTGTAGCAAGGGGGCAAGGACTAATGGCCATCATAAGTCCTATTAAAAAAGCAGTTATTATCGGAAACTGAGAATTGTCAACCAGATTTTGAAGAAATTCCATCCTACTTTAAACTATCATTAATTTTAGCAATTAACTTAGTTTTCAATTCTTCTTTAGATTTATTTCTATTGTAATCACGAATGATATCAGAAACATCTATTACAGTTTCATTTTTCTTCTTTTTTGCAACAATAACAACAGTTTGTGATTTTGCATTGTGTTTCTCAACCAAATCTTTGTTTTGCTCATCTGAAATCATAACAGCCTTAAAGGTTACTTTATCGGCTGAGAAATTTGATTCAATAATTTGCTTCACTTCACCTTCAAGTTCACTACAAGCTCTTGCAGGGCAACAAGCCAGATTTGCTTTAAAATAAAGTACTTCAGCTTTTTGTGCAATTGATGCAACGCTAGAAATTGTGACAATAGCCACTGCTAATAAAATCTTTCTCATGTTTTAGTTGTTTAGATAGTTGTTTACTTCGTTAATTATTAACTCTTTTATTTGGTTTTTATCTGAAAATACTATTGGAAAAGTTTCCATTGAAATATCAATATGCTCGTCTTTAGTTGCAATTATAAGGCTGCTGAATGCAACCTCGTATTTGTTTGTAAGCTCTTGGTTTTCCTTTAATGAAAAGTCGATTTCATAAAACTTAACATCGTCATTGTCTGAATAATATTCGCCAACAGTTTCTCTTGTAATCTTTTCAAGTTCGTTGCAAGTAGGGCATCTCATTTTTCCGTGGAAATAAAAAACCGCAACTTTTGTTTTCTCGAAATTTATTTCTTCTGCCTGCCCTTTGTTTTCCGATTTAGGATTGCAGGAAGTGAAAATCAATGCTGCAATAATTGCAAACAATGTTTTATATGCTAACACTTTAGCATTGAACACATTTCTTCTTCTCATCTTTGGCTGTTTTTGGTTGATAATCTTTAAATAGTTCACTAAATATTTTACTTGCATTTTCCCAGTTTTTGAGATTTATGCAATATTTGATAAATGGAGGATTTATTTCACCCTGAATAAGTTCAGCGTGTTTTAATTCCTTTAAATGTTGCGAAAGCGTAGATCTTCCTATAGGCAGTTCTTCAACCAAATCTCCGCTATAACAACATGCATCCATTGACGAAAGCTTTTTGAGTATATATACACGAGCCGGATGACTCATCGCCTTAGCAATGGCAGCAAGTTTTATATCATCTTGAGAAAACTCTATTTTCTTAGCCATGAATTTCTTTCTCGATAAGCTTTTTTATTTCTTCTTTGGAAAGTAATGAACCCTTGGAAACAACTTTTTCGTTTATAACCATTGCCGGAGTTGATAAAATGCTGTAGTTCATAATCTCAACAATGTCTTCAACTTTCGAAACTTCGGCATCGAATGCATTTTCAGCAACAACCTCGGATGTTCTTTCTAGTAGAACTTTACACTTTTGGCAGCCGGGACCTAAAATCTTAATGATCATAATTTTTTCATTTTTATATTTCGCAAAATTACGAAATGGAATTTATTATAGCAAATTTTTTTTGATGGAATTGTTTTTCATGTTTATAGAAGGGGGTGACAATAATCAATCTTCAATCTGCACAATCCTTTCAATCCTTTCAATCTTTTAGTTTCATATTGTGAAAACCCAAAAAACTCCGTAAGGGGTGGAATGTCTATAGCAATGTATTGGGTGTGTAGCAACGTGAATCCCGTAGGGATGAAACAAAAAAAATGTTTCGTTCCTCTGGAACTCCCAATATATTTGCATTCCGTTATTCTATAGACATTTCATCCCTATGGGATTAAAGCAGGCGAACGATTAAATTCAAATAATTTTAGAATGGCCGGTTTGCAGAGGCATTTCTCAAAATTGGAACACGGATAACACAGATTATACAGATTTTCACTGATTAAAGCATCATTTAGTTACACAGTGTCACACAGTGTTTTCACAGTGTTTCACAGTTGCTTCTCTGCGTAAATCAGCGAAATCTGCGGGAGATAAGGCTCCCCTTCGCCCTGAAAGGGCAATATAATTCAGCCCAAAGGCAACGCCTTGGGTTATAAACGAGCGATGTGTATTTGCGCCCTGAAAGGGCAACTTAGAGGGATTTTTTATTGGAACACGGATGACACGGATTATTCGGATTTTCACTGATTAAAATATCAGTTTCCTCTGCGGTTTTTGCGAAATCTTCGCGGCTTTTGCGTGGAATTTTTTTTTAAGCCACAAAGACCTTGTCGCCATTCCTGTCACCCTTCTGTCACTTTCCTGTCACTCTTCTGAATCTTCCCAACCCCACATTATTACAATATTTGTTCATTTTGGTGGGGTTGGTTACATCGGTATATTTACATTGAATACTAATTTCTTGTTGAGTCTATCATTTAAATGTTCTCAATTAATTCTGATTTCAACCATGTAAATGCCGCATTTTGATTGTATTTCATTCCTGGTCTTAGAATGGCCTCCATGTCGCCTGTAAACTCAGCACTATTCTCCTTCTCTGCAATATTAAGTAAGAATTCCTTTTTGCTTGGTGGTCTTTTCCCTGTAGAAAACGAAATATACTCCTTAAAGCAGCTTATGATTTCTTCATAGTTTAAGTCGATATTTTGCCGTGCATAATCTAAATCAAATAAATCCCTTCCTTTGCTTCGCTGATATAATGCTCTTAGTTTTGTTCCTAAAAGTTCGTTTATATTGTAAGTTTTTATCTCGGCCATACCGGAAACCCATTCACTTTCAACTTCAAAATGGATATCAACCCAATCAAGCACGTTGAAATGCTCCTTGCAGTTTATTTCCAGCTTCAGTCGCATTCTTATCTCTTCATATTCCGATGTGAAACGGTATAAAGCTCTAGCTCCATGACCACGAACCTGTGTAGTTCTTTTTTCCTCAAAAAAGGAAACAACTTCTCCAATCCTTTTCATTATAGGGTTTACCGGACCTGGTTTAATTTGAACCAAATCAATATCCTCAGAATATCGTGAAGCAGGATTAAGGTATAATTTATGTAAAGCTGTTCCGCCTCTGAATGCAAGATTTTCTCTTAGGAAATCATCAGAAAATATTTCCACCAACGTTCTTGAAATAATTAGATCCTGTTCAACCTGAGAAAATTCAATCCACGGTGCCTGTTGCTGCCACTTAGCAATAGATGGTCTTGGAATCATAAATCACTTTCTAATTTCACGTTAATATCAACCTTCCATTTATTCTTAACAGCACCAGCCTTTTCATTTGATTTTGGAGACAGTAACACTGGAAAGAAATTGTTTTGCATTAAGTTATTAAATATCAATTCTTGATAGTCCTTATGCATCCCTAGTTCTTCTAATAAGAACCCAAGCCTTTGTAAAGCACTCTGGTTTGGATACCAGCTTAAAAGATCTATTAAGTCTGAATTAGTTAATTCTTCTGATAACTCTTCAATGGTTGCAAGCATTCTATTAATTCCACCCAATTTTGTTTGATGATGTATTAAATCAACAATAGTCAATGCAGGACTTGAAATTTTGTAAATACCAGCATCTGATTTTTTCAATTGAATATTCTTATCCGGCCAATTACTTGTTGTAAAAAATCTGATATCAAGATTACTCTTTGATATATCGTTAAGTTTTGGCTTTTCAATAATCAAGTAATCTCTTTGAACTTGTTGATGACTTGCGCCATGAAACTTTGCAGCTGAATAAAGAGCTACATAATAGTTCCTGTTTAAATATTTAAAAAGTTTCTCGCAATATAGCTGTAATGGCAATTTTTGTGCTGATGAATATCTTGGTGTTATAACAAGATAGAAGCCTTTTCGAAGACTTATGATTTCTTTTTTAGCAATTAGTCGAGATAGCTCGCTTTTTATGGAAGTCTCACTTTTATGAATATTCTCAATCAATTCATTTAATGAGAATGAATATTCCTCGTAAGATAATAATTGTTTTATGTAATTTGCGACAGACAATCTTAGTAAATTTTAGACAAAGATACCCAAATTCAGTAATGTTGTATAATTATTACTATTTTTTTCATAGATTTGTTTTATTACTCTCAAAGACATTAATAGCACACGGATTTAACGGATTTTCACTGATTGAAGCATCAGTTATTTCTGCATATTCTATGAGCCTGCAAATGGTGTCCCAAATAGCCCAACTGCAAGTTCTGCCCAAATGAGAAAGAATACAAGCAAAATTGCTCCACAGATTATTAATCTGTATTTGACACTCTTTACCTTTCTAATTACTAATTCGCATAATAAACCCGTGCCTAGCAATAGAACTCCCATTATTATGAAGTCAAATATTTTCCAATCAACTTCATTCGTAAATTGCATTGCAACTAATGGAATAAGCAGCAATATAAACACTGCTGATAGAATGATTATTAGCCTTTTGTTTTTCATGGTTGTCGTTTTTATTTAGTTAAGAGTTTTATTATTTGATCCATGTATTTTTTGAAACTATTATTTGCATTGATTATTGTGTTTGGTTTACATTCGCGAAAATCTTTTCATATATAATTTATTTTCTTTTTTCTTATGATTTCCAATTACCAACCTAACTCCCATCTGTTGTATCTTAAACAAAATTTTGCTTTTTAAAATAATCATATCAAATATAAAGGGTTTTTTAATTGGAACACGGATAACGCGGATTTAATGGATTTTCACTGATTATTGCATCAGTTTCCTCTGCGGTTTTTGCGAAATCCTTTGCGTGGAATTTTTTTAAACCACAAAGACCACTAAGAATGCACAAAGCACACAAAGAAAAACTTAGTGCCCTTTGTGAAAACCTTTGTGAACTTAGTGGTTAAAAAACAAATATCATTCTTCACAATCCTGTCAATCGTTCATCCACTGGATATCTCGCTAACGCTCGATATGACGGTTTCCCAATCCATACAATCTTTTTCACCCCCCAGCCCCCTAAAGGGGGAGCTGCAAACATTTGTGCAATCTCACACCCCTCACCTCAAACCTCAAACCTCAAACCTCAAACCTCAAACCCAATACTACTCTATTACCAGCAACATAGTTCATAATATCCACATTAACACATTGGCATATTTGCACATTGGCACATTTTCTTCAATCTTAAAAATCTTAAAACATTTTTCGAAAAATTATCTCATATCATTATCTTTGCAGCATGCATGAGATGATATTAATTTTAGATTTCGGCTCTCAATATACTCAATTGATTGCCAGACGTGTAAGGGAACTCAACGTGTATTGTGAGATACATCCTTACCATTATAAACCTTCGAACTTCGACAATATTAAAGGTGTTATTCTTTCGGGTAGCCCTTTTAGTACCAGAGAAAAAGACTCTCCAAGACCTGATCTTTCGGGCATTGTTGGGAAAATTCCTTTGCTTGGTGTATGCTATGGTGCTCAGCTACTTGCGCTTGAAAATGGTGGCGATGTTGAAGCTTCTGCTACTAGAGAATACGGTAGGGCAAACCTTTGTTTTGTCGATTCAAAGGAAGATCTTCTTGTCGGAGTTTCTCAAAACTCTCAGGTATGGATGTCGCACGGCGATACTATTACAAAGTTGCCCGCTTCTTACAAAAAGATTGCAAGCACCGCCGATGTCGATATTGCTGCTTTTCGCGCTAATGGAGATAATGTTTATGGATTGCAATTTCATCCGGAAGTGTACCATTCTACAGACGGTTTTATTTTATTGAGAAATTTTATTGTCGATATCTGTGGTTGCGAACAAAGCTGGACTCCTGAATCATTTATTGAAAGCACCGTTGAAAATCTTAAGCAAAAGATCGGAAATGATAAGGTTGTTTTAGGTTTGTCGGGTGGCGTCGATTCAAGTGTAGCGGCTGTTTTGTTGCATAAAGCTATTGGAACTCAACTGCATTGTATTTTTGTGGATAATGGCTTGTTGAGAAAAAATGAATTTGAATCTGTACTGGATTCTTATCTGCATATGGGATTGAATGTAAAAGGAGTGAGGGCTGCAGATAATTTTTATAACGCTTTAAAAGGTTTGACAGACCCCGAGCTGAAAAGAAAAGCTATAGGGAAAGCTTTTATAGAGGTGTTCGATGAAGAAGCTCATAAAATTCAGGATGTTGTTTGGCTTGCTCAAGGAACTATTTATCCTGATGTTATTGAGTCTGTTTCTGTTAAAGGCCCCTCTGCTACTATCAAATCTCATCATAATGTTGGCGGATTGCCTGATTTTATGAAGCTTAAAATAGTTGAACCTCTAAGTAGTTTATTCAAAGACGAGGTTAGAAGGGTAGGAAGTGCTCTGCATATTAGCGATCACTTGCTAAAGCGTCATCCATTTCCCGGTCCAGGACTAGGAATTAGAATTCTGGGAGATATTACTCCTGATAAAGTTAGAATTCTTCAGGACGTGGATGATATTTTTATAAAAGGATTGCGTGATAGTGGCTTGTATGATAAGGTTTGGCAAGCTGCTGCAATATTGTTGCCGGTGCAGTCAGTCGGTGTTATGGGCGATGAAAGAACATACGAAAATGCAGTATGCTTAAGAGCTGTGACCTCAACCGATGGAATGACAGCAGATTGGTCGCATTTGCCATACGAATTTTTGGCAAAAGTTTCAAATGATATAATAAATAAGGTAAAAGGCGTTAATAGAGTAGTATATGATATAAGTTCTAAACCGCCGGCAACGATAGAGTGGGAGTAGGTGTCAGGTGTCAGGTGTCAGGTATAAGGTATAAGGTATAAGGTAAGATTCTTCCCGATACCTGATACCTGATACCCGATACCCAAAATAATTCGAGTATTAATTATTGTTTTTGAAAAAAAATCTGTTTTGATTAAAAAGCTAAATATTCTGGTTTTGTTTGCGGTTGTGCTTTCCCTAAATGCTTTTGGGATGCAGGACCCTGTTATCGTTAATCGTTCTGCTACTATTCAGATGGTTGATGGAAAAGAATTTTATTTCCATGCTGTATTGCCCGGACAAACTCTTTATTCAATTTCTCGCGCATATGGGGTTTCTCAGGACGATATTATAAAGGAAAATCCGGAACTTAGATATGGTCTTAAATCTAATCAGCTTATCAAAATTCCTGTTGTTAAAACTGCAGCAACTGCTACACCTGTTACAAAACCGCCGAAAAAGGATGTTGAATATCTCGAGCATATTGTTAAGAGAAGAGAGACTTTATACGGAATTGCCCGGCAATATAGTGTTTCTCAGGAGCTTATTCTTGAGCATAATCCTGATGCACGAAGGGGGTTGCAGGTTAATCAGGTTCTGAAAATTCCGGTTATAAAAGAGGAGGAGCTTTCTGAAGAAGATTTTTCGTTTCATTATGTAGCTGCCGGTGATACTCCATACGGTTTATCAAGGTTGTACAATTTGCCTCTAGATACTCTTGCTAGATATAATGAGGGTATTCTTGAAGGCATTAGAGTTGGACAAAGAATTGCAATTCCAAAGTATAAATATATTCAAAAACCTGATGAAGCTTCTGTTATTGGTGAAAGTATTTTGGAACAGGAATATAAAAAAGATGACCTCCCCGATTCTTACGATGTTGAATATTGCAGCAACCCTGTTTTAAAGAAGCATTATAATGTTGCCCTGATGATTCCTCTGTATCTTGAAAAACTTACCGAGCAGTATCTTAGTGGAGGCAGAATACCGCAGAATCACCCTTCTTTCGAGTTTATTCAATTTTATGAGGGAATTCTTATAGCATTAGACTCTGTTCGAAATATGGGAGTTGAAATAACATTGCATGTTTTTGATGTTTGCCAAGATAAAGCTAAGGTTATAAAAGCAATTAATAGCAAGGATTTTAATAAAATGGATCTTATAATAGGTCCTTTCTTTGCTGAAGCTATCAAAAGTGTTGTTTATTATGCTGAAAGAAATAATGTTGCAATTATAAGCCCTTTATACACAAATGTTGAACAACTAAGTTTTTCAAAAAATGTTATACAAATAACACCTTCATTACAAGTTCAACTTGAAAGTCTTGCCGATTATATCTCAACAACATTCCCTGACTATAACATTATTCTGGTTCATTCCGACCAGCAGCATGTTATGGCATCAATTATAAAATTTTCTCAGAAGCTTAATGGGAATCTAAACAGAAGGCAATTTATTCTCGATAGCATTAATTTGTCGCGCGTAGAACCATATTTCCACAGCAATACTTATGTGGGCGAAAAAACCACCAAGTTTTATCTATTTAATGACTCTTTGGTTGCTTCTCACGAAAATAAAAGCAGTAATCAAGATTATGCGCTGTCCAATTACATGAACAGAAATAACATCAAAGAGTTTTCTCTTGCCAGAGACACTATAGGAGCATTAATTCTTGAGCTTGATTCTTTGAGAAAAAATCTCGTTGTTGGTTTAGTTGGTGGCGATGTTCATGTTTCAAATGTTTTAAGAAAGCTTCATACATATAAAGATACATTTGATATAACAGTAATAGGAATACCTCAATGGAGAAGTCTTGAAACAGTAGATCTTGATTATATGAATAGTCTTAGAGTACATCTGTTTGCAAATGATTATGTTGATTATTCTGAGCCAAATATCCAGGATTTTGTTTTGAAATTCCGAGAGACTTTTTATACTGAACCTAAAGGAGATGCCTTTTTGGGTGTAAGTATTGGGTATTATTTCTTTAATTCATTAAGGCTTTATGGAAAGGAATTTTATCGTTGCTTTGGCTTGATGAATAGCGAACAAGTAGCTCAGAGCAATTTTAATTTCCGCCGAACTATGGGAGAAAATGCCGGATGGGAAAATACAAAATCCACTATTCTCAGGTATCAAAGGTATAGAATAGTGGATCTTCTTAAGCGTGCATCTGAGGCTTCTACCTCAGGTCATTAATAAATGCATCAGGAAATTTATTTTTATCAAAAACAAACTTACCGGCAGGAATAGTTGGGTTGATTTGAACGTTATTCAGGTTGTAAGTGAAAGTTCCTCCATGTCTGTCATATGCAATGGAATAAACTATCATCTGATCTTTTGCATCAAGAGCAATCCTGTATTTGTAGAAAGCTTGAGATACCTTTGGCACAAGGTCTATTATATCAACTTTTTTTCCTTTATAAGTTTCTTGTTTGATAAATGTTGCTTTAAAATGCTCTTCGAAGTCATTTAATATTGCAGTAGGAGTGAGTCCGCCTTCTGCATCAGCTGCATTGCTTATCTGAACTTCTTCCAAGTCATCAATATAATTCCAGATAGTAGTGCCGTCGGAAATAAAAACATTATCGCCAACTTCCATATAGTACTTCTGGCCTTGAGAAAAAATAACGCCACTCATTTTTTCATTTATTTCCATGGTCTTATTTTCCATTTCATAAGTAAAATCAATTTTAAGTGATTTGTATGCGCGAATTTTTGAACTTGCAGTATTTACAAGCTCTGTGCCTTTTTTCTCAAATTCTGTTTGATGTCCTTGCGAGAAAGAATTATTAGTTATAATTAATGCTGCAATAATAATTAGGATTTTTTTCATAATAGGTAGTTTTAATCGTTTCTTCTCAAAATCTGTTCCAATGTCATTTCATCCTTAATTCTAACCTCTCTTGCTTTGCTTCCTTCAAACGGACCAACTATTCCTGCCGCTTCAAGTTGGTCAATCAGTCTTCCTGCGCGATTATATCCAAGTTTAAGTTTCCTTTGAAGTAGTGAAGTGCTTCCTTGCTGTGTTGCCACGATTATTCTAGCTGCTTCTTCAAAAAGGTCATCTCTATCGCCATCATCAACATTTTCGAAATCATCAGTTTCGTCGTCACAAGCCGGTAGCTCAAAAGCATTAGGATATGCTTTTTGCGAACCAATAAATTCTGTTATATTGTCTATCTCGGGTGTATCAATAAACGCACATTGCAATCTTATAATGTCGCTTCCTGTAGATAGAAGCATATCACCTCTTCCGATTAGCTGATCTGCACCTCCTGTGTCAAGAATAGTTCTTGAGTCGATTTTCGAAGTTACTCTGAATGCAATTCTTGCAGGGAAGTTAGCTTTAATTGTGCCGGTAATAATGTTTACAGATGGTCTTTGTGTTGCAATAATAAGATGTATGCCTATAGCTCTTGCCAGCTGAGCAAGTCTGGTAATAGGAAGTTCTACTTCTTTTCCTGCTGTCATTATAAGGTCGGCAAATTCATCAATAAACAAAATGATATAAGGCAGATATTTGTGTCCGTGGTTTGGATTAAGCTTTCTGGAAATGAATTTCGCATTGTATTCCTGGATATTTCTAACCTGAGCATCTTTAAGCAGGTCATATCTTGAATTCATCTCAATTGTAAGAGAATTCAATGTTCTAACAACTTTTCGTGTGTCGGTAATAATAGCCTCTTCAGAATCCGGAAGTTTTGCCAGATAATGACGTTCTATCTTTGAGAACAAAGTAAGTTCAACCTTCTTAGGGTCAACAAGAACAAATTTAACTTCTGCAGGATGTTTTTTGTATAAAATTGAAGCAAGAACTGCATTTAATCCAACAGATTTACCTTGTCCTGTTGCACCTGCCATCAGAAGGTGAGGCATTTTAACCAGGTCGGCAATGTAAATTTCATTTGCAATTGTTTTTCCTAGTCCTATAGGAAGTTCGAATGTCGATTTCTGGAATTTCTCACTACTCAAAACCGACCTCATGCTAACAATTTCAGGCTTACTGTTAGGTACTTCAATGCCTATGGTTCCTTTGCCCGGAATTGGTGCAATAATTCTTATCCCAAGAGCAGATAAACTAAGTGCAATATCGTTTTCCAGATTTTTTATCTTGGATATTCTAACGCCTGGAGCAGGAATTATCTCGTAAAGGGTTACTGTTGGGCCAACGGTTGCTCTGATTTTATCTATCTGAATAGAGTAATTATTCAATGTTTCAAGAATCCTGTTTTTGTTGGCTTCTAGTTCAGGTTTATTAATTTCAATCGTATTACTTCCATATTCCTTTAAAAGACTAATAGGAGGTATTTGATAGTCTCTCAAATCTTCCTTTGGGTCGTATGGTCCTTGTTTTGCAAGTAGAGCAGCACTATCAATAGCGTCACTCGAAGGGTCTGCTATTTCCTGATAGTTATTGCCTCTGATTTTCCCGTCACTGACCTCAATTTCAAGTTCGGGATTATTGTATTCGGGCTCTATTTTCTCTTCTTCATTACTTACATTAACTTCAAAGTCGACATCGTTTTCATTTTCTTTTTTATCAAGTAAGCTTTTTATAATATCCTCTTCGCTCTGAATATTTTCTTCATCATCAAAATTAATGTCATTACTCTCGCTTTCTTCCTTGTCTATATCGTCGATTTCAGTATTAATAACATTTTCAAGGTTGTTTTCATTTTCTAATTCTTCCGGTAAAGGTTTAGGTTTAATAAATAAACCTATAATTTTCATAACAAAATTCATTATAGCACCATAACTCCAATTGAATGCTATAATTAGCGCACTTGCCATTGTAAACAATAGTATCAGAAATGTACCTACTTTACCAAATATACCATCTATCCAGATATTGCTTTGATAACCAAAAGTGCCAGAAAGTATAATTAAGTCACCTGTTCTAAATAAGAATCCAAAAGCAACAGATATCCAAAGAAGCCCAAATATGCTATAATTTACCGTTTTTAAAACAGGTAGAATAGATTTTCTAATTAGCAGCTTGATGCCCAATACAAAAGATACAAGTACGAAAAGATATGAAGCTAAACCAAACCAATTTTTTATAAAAAGCTTAGCTGTTACATGCCCAAGTCGACCCATCATATTTTCCACAACTAATTCTTTGTCAAATAGCAAATCGCTAAATGATCTTTCCGCGCTGTCGTCGTATTTCCAATTGAAAAAATAGCTGTTGAATGACAAGAAAAGATAAAAAGAGACCACAACAAGTAAAGTTCCGCATATTTTACGGAACCTACCATCTTGAAAGAAACCATTAAGGTTTTTTAGAGAAAACTCATTACCTGACAGGTCTGTTTTCGGCTCTTTCTTTGATTTGAATGTATTTGATTTGAATTTATTGTTTTTGTCTGACATAAATAGTTACCCGGTTATCTTATTCTAATTTTTTTCTTAGCTCCTCGTATGTAGTTTTCTGATAACCTTTAGGGATTTTGAAAGATTTCTTTTTTGTTCCTTTTTTCCTTTTTCTGATGCTTTCAGCTTCAAACTTCATATTAAGGTCACCGCTTTTTAGCTCATATTGAAGCATTAGCCCCGGTATTTCCTTGTAAGGTAGGTCGAAATTAAAAGGAAACCCTGTTATGTCATTTGTGAAATATATGTATGATATTGTTTCCTCTCCAAAGTCGTCGAATATAATAGCCTTAACCTCCTGACAAACGTATCCCAGAATTTCACGTGTTTGACCTGTAAATTCAAACTGTGGTTCAGGCATTTTTTTCATATCAAGAGCAATATCAGTTTTTGATTTGATAATGTGATATTTTTTCCCCAATATTTCGAGTAAAATATGCAATGATTCTTCTTCAGCATTGGAGATTTGGGTTTGAATAAGGTCTCCGCCACGCATGTCTTTTCTAACAAGGTTGCCGTTTGCTTTAACCTCCATAGTTGTAGGCAATGCATCTTGTGTAGCGTAGTCAATCCTACTTCCAGGATATGAAATTTTATATTGAACAACGCCTCTGAATCCACTTTTAGAACAGGATGAGAATATTATTAAGACGAGAGCTACAAGTAAAAATCTTTTGTATAATTGCTTTTTGTGTGTCATAGTTATATATGTTATGGAGCATTATATAAATAAACTAGCTTCAAAAGTAGTAAAATAATTGAATAGTTTGAAGTTAAAGAATTAAGATTATTTCTTAGTTCTAAGTCTCGGTTTACCAATAGCCTAGAGTCTTTAGCATCGACTTATAGCTTTGTTCTTTTGCAAATAGCTTTGTAGTATATTGTCCTTCTTCATCACGGTCAATTATTATCAGTTTTGGAGAAGGAATAAGGCAGTGTTGAATTCCTCCGAACCCACCCAAGCTATCCTGATATGCCCCTGTGTGAAACATGCCAATATATTGTTGAACATCTTTTTTTATTTTTGGAAGAAATATAGCATTGGAATGAGATTCAGCATTGTAATAATCCTGACTATCGCATGTTAGTCCTCCGAGGTTAACTCTTTCATATTCCGAGTCCCAATTATTAACAGCCAACAGAATAAATTTTTGCTTTGCAGCCCAAATGTCAGGCAGTGTTGTCATAAAGCTGCTGTCTATCATATTCCAAAGCTCTCTGTCGTTTTGTTGCTTTTGGTCTAGTATAGAATAAAGCACAGCACCGCTTTCGCCAACTGTAAATGCTCCAAATTCAGTGAAGATATGTGGTTCTGGAACGTCTCTTTCAATACATATCTTCTTTATTTGAGATATTATTTCTTCAACAATGTATTCATAATCAAACTCAAAGCCTAGTGAGTTTTTGATTGGGAAGCCACCCCCAATATTTAAAGAATCCAGCTCCGGGCAAATTTTCTTGAGGTCGCAGTAAACATTAACACACTTCGACAACTCATTCCAATAGTATGCATTGTCCTTTATTCCTGTATTTATAAAGAAATGAAGCATTTTCAAAGAAAACATAGGGTTAGGCTTAATCTTTTCTTTGTAATAAGGCACAATGTCATTATATCTAACTCCCAAGCGTGATGTATAAAATTCAAACATTGGCTCTTCTTCAGCGGCAATTCTTATCCCAAGCTGACATTTTCTGTTTTTGTCGATTAAACTTTCATAAACTTCAATCTCGTTTTTATTGTCAATAACCGGGATAGTATTTTCGAAGCCTTGATTAATGAGTTCGCAAATTCTTTCAAGATATAATGGGCGTTTAAAGCCATTGCAAACTATATATGTGTTTTTGTCTATTAAATCTCGCGTGAGTAATTCTTCAATTATATAAGTATCAAATGCAGATGAAGTTTCTATATGAATGTCATTTTTTAGTGCTTCTTCCAGTATATATACAAAATGAGAACTTTTTGTGCAATAACAATAATGGTAGTCGCCCTGATAATCAACTTTAGACATTGCCACATGAAACATACGCTTTGCTTTCTGAATCTGTTGGCTTATTTTTGGAAGGTAGCTAATCTTAAGAGGTGTTCCGTATTGTTTTATGATGTCCATTAAACAGATATCATGAAAATACAATTCATTGTCAATTACTTTAAACTCTTCTTGTGGGAATTCAAAAGTTTGCTCTATCAGGTCGATGTATTTATTCTTCATTTATTAAAACAGGTATGACTGATTAAAATGAATTAATTTTTACTGCAAAAGTAATTCATGCGAATTGGAGAATAATTCAATTATTTGTAAATCATTTTTGCGATTACAAATATATGCATAATATTGTTAGGCATAAGGATTTAGATGAAAATAAAAAAATGCAGCTGATGATTTCAACTGCATTTTTTTAAAATATGTGTAAATCTAACTAATTTACAATTCGTAAAGATTTATTAAGTCTGATTTTTCCGGAAAACCAACCTTTGTTTTGATCTAATGAAAGCCAAACAAAAAGTGCCTTACCTACAATGTGGTCTTCAGGTACAAACCCCCAAAATCTGGAGTCAGCAGAGTTGTGTCTGTTGTCGCCTACCATAAAGTAATAATCCATTTTAAAAGTATAACTAGTAGATGGGGTATTGTTTATGTATATAATGTCATCTTTAATTTTTACTTCATTTCCTTCATAAACATATATAGCTCTTTCATAAAGAGGTAAGTTTTCTTTAGTTAAATCTATTGTCATTCCTTTAGCGGGCAATTGAAGTGGGCCGAAATTATCTTCATTCCATCTGTAATTTGGATGATGGGGGAAAATATGTTCTTCTCTAATGTTTTTAGCTTTATTCATTTTTTCAACACTAGCTATTTTAGGATTCTTTCTTAGCTTTTCGGCAATTTCTTCTGTAAGAGCAAAAATATATTCATACTGAGTGTTCATAATCATTCTTGCATCTGTAATGTCGAGCTTTTGAAGGTCTTCTTGGAATAACATATTGCCGTTTGTAACAACTTTATAATTTTGTTGAACCCCATAATGATTTTCTAACTTCTTCCCGTTGATAAATATAGTACCGTCAATAATTTCAAGAATATCTCCCGGAATAGCAACGCAGCGTTTAATGTAATTTTCTCTTTTATCAACAGGCCTTGCAATTATATCTCCAAAAGTTTGTTTATCGCGCCATACTGTATTTCTGCCATGCTGTCTTATCAGACTATAATAGCTAACATTACTTTGAAACACTGTGCTCACAGTATCACCTTCAGGGTAGTTAAAAACTACTACATCATTATTTTTGATTTTAGAAAAACCGGGATATCTGTAGTATGGAAGATTAATCCACTCAAGATATGCCTTTGTATTTTCCAAGAGTGGCATTGTATGATGAGCAAAAGGAAAAGCAATTGGTGTCATTGGAACACGTGGGCCGTAACTTAATTTACTTACAAATAGATAATCGCCCACCAGCATTGATTTTTCCATTGATGAAGTTGGGATAGTATAAGCCTCAATAAAGAATGAACGAATAATTGTTGCTGCAATTACAGCAAAAATTATTGCATCAGCCCATTCTCTTGCTACTGATCGCTTAAAAACTTTCCTGTTGTCGGGGTGAGTGTATTTCTCTTTTTTGCTAAATCCAAGGTAAGGTATAAAAACAAAAGGCAACAGAACTCCAACAGTCTGTTCCCAAAGTTTATTCTTCTCAAAGCATTTTAATGTTTCAACAACCATTAGAAGCACAGTGAAAACATTAATATAAGGAATTAGAATAAAAATGTACCACCATAATGGCTTCTTGATAATCTTGAGCCAGATATAAAAATTGAATAATGGAATTAAGGCGTAAATACCTTTATAGCCTGCTTTTCTGAAAATCATGAACAACCCTATCATGAAAACATTGAAAGTAAGCAGAGTGAAAAACATGTATAAGCTCATTTTTGTGTTTTTAAAGATTAGAATTAAAAGTTTAATAAATCTTGCATTGTATATATACCCTTTTTGTCATAAACCCATTCTGCCGCCATTAGTGCTCCTTTTACGAAGCCAATTCGACTATTTGCTGAGTGTGATATTTTTAAAAAGTCAATTTCACTGAAATATGTAACTTCATGTATCCCGAAAATATTGCCTTCTCTTAAAGCATTTATAGAGATTTCTTCATTAGTCGAAATCTCTTCGGCTAATTTCCATGATTTGTATTTCGGATTATTCTCAATAATGCCATTGGCCAGACTGATTGCAGTACCGCTTGGAGCATCTAATTTATGAATATGATGAATCTCTTTTATTTCAGGGTTATAATCATCAAAATTTTTCATTATTGATGCCAGCTTTTTATTCATCTCGAAAAGTATGTTGACTCCAATACTGTAATTTGATGCGTAAAAAATTGTCTGATTTTTCTCTTTGCAGATATTTGAAATCTCTGCAAGGTGATTATGCCAACCTGTTGTTCCGGTTACAATAGCTAAGTTTAAATCGAAGCATTTTTTTATATTTTCAACAGCTACCTGAGGAATCGAAAATTCAATAGCTATGTCGGCTTTTTTCAGTAAATCTCTTTTCTCATTCCAATCAGTGTCACTATCAATTGTACATGCAATTGTATGACCTTTATTAATGGCAAATTTTTCAATTTCCTTACCCATCTTGCCATAACCAATAATTGCAATCGATAATTTCTTCATTATTAAGTTATTTATTAATCAAAACCCGAAACCCGAAACCCGAAACCCAAAACCCAAAACCCAAAACCTACTTTAAAACTTAACCCTAAGACTAATGCCTGTTGCAACGCCTTTATAGCTATTCCCGTAGTAAATTGGCACAATACCAGGTTGCAAATTTAAGCTTAAATCTTCACTTACGTCAAAATCAAACAAGTGAGCATCAACACTTGCATCAAGAATATTCAACAAGTATACAATTCCACCGGCTATATAAGAAATTTCAAGGTTTCTCCTATAATAATTCATTGCTCTATTTAATACTTCAGTTGAATAATTCGGAAAATCATCTACTGTATTTGGATTCCCATCAACTCTATAAATGTACGCTTTCCTCCACTTCAGATACTCAGTGTTGTTTAGGTCAACAAAATAAGCAACTGCTCCAATGCCAATGTAAACAATAGGAACTTTCCAGTATTTTTGGTTATATATTTGCCCAAGTCCGGGCAAAGTTGCACTTAGCATTGCTGCCTTTGTTGGTGAATGCTTTTTTATTGGTTTCTCTTTCTTGGTTTCTTTGGTTTCGGAAAGAGTAGGGAGGGTTGCTTTTGCAATAGAATCTCTGATCTCAGGCTTTGCTGTATGAATTACAGGGCTTTGCTCGTTTAAGAACAAAGAGTCAGTTGTATTTCCGCGTTGTCTTGTTGCAGGCTTAGATATTGCAGTAGTATCTGCTACAAAGTTGTCATTTAATAGGTAATTATCAAGATTAGATTCAATGCCTGAAAGATTTAAGAAAGGCATTAAACAGAAATATAGCAGTAATGCTACTTTATAACACGAAAATGTGTTTTTGGTCATTTTTTACTGACAAGGTTAATAATCCTATCAAGCTCTTCAGCCGATTTAAAAGGAATTACAATATTGCCTTTATCTTCTGTTTTAGCTTTGATCTGAACATTTGTGCCGTAAATAGTTGCTAGACTTTTCTGAATATCTTTAAACTTCTCAATGCTAATTGATGGTTTTTTCTTCTTATCAGTTTTTGAGTCTATATCTATCTCTTCTTCTTCTTCTTTTCCAATATTCTGAACAATTTCCTCAACTTCTCTTACAGAAAGTCCTTGAGCAACAACATCATGGAAAATATCAATTTGGGTTGCGACATCGCTAACACCAAGAAGAGCTTTTGCATGTCCCATAGAAATTTGGTCCTGACTAAGTCCAATTTGAATTTCACCGGGCAGCTTTAATAATCTCAAATAGTTTGCAATCGATGACCTTGGTTTTCCTAACCTTTCGCCCAGAACTTCTTGAGTAAGTTTGCAGTCGTCAATTAATTGCTGATAACCCATGGCAATTTCAATTGGATTAAGACTTTCCCTTTGAATATTTTCAACAATGGCCATCTCCAACATATTCTGATCTGTTGCAGAACGAATATATGCAGGGACAACAGAGAGTCCTGCCAATGTAGCAGCTCTGAATCTTCTTTCTCCTGAAATAATCTGGAATGTATTATGATCAGTTTTTCTAACAGTAATTGGCTGTATTATTCCTTGCTCTTTTATTGAAGCTGCAAGTTCGTGCAATGCGTCTTCGTCGAATTGTTTTCTTGGTTGAAAAGGATTTACTTCAACAGAATCAATTGAAATATTAGCAATTGCCCCTACAGGTAAAATTTCTTTCTCAAAATTATATTTTTGCTGAACTTCCGTTTCTGAATTGTCTAGAAGTGCACTTAGCCCTTTTCCTAATGCTCTTTTTTTAGCGTTCATTTTTATATATCAATTGTTTTTTCTGATTCATTAAGTTTGGTTAAATTATTCTTTTGCAAAATTTCTCTTGCCAAATTAAGATAATTTACTGCTCCTTTGCTCTGTATATCGTGCATAATAATAGTTTCCCCAAAAGATGGAGCTTCACCAAGTTTTGTATTTCTCTGAACAATAGTGTCGAAAACCAATTCCTGAAAATGACTTCTGACTTCTTCCACAACCTGATTTGAAAGCCTTAATCGATTGTCGTACATTGTTAAAAGAATACCTTCAATTTCCAAAGCAGGATTTAATCTGCTCTGAACTATTTTTATAGTATTTAAAAGTTTGCCAAGTCCTTCAAGTGCAAAGTATTCACATTGCACAGGAACTATAACTGAATCTGCGGCAACCAGTGAGTTTACGGTAATTAATCCAAGTGATGGAGAGCAATCTATAATAACAAACTCATAGTCTCCTTTAACCTTATCTATAACATTTTTCATCATGTACTCTCTGTTTGGCAGATTTATCATTTCAATTTCTGCCCCAACAAGATCAATGTGCGCCGGTATAAGGTCGAGATTTGGTGTTGTAGTATTAAGAAGAATATCTTTTGGTTCAACATCGTCAATAATACATTCGTAAATGCTGGTTTTAATGTTTTTGGGATTGAAACCTATGCCTGATGTAGCATTTGCCTGAGGGTCGGCATCAATTAACAGTGTCTTGTGTTCAAGAACTGCTAAACCTGCTGCAAGATTAATTGCAGTAGTGGTTTTTCCAACTCCGCCTTTTTGATTAGCAATAGAAATAACTTTACCCATTTTATTCTTTTATGATTTTGTTTAATATAATATTTTGTAGATGTCAGAATGCTAATTGAATTTTTGTTGATTGCCAATGGCTTATAACAATTTAGCCTTTTTTAAGCCAACTGCAAATTTACAATTTATAAGCTCTTAATTTGTCTTTTTTAAAAAAAATATGCTTTTCTCTGATTTGCTTATTTTTAGAAAAAAAAACCGGCTAAACAATGCCGGTATTTTATTTCAAAACAGATAGCAACTGCTACTTGTCTGTTTCACGGTCTTTTGCGCTCTTATCATCAAGATCCTCAAACTCAATGTCGTTATAATCTCTTGATCTTCTTTGTGGTGGTTCAGGATTTCTTTCTATGATGTAGTTAAATGTTTCCTGAAGTGCTTCCTGGAATTTTTCAAAATCTTCACGATAAAGAAAAAGTTTGTGTTTTTCATAGAAAAAATTACCTGTTTGCTGGTTAAAGCGTTTTTTACTCTCAGTAATTGTCAGGTACTCCTCTTCTGATTTAGTCGCTTTAACATCAAAAAAATAAGTTCTTTTTCCCGCCCTGACTGCCTTGGAAAACAAATCGCCCTGTTGGCTGCTGCTTGTCAAATCATCCATGTTCTTTTCTTTTTTTTAAAAACAACTGAAACAACTTATTTTTGGTTTTCAGGTGTTTTTAGTTACCAATCTACAAATTACTTACACCATACAAAATTATAAAACACATTTAATTTTCAATAAATATGTGCAAAAAAATTACTTTTTATTGCACATTTATTTGGAATGCATTGACTGATTGATTGTTAAGGCTTTTAGCTATGGACTAATTACTTAGCGGGATAGCCATTTATTTGATGCGCTACAAGAAAACAATCCACGTGTAATGCGCAAAATATCTGCTAAAACAGCAAAATAAAAAACCTTATCAATTTTTCAACCTTAGTAGAATATTCTGTTTCCGTAGAAATATAACCTTATTGCCTTATTATTTGATATAATTATAGTAAATACTTCAACTAAAATGATAATAGAGTATAATAATCTGTATTCACATTATGTGTTTACAACCATGCACCGATTGCCTCTTATTCCTACAAAACATCGAATAAGAATAGAAAAATATATTACAGTAATGTTAATGATAATTCATCAAAACTATATGCTATTTATGCGAACCCTGATCATTTACACTTTCTAATTTCCAGTGCACCCAGTATATCTGATGAAAAGCTTTGATAAATATCTTTAATAAGGTAATAAGTCCCTCAGTATACCCAATATTGCCCCTAAACGAATAACTGGAGAAAAATTATTAAATTTAGGCATTGCCCATGCATTTTATGTCGTAAGAACCATGATGTAAAACATCACTAATAAGTCT